>TARA_R110001599_G_scaffold26390_18_pt1 | contig 12429 bp, 9 predicted proteins | sample TARA_R110001599 | Tara Oceans TARA_R110001599 (sample SAMEA4398360) | marine metagenome | biome: Polar Biome; feature: [MES] marine water layer (ENVO:01000295) within the mesopelagic zone...; material: water (ENVO:00002006), including particulate matter (ENVO:01000060) such as...... | reverse complement strand
TCGCCTTTCGTCGATCCCGAAATGCGCAAGAAAATGGGCGAACAGGCCGTCGCCTTGTCGCAGGCCGTGGGCTATTATAGCGCCGGCACGGTCGAACTGATCGTCGGTGCCGACAAGAGCTTCTATTTCCTCGAAATGAACACCCGTCTGCAGGTCGAGCATCCGGTCACCGAATATATCACCGGTCTCGATCTGGTCGAACAGATGATCCGCGTCGCCTATGGCGAGAAATTGCCGCTGACACAGGATGAGGTTAAGCTCACTGGCTGGGCGGTCGAAAACCGCGTCTATGCCGAAGACCCCTATCGCGGCTTCCTGCCCTCGACCGGCCGTCTGGTCAAATACCGGCCGCCGGAAGCCGAAGAGGGCATCCGCGTCGACGATGGCGTAGCCGAGGGCGGCGAAGTTTCTATCTTCTACGATCCGATGATCGCCAAGCTGATTACCTATGGCGAGACCCGCATCGAGGCGATTGATCGCCAGATCGACGCGCTCAACCGCTTCGAGCTGGTCGGCCCCGGTCACAATATCGATTTCCTCTCGGCGCTGATGCAGCACGAGCGTTTCCGCGAAGGCAATATCACGACCAATTTCATTGCCGAAGAATATCCGGACGGGTTCCAGGGCGCTCCGGCATCCGATGAACTGTTGTGCAATCTTGCCGCCATCGGGGCCTTCGCCGCGACGGCCCACGCCGATCGCGCCCGCCGGGTCGATAGTCAACTCGGCAAGCGGCTTGATCCGCCATCAGAATGGCAGGTCAAGATCGGCGACAAGATCATGGAGGTCTCCGTTTCCGAAGAGGAAATCATCGTCGACGGTACCGAAGTCGACCTGTCCACCGAATATACGCCGGGCGACAGTCTGATCCTCGCCGAAGTCGCAGGCAAACCTCTGTCGGTAAAGATCGCCAAGACCGCGAACGGCTTTGCGCTCAACACCCATGGCGCAACCCACAAGGCCCGCATATTGCCCGCCCATGTTGCGCAGCATGCCGTGCACATGATCGAGAAGATACCGCCGGATCTTTCAAAATTCCTGCTCTGCCCGATGCCCGGCCTGCTGGTCGCGTTGCACGTGGGCGAGGGCGAAGCCGTGGTCGAGGGACAGCCGCTGGCCGTCGTCGAAGCGATGAAGATGGAGAATATTCTCCGCGCCGAGAAAAACGGCGTGGTAAAATCGGTCAACGCGGCACAGGGAGATAGCCTTGCCGTCGATGCCGTGATACTCGAGCTGGAATAAGGACGATCGCCTTGGGGAGGGTAAAATATGGTCAGTGAAGTAGCAGCGGCAGGGCAACGCGAACCGACGCAAAAGGAAATTCGTCTGGTCATCGCGGCATCCTCCGCCGGCACCATTTTCGAATGGTATGACTTCTTCATCTACGGCACCCTGTTCTACATCATCGGGCCGACCTTCTTCCCCAGCGGCAATCCGACGCTGGAAATCCTGATGGTCTGGGCGACCTTTGCCATTGGCTTCGGCTTCCGTCCGGTCGGAGCGATCCTCTTCGGTTTTCTCGGCGACAAGCTGGGGCGCAAATATACGTTTCTCGTGACGGTCACCCTGATGGGCATAGCCACGGCAGGCGTCGGTCTGATCCCGAGCGCCGAGACAATCGGGCTGGCGGCCCCTCTGATCGTGATCTTCCTGCGGATATTGCAGGGCCTCGCACTGGGCGGCGAATATGGCGGCGCGGCCATCTATGTCGCGGAACACGCGCCAACCGAGAAGCGCGGCTATTATACCAGCTATATCCAGGCCAGCGTCGCCGGCGGATTCGTTCTGTCGATCGGCGTCATATTGGCCTGCCGCTTCCTGATTCCCGAGCAGGCGTTCAACGACTGGGGCTGGCGGGTACCGTTTCTTCTCTCGATCCTCCTGCTCGTGATATCGCTGTGGATGCGGTTGAAGCTCAACGAAAGCCCGGTTTTCCAGGCGATGAAAGCCGCGGGCGAAACTGCGGGTAATCCGTTCGTTGAAAGCTTCACCTATCCCGGAAACAAGAAGCGCATCTTTGTCGCCCTGTTCGGCATCACCGGCGTGCTCACTACCATCTGGTACACCGCCTTTTTCTCCGGCATGTCCTTCCTGCGCGGGCCGATGAACATGGAGGCGCGTACCGTCGACATAATCCTGTTCGTTTCCGGACTTATCGCCATGTCCTTCTATCTTGTCGTCGGCAAATGGTCGGACAAGGTCGGACGCAAGAAACCGATCATTGTCGGCGCGCTGCTGTCGCTGTTGCTGCTCTTTCCAGCATTCTGGGGACTGGGCCAGCTCGCCAATCCCGGACTGACCGAAGCGGCCAAAGCCAACCCTGTCCGGGTCGAAGGCAGCGCCTGCAGCACCGATCCCTTTGCCGAGCTGTTCAGCCGGGAGCAGAGCAATTGCGGCAAGATACTGGAAACCCTGACATCAGCGGGCGTGTCCTACACTCTGACCGACGCCAGCGAACTGAGCCTGAGCGCCGGTGACAACCCAATATCTATTGATCCTGCCTGGATGGAAGATGGAGCGGCCCGGAGCAGCGGTATTCGCGATACGCTTGCCGAATATGGCTATGATTTCGCCAAGCAGCAGCCGGACATGGTCAGCATATTGGGCATCGTCGCCATCCTGCTGGTGTTGGGGGCGCTGAGCGCCTTGACTTACGGATCGGTTGCCGCGCTACTGTCCGAAATGTTTCCGGCCAAGATCCGCTACAGTTCAATGTCGATCCCCTATCATATCGGAGCGGGCTATCTGGGCGGGTTCTTGCCGCTGATTGCCGGATATATTGTTGCGCGATCGGGTGATATCTATGCCGGCCTCTGGTACACCTGGGTCGTTGTCGCATTCGGGGTGGTCGTGGCATGGTGGGGAATACCCAATGATCCCGAAGCGGCACTCGACGAAGCGCCATGAAGGCCGTATCGGCCAATCGATGAGTGACGAAATACCAATCATACCGCCGACGGCGAAGATAAGGCTCGATTCCGATGCGCTGGTGGCCAACTGGCGTGCGCTGGACAAGATGTCTGGCAAAGCGAAGGCGGGAGCAGCCGTCAAGGCCAACGCCTACGGTCTGGGCGTTGGCGACGTTGTGCAAAAACTGATGGCCGCCGGATGCACGGATTTCTTCGTTGCCAACTGGCAGGAGGCCCGGGAGATCGAATATCTGACCGCTGGCAAAGCGTCGGTGTCCGTGCTCAATGGCGTCCGTCAGGCCGATCTGCCTTTCGCACTGCAGTCGCCGGCAAAGCCGGTGATAAACAGTCTCGAGCAGCTTGCGCGCTGGCGGCCGACGGGCAAAGCCTGTGACATCATGATCAACAGCGGCATGAACCGTCTCGGGATCAATCCCGAAGATCTTGAAGCGGATCATTTTGTCGGGATGGCAATCGATATCGCGATGAGCCATCTGGCGTCGGCTGATGAAGACGGGCCGCAAAATGCAGCGCAACTCGATCAGTTCAGGGCCGCGCTCGAAATTCTCCCGGCCAGGCGGAACAGCCTGGCCAATAGCGCCGGCATCGCGCTGGGCAGTGATTATCATTTTGATCTTACCCGTCCCGGTCTGTCGCTTTACGGCGGTGTCCAGCGTCCGGAACTGGAAGCCGTCATCGAGCAGGTGGCTATGCCGCAAGCCGAGATCATCCAGGTCCGCTCGCTTCGTGCGGGCGACAAGCTCGGCTATAACGCGCAATATATTGCAGAGGAATCGCACGATATCGGCATATTGGCGATGGGCTATGCCGACGGATACTTGCGGGGATTTTCAAATAGCGGCATGTTCGCGGATGGTGGCATCGTGCTGCCCGTGCTGGGCCGGGTCTCGATGGATCTGATCGCAATCGATCTCACAGAAGCGCCCCATCTCAAAGAAGGCGACTGGGTTGATTGCGAATATGATCTCGGGATCGCATCATCGCAATCCGGCTTGTCGCAATATGAACTGATTACCGGCCTCGGCAACCGATTGGCACGCCAGTGGACATAGTCTTGTAGAACAACCGCGGCCAACGCAGTTGCACAAAATGAATATGTTGCACAAAAACCCCGTATAACAACAGAAGTTGCGGCATTGCACAAATAGGTTTAGTGCTGGTGCAACATCCAATTAAAGGACGGTTAGAAATCCCGACAACCTTCAGTATTTCTAACCCCCTCGGGAGCTTATATGACCAAGTCGAAGAAAAAAACTCAGGACGGTCCGATAGTCATAAAAAAATACGCCAATCGCCGTCTTTATAACACCCAGACATCCAATTATATCACGCTTGATTTTCTCGCCGAGATGACGCGCAACGATGAAGATTTTGTCGTTGTCGACGCAAAAACCGGCGATGACATCACGCATAATGTCCTGACCCAGATCATCGTCGACGAGGAAAGCAGCGGCAAGCATATGCTGCCAGTGAATTTCCTGCGTCAGCTGATCTCGATGTATGGCAACAGCATGCAGTCGCTGATGCCGTCCTATCTCGAAGCGTCGATGGACAATTTCCGCAAGAACCAGAAGCAGTTTCAGGAAGCGGTCGAAGGGGCTCTGAACAAGAATCCGCTCGGACAGATGGCGGTCAAGAACCAGAAGCAGTTTCAGGAAGCAGTCGAAAATGCCCTGAAGGCCAGCCCGCTCGCCGGCGTGTTTGAAAAGGCATTGAGCCTCGGCCAGAACAACCAGGATTCGTCCGACGACGAGCAACAAGCAGAACTGTCGGAAAAAGACATCGAAATTGTCGAGCTGAAAAAGCAATTGGCGGACATCCAGTCCAAGATTGACAAGCTCGACGTCTGATAACCGGAAACCAATAATCCGCAGGAACCACTAGTGAAGAAAAATGCTCTTTCCATCACCCGCGCTGACGATTTCGCGGGATGGTACCAACAAGTAATTGCCGAAGCCGACATGGCCGAGGAATCCGGCGTGCGCGGCAGCATGATCATGCGGCCCTGGGGCTATGGCATCTGGGAACGGGTACAATATCTGATGGACCAGCGGATCAAGGCGTCGGGACATGAAAACTGCTATTTCCCCTTGTTCATTCCGCTCAGCTATTTTTCGAAAGAGGCCGAGCATGTTGACGGATTTGCCAAGGAAATGGCGGTTGTCACGCATCACCGGCTGATCAAGGGTGAAGATGGCGGACTGGTCGTTGATCCGGAAGCCAAGCTGGAAGAACCGCTTGTTGTTCGTCCGACATCGGAAACGGTGATCGGCACCGCCTTTGCGCGCTGGGTGCAGAGCTGGCGCGATCTGCCCGTGATGATCAACCAGTGGGCGAATGTCGTCCGCTGGGAAATGCGCACAAGAATGTTTCTGCGGACCACCGAATTTCTCTGGCAGGAAGGCCATACCGCTCACGCCACCAAGGCCGAGGCGATGGAAGAGACGCTGAGCGCGCTGGAAATGTACCGCGCCTTTTCCGAAGAGGTGCTGGCGATGCCGGTGATCGCCGGAGAGAAGCCGGAAAATGAACGTTTTCCCGGCGCCGATGCGACTTACTCGATCGAAGCGATGATGCAGGATGGCAAGGCCTTGCAGGCCGGCACCAGCCACTTCCTCGGACAGACCTTCAGCAAGGCGCAGAATATCCGCTATCAGGACAAGGATGGCGAGTTCCAGTTTGCCTATACCACCAGCTGGGGCACATCGACGCGGATGATCGGCGGCGTCATCATGACCCATGGCGATGACGACGGCATGCGCGTACCGCCACTGATTGCGCCTTATCAGGTGGTGATCGTGCCGATGCTGCGCGACAAGCCGGAAGATGAAGAAGTTCTGGATTATTGCAAGGCGCTGGCCAAAGACATCGCCAAGCTCCGTGCCTTTGACGAGCCGGTTCGGGTGAAGGTCGACATCACGGGGGCCAAGACCCAGACCAAGCGCTGGTCGTGGATCAAGAAAGGCGCGCCGGTCATATTGGAAATCGGACCGCGCGACATGGCCGACGACAAAGTCGCGATGATCCGCAGGGATGCGCTTTATCATGACAGCGGGAAGCTTGACACGAAATTCCTGACCAAAGCTGAATTCATTCCCGAAATCCCGGCGCTATTGTCCGAGATCCAGACCGCCTTGCACTCAGAAGCCAGAGAGCGGATGGATGGCAACGTTAAGAAGGGCGTCGAATATTGGTCGGACGTTGAACGTTTTTATGCGCCGAAGAAGAAGCATCCCGGATGGCTCGAAGTGCAATGGTGCAAGGCGACCGGCGAGGAACTAAAGTCGATAGAAGAGCGTTTGAAGAAACTGAAGCTGACGTTCCGCAACGTGCCCGTCGATGCAGCCGCCGCGGATGGCACATGCATCTTCACGGGCAAACCCGCGGTCGAGCGCATAATCATAGGTAAAGCTTATTAATGGCAGGTCCCAAAAAATCTCACAAACCGAAACAGGTTCCCTCTCGCCAGCAGATACTGGATTTTATCGAGCAATCGGAGCGACCTGCAGGACGGCGGGAGATATCAAAAGCCTTTGGATTGCGGGGGGCGGACAAGATCGCGCTCAAGGCTTTGCTCAAGGACATGACCAAGGAAGGATTGCTCGCCGGAGATCTGGGGCGGGCCTTGCATAAGGTGGGCGGCCTGCCGAAGGTCACCGTGCTCAAGATCGTCGAGATTGACGGCAATGAAGCGATTGGCATTCCCGAAAAATGGGAAGAAGAGAGCGCTCCCGCGCCGAAGATCAGGATCAAGGAAAAAGGCCGCCGCGCCGCGCTGGCGATCGGCGACCGTATCCTCGCTCGCACCGAGGAACGCGGGCAGGGCCACATTGCCTTTCTGATGAAGAAGCTCGCCCAGAGCAACGAGATGCTTCTCGGTATCGTCGAGAAGGATGAGCGCGACCAATATTGGCTGAAGCCGGTGGATCGCAAGATCCGGCGGAGTACGCCGATTATCGATCTGGGTGAGGCAAAGCCCGGGAACTTGGTGCTGGCCGAACCGCTCAAGCGCGGCTCCGAGGTCAAGGCGCGGGTGAAGGAAATACTGGGCGATCCGTTCGCTGCCAAATCCTTCAGCCTGATCGCCATCCACAAATTTGAAATCCCGCTGCATTTTCCCGATGCGGTGACCGAAGAAGCCGAGCAGGCAACCAGGCTGGCAATCTCGAAAGAGCAGCGCGAAGATCTGCGCCACCTTCCGATTGTCGCGATCGATCCTGCGGATGCCCGCGACCATGATGACGCGATCTGGGCCGAGCCGGATGACAATCCGGATAACAAGGGCGGGTATAAGGCGCTGATCGCGATTGCCGATGTGTCCTATTATGTCCGTTCGGGCAGCAAGCTGGACCGCGAAGCCTATAAACGCGGCAACAGCGTCTATTTTCCCGACCGGGTTGTGCCGATGTTGCCGGAAGCGCTCTCGACCGATGTCTGCTCGCTGAAACAGGGCGTCGACCGGGCGGCTCTGGTCTGTCACGTCACAATCAACGCCACGGGGCAGGTCATTGCATCGCGCTTCACCCGCGCGATCGTCAAGCTGGCCGGCAATATCGCCTATGAAGACGCGCAGGCCGCAATGGACGGGAAGCTGGACCATCCGCTCAAGAGCAGCGCGCTCGAACCACTGTGGGCCTGCTGGAAGCTGCTCGCCAAGGCACGCGACGAACGCGAACCGCTCAATCTCGATCTGCCCGAAAAACGGGTGGTGCTGGACGACCAGGGCAAGATCGTCGAAATCGCCATCCGCGAACGGCTCGACGCGCACCGCGTGGTCGAGGATTATATGATCGTCGCCAATGTCGCGGCGGCGCGGATGCTGGAATCGAAAAAATCCCCGGTCATCTATCGCGTGCACGAAACGCCCTCGCGCGAGAAGCTGATCGCGCTGAAGGATTATCTCAAGAGTTTCGACATGAGCTTCGCCATGGGGCAGGTGATCAAGCCTTCGGTATTCAACAATCTGATCGAACAGGTCGACGACGAATTGCTGCTGCCTCTGGTCATGGAGCAGATATTGCGCAGCCAGACCCAGGCTTATTACGGCCATACCAACATGGGCCATTTCGGCCTGTCGCTGGGAAGCTACGCCCATTTCACCAGCCCGATCCGGCGCTATGCCGACCTGATCGTCCACCGAGCGCTGGTCAGTGCCTGCAAGCTGGAACAGCCGGCACCGGAGAACAGCGCCATTCCGGAATATTCGGGGCTGAGCAAGGAAGAGGCCGGGCGCCTCGAGCTGATTTCAGAGAAAATCTCCAAGCTGGAACGCCGCGCTATGAAGGCCGAATGGGAAACCATCGACCGCTATATCTCGGCCCATCTCGCGAGCCGGATCGGCGAAGTCGTCAAATGCCGGATCACCGGCGTTCAGAATTTCGGCTTTTTCGCGACGGTCGAGGACCTCGGCGGCGACGGGCTGGTGCCGGTCCGCACGCTGGGGGCCGAGCGTTTCGATTATGACGAGGCGAAGCAACAGCTCACCGGCATGGACAGCGGAACCACCTATAATGTCGGCCAGAAGATCGAGTTGCGTCTGGTCGAGGCCAATGCCGCGACCGGCAGCCTGTTGTTCGAACTGGCCGAGGGTGCCAACCACATGGCTGGCCGCCCCGCTCCGCGCCGTGCCGGCAAGGGTAAGCCGCATCGCAAGGGCAAACCCGGACGCCCCGCCAATGTTCGGGGCAAGATGGGCAAGGCCCGTCGCAAGTAAATCTTGTTTGTCAGGAGGCAACCATTCGGGTCGAATTGGGGTATAGACTATATAAAAACAAAGGAACTCCCCCCCATGCCGAATATTCTTCCGACCCAAGCTGTTCCCGATTTCTCCCTCCCGCTGATAGGCGGCGGCGAATTCAAGCTGAGCGAGCAGCTTGGCGATAATTTTACGCTGCTGGTCTTTTACCGCGGCGTTCACTGCCCGATCTGCAAAATGCAGTTGCGCGAATTGCAGCGCAAGCTCGGTGATTTTGAAAAGCGGGGCATCAATGTCGTCGCCATCAGCATGGACAGTCAGGAACGTGCCCGGAAATCGTCCGACGAATGGGATATCAAGGACGTGACGCTCGGCTATGGTCTCAGCGAAGAACAGGCCCGCGCCTTTGATCTCTATATCTCGTCCGGTCGGCCCGACAGCGAGGAACCTGAGGTTTTCTCCGAACCCGCCCTGCTGCTGGTCAAGCCAGACCAGAGCCTGTATTTTGCGAGCATCCAGAGCATGCCGTTCACCCGGCCTCCGCTCGACGAGCTTCTCAAGGGCATCGACTATGCGCTGGAAAATGATTATCCGGCGCGCGGAGAGCTGGCACAATCGCGCTAGCTGAGACGATCAATCTCTTCCTTGGTCAATGATCCGGGAACAACCATCACCGGGCAGGGCAGCGTCCCTGCCTCGGTGTTGGCAAAATGGCTGACCAGTGGTCCCGGCGCGCCGTGCGCGGCCGCTCCCAGTACCAGCGCGGCAAGGCCATCGACCTCTCCCATCATCTCGCGGACGACTTTCGGGCCCTTGCCCTGCTTGACTGTAATCGAAGGCCGGATGCCGGTTTCGTCAAACAAGGTACCGGCGGCGCCGGACACCAGAGCCTCGGCCCGGTTCTTCGCCTCTTCCTCAAGCGTGGCCTGAACCCCGCCCCAGGCAACGAAACCCTCGCTTTCAACCAGCGCCAGGATGTGCAGCGCGCTGTTCGTCTTCATCGCCCGTCGGGAAGCAAAGCGGAGCGCTACGCTCGCCTCGTCGGTCTCGTCGATCACTACCAGATACGTGCGCATGAACCCTCCTCACCCTGTTAGAAACACCTGTTGCGATAAAAACGCATACAAGGCAAGCTACGGCCCTTGACGATATTGCTTCAATGTTGGACAGATCGACCTGATAACAGGACTTCCCCAGGAAAGATAACCGGCCATGCCCATCAATCTCCAAATGCCAGCCCTATCGCCGACAATGGAAGAGGGGACGCTCGCGAAATGGCTGGTGAAAGAGGGGGACAGCGTTTCATCCGGTGATTTGCTGGCGGAAATCGAAACCGACAAGGCGACGATGGAATTTGAAGCGATCGACGAAGGCGTGATTGCCAGGATCGTGGTTGCCGAGGGCACGGAAAATGTGAAGGTCGGCGACGTCATCGCGATCATCGCCGAGGAAGGCGAAGATGCAGGCGATGTCGAAGCCGCTCCGGCTCCGGCTAAAAAGACAGCCGCGCCCGCCGCGAAAGAGGAAACGCCTGCACCGAAAGCGACACCGGCACCGACAGCCGCTCCTGCAGCCAGTACATCGTCGAACGGAAATGACGAGCGTCTGAAAGTCAGCCCGCTAGCGCGGCGTCTGGCCGACCAGAAAGGCGTCGACCTGAACGCGCTATCCGGATCCGGACCCGGTGGCCGGATCATCAAGGCCGATATCGACGCGGCGGACGGCGGCGCTGCTCCGGTCAAAAGCGAAGCGGCTGCAACCGCACCCACCGCAACAGCAGCGCCGGTGGGCGATTTCGATATTCCGCACAGCAGCGAAAAACTCTCCAGCATGCGCAAGACCATCGCGCGCCGCCTGACCGAGGCCAAGCAGACCATCCCGCATATCTATCTGACCGTCGATATCCAGCTCGACAAGCTGCTCAAATTGCGCAGCGAACTCAACGCGACACTGGCATCCCGCGACATAAAATTGTCCGTCAATGATCTGCTGATCAAGGCGCTGGCGGTGTCGTTGATGCAGGTGCCGAAATGCAATGTCTCGATCGAAGGCGATCAACTGAAAACATTTGAACGCGCCGATATTTCGGTCGCGGTCAGCATCGAAGGCGGCCTTATCACGCCGATCATCAAGAGCGCCGACAGCAAGTCGCTCAGCGCCATCTCGACCGAGATGAAGGACCTTGCCGATCGCGCCAAGGACGGCAAGCTCAAGATGCATGAATATCAGGGCGGCACCGCCAGCATTTCCAACATGGGCATGTTCGGTATCAAGAATTTCGACGCGGTGATCAACCCGCCGCAAGCGATGATCATGGCGATCGGGGCGGGCGAGAAACGCCCGCATGTGATAGACGACAGCCTGCAGATCGCCACGATCATGAGCGCCACGGGGAGCTTCGACCATCGCGCGATTGACGGCGCGGACGGCGCGCAATTGATGAAAGTGTTCAAGGAACTTTGTGAAAATCCGCTGGGGATGCTCGCTTGAGCGAACTGGCCAATAAAGTGCCCGCCATTCGCACCATCGTCATGCCGGCTGACGGCAATCCTTACGGGGTGGCATTTGGTGGCTGGCTGATGGCACAGATGGCGCAGGCCGGCGGCGCGCTCGCGGCGCAGCACAGCAAGCACCAGTCGGTGGTTGTCGGCGCAAATGATGTCCGTTTCGGACATCCGGTCGAAATTGGTGACGAATTGTCGGTCTACGCCGAATTTTTCAAAATCGGCCGCAGCTCGATGACCGTTCAGGTCGAAGCGTTCCGGCGCGACCGGCACGGGGATGAAATGACCAAGGCCGCGTCGGGCGCCTACACATTTGTCGCTGTGGATAGTGATGGCAAGCCCGTGCAGGTCCCCGCACTGGACTAGAGATTTTCGAAAAGGAACAACATGGCAAACGGATATGACCTCATCGTTCTCGGTTCCGGCCCCGGCGGCTATGTAGCCGCGATCCGCGCCGCGCAACTCGGCCTCAAGACCGCTATCGTGGAGCGTGAAAATCTCGGCGGCATCTGTCTGAACTGGGGTTGCATACCGACCAAGGCCTTGCTGCGCTCGGCGGAAGTGTTCCACAATATGAAACATGCGGCGGACTATGGTCTTGCCGCCGAGAAGATCAGCGCCGATCTCGACGCCATCGTCAAGCGTTCGCGCGGCGTCGCCAAGCAACTCAATCAGGGCGTCACCGGGCTGATGAAGAAGAACAAGATCGACGTCCATATGGGCGACGGCAGATTGACCGCGAAGGACAAGATTGTCGTGACAGGCGAGAGCGGGGAGACCGAACTCACCGCCAAGAATATCATCATCGCCACCGGTGCCCGCGCGCGGGATCTGCCTTTTGCCAAGGCCGACGGCAAGCGCATCTGGACCTATCGCCACGCGATGACGCCAAGCGAAACGCCGAGCAAATTGCTGGTCATCGGTTCCGGCGCGATCGGGATCGAGTTTGCCAGCTTCTATAATGATATCGGCGTCGATGTGACGGTCGTCGAAATGCTCGACCGGATCGTGCCGGTGGAAGACGAGGAAATCTCGAAATTCCTCGAAAAGTCTCTGAAGAAGCAGGGCATGACCATCATGACCGGCGCGGGCGTAAAGAGCATTGATGCCAGCGCCAAAGGCGTCAAGGCGGAGATAGAGGACAGCAAGGGCAAGAAGCAAAGCCATGACTTCAGCCATGTCATCGTCGCCGTCGGTATCATGCCCAATCTCGAGGATATCGGTCTCGAAAAACTTGGCGTCACTCCCGATGAACGCTCTCATATCAAGACCGATGATCACTGCCGAACCAATGTCGATG
>TARA_R110001599_G_scaffold12117_11_pt1 | contig 12433 bp, 8 predicted proteins | sample TARA_R110001599 | Tara Oceans TARA_R110001599 (sample SAMEA4398360) | marine metagenome | biome: Polar Biome; feature: [MES] marine water layer (ENVO:01000295) within the mesopelagic zone...; material: water (ENVO:00002006), including particulate matter (ENVO:01000060) such as...... | reverse complement strand
TCTTCGCCAAAGTTTTTCTCGCCACATTTGGCAAGGTCGCAGCGCATCAAGGTGCCACCACCGGCGGTGATTTCCACGTAAATCGCGCTACCCGCCACGTAATTGCTATTTAGTACAAGGCTATAACTGCCGTCCTCTGCGGTAGTCGCTGGATCGGCGAGGCTAGTGGCTCGATCTACGGTTCCTCCGGCGGTAATGGGGTAGGCGTTTACTATACCGCCAATAATAATCCCCTTCGACGCCGTGCCGCCAACGCTGCTTGGTGGTGCAGAGCTACCACTACTATCGCTGCCACAGGCAGCGAGGCTTGCGGCAATGGCCAAGGGAAGTAGGAATTTTTGGAACTTAGGAATTTGACGCATGGAACATCTCCTTGTTTACCTATGTCGGCAGTATGTCACTGCGATTAACATCCCTATAAAACATTGGACTCCTGCCCAAAGTACTAACACTTCAATGTGTCCGCGTTGGTCGACTAGGTAATTATTGATTTTTATGAGTAGTGGTGCGGTGTAATCAAGAGGAATAGCAATGAGCAATCAAAAGAAAACACATTTTTATTCGCGAGCGATAAAACACCTCAGCGCTATTAAGGTTTAGCGGCTAAGTTTGGCAAATTCAAGTATTTCTAGGAATTAGTTGGCCAAAGCCTTAGCCGCAGTAGCGCTGGATCATCGCTTGCAATACATCAATCGTTGGCTGAATTTGATCTAGCGCCATAAATTCGTCGGGCTGGTGGGCTTGGTCAATTGAGCCTGGTCCCATAACAATAGTTTGCAGGCCAAGTTGTTGAAAAAATGGCGCTTCTGTGGCGAAACCTACAGTGCCGGCAGGCTGTCCGGTCAGTTGCTCTACCAGTGTCACTATGTCGGAATTTTCCGGCTCTTCGTAGGCCGCTAAGCCTGGCATTAAGGCGCGTAAGCCGATATTAATGGCGCGGCGTTCTGCCACAGGGGTGAGCACTTTCTGAATCAAGGCGTCGAGTTCGCCGTTGTCCATGCCGGGGGTGGTGCGAATATCAAAATGCAGTTCGCATTGCCCGCATATGCGGTTGGGATTGTCGCCGCCGTGAATACAGCCAAAGTTCAAGGTCGGGGTTGGTACGCTAAAGCCGGGGTGTTGGTATTTTAGCGCCAATTCTTGCCGCAATTGCATCAGGCCACTCATAACCTCATGCATGGCATCCATGGCATTGTTGCCGAGCAGCGGATTGGAAGAGTGGCCAGAGCGCCCCGTGATAGTTATGCCCTTCATTACAATGCCCTTATGGGCGCGCATAGGCTTAAGGCCGGTGGGTTCGCCAACAACGGCATAGCGAGCGCCGGATACGTCGGCGTGAACCAGGGAGCGCGCGCCGTCCATACTGCTCTCTTCATCGGCGGTGGCCAGAATGATGAGCGGCGCATTTAGGGGCTTTTCCAAAAAGGGCTTTAGCGCTTCTATTACGATAGCGAAGAAGCCCTTCATATCGGTGCTGCCGAGGCCGTATAAGCGACCGTCGCGTTCAGTTAAGGCAAAGGGGTCGCTATGCCAAAGCGAGTCGTCACAGGGTACCGTGTCGGTGTGGCCAGCGAGCACTAAGCCGCCACTGCCGCTGCCGAGGGTGGCGATCAAATTGGCTTTATTGGGGTTTCCGGCGATAGGTAAAATACGGATAGCGAAGCCGAGGGGCTCTAGCCAGTTGGCCAGCTGTTCAATAACCTTGATATTGCCCATATCACGGCTGGGCAGAGTAGAACTTACCGAGGGGAGTTTGACCAGCTCCGTCAGCATCGACAGAACATTGTTTGTGCTCATAGATTTCGCCATTTATCGCTGTCGCCGCATGGCGATTGAGTCGATATTGTAGCGAGTCGAGCAAACAATAGCAGCGGTTTGTGCTGATATTGTTTGCTCGGCAGGAGGGGCGTCTAAAGAAAAACCTTAGAGGAAGATTCCCTTAAAGATGAAGAAGAACACAATCGCCAAGCCGGCACCGGCTGGCAGGGTGATGATCCACGACATAAAGATATTACGAATAACACTGAGGTTTAACGCAGCGATACCGCGTGCTAAGCCCACACCTAATACCGCGCCCACTAAGGTGTGCGTGGTTGAGATGGGTAGGCCTGTAGCAGACGCGATAACCACGGTTGACGCCGCGCCTAACTCAGCAGCGAAGCCGCGGCTAGGGGTGAGTTCCGTGATTTTGGTACCCACGGTGGCAATAACCTTGAAGCCGTAGGTCGCCAAGCCAAAGACAATACCACCGGCACCGACCAGTAATATCCAGCTCGGCAAACTCGATTTTGCGCCGATCTCGCCGCCAGACTGAATTACGCTAACGACTGCAGCAACGGGGCCAATGGCATTGGCCACATCGTTTGAGCCGTGGGCAAAGGCCATGGCGCAGGCAGTAAATACCATCAAGACTGCGAACATACGCTCGACGCTGGCGAAGCGGAAGCGGCCATCGCCTGTCGGTACATCCTTAATGCGTCGTAAGAACATTTGGCCGATACCGGCAACGATGATGCCCACAATGGCTGAATAGCCGAGGCATTGCTGGAAATTTAAGCCTAAGCCAATGTGTTTAAGGCCTTTGGTCATGGTGACCATGGCGATCATGAAGCCTACGAGAAAGAGGTAGTAGGGGATGTACTTCTTGGCGGCTTCAAATGGGTTTTGGGTGTTCAGAATTAGGCGCTGAGCGCTGAGAAATATACCAAAGGAGATGGTTCCGGCCATTACTGGCGAGACAACCCAGCTGGCGACGATCTGGCCAACCTTGCCCCAGACTACAGCATCGCTGTCGATGCCTACGGCGGCGAAGCCGACCAGCGCGCCAACGATTGAATGCGTCGTGGAGACAGGCCAACCCATCATGCTGGCAACAAATAGCCAAACACCGGCAGCAAGCAGTGACGACAACATACCGAAGACCAGTAAGTCGGGACTGTCGGCGACGAAGGCGGGGTCGATAATACCTTTGCGAATCGTTTCGGTTACTTCGCCACCGGCGAGATACGCGCCGCAAAACTCAAAGAGCATGGCGATTAAAATCGCCTGTTTAATGGTGAGGGCCTTGGCGCCCACCGAGGTACCCATTGCGTTGGCAACATCATTTGCGCCAACACCCCAAGCCATAAAAAAGCCAAAAAGGCAGGCTAAAATAAGCAATAACTGCCCGTGTTCAGCAATAATTGACATGTGAATTCCTTCTGTAAGCTTGTGCCAGCTGTTTAGCGAGCAATAACAATTTGCAGACGCGAGCCTACTTTCTGTGATTTATCAGACAATTCACCAATAAGAGTGATGGTTTGATACATAAACATCACGTCGACCGGTGGCAGGTCTCTTTCGATCGCATAGAGTGCGCCGCGAATATCAATTTGTAATTTGTCGGCGGAGTGCTCTAGGCGATCTAGCTCTTCAATCATGGTTTCCACTAGGCTAACTTCGCGGCCTCGGAAACCGGTTTCCAGCAGTTCATCTAGCTCTTCTATGGCCTTCATGGCCTGGGCTGAGGTCGCGATTGCCAGTGAAACATATTCGCTTAGCGGCGTCGCCAGTGACGCGGGAATCTGCATCTTACGGCCGAGCATTAGGCCGGCGATATCCTTGCTGCAGTTGGCGATGCGATCTTGCATACTGACCAAATCGAGCAGGTCGGCACGGGGCACGGGGAGAAATAGGTTATTTGGCAATTGCAGGCGTACCTGCTTTTTGAGTTTGTCAGCGTCGTTTTCTAAGTCAACGATGACTTGTTGGGCCTTCTCGGCCCGCTCCCAGTCGTCGGCCAGCACGGCGTCAATAAAGGGTTTGAGTGCGGCAGCACAGGCTTGTGCCTGCTTCATGTGTTCCTGTATCGGCTCGAATGGGGATTTTCCGAACAGATGGCCCAGCGAATTTAATGGCACAGTACAACTCCTGCTTATCGTCAGTCGTATAAGTTGGGCGGATTATACTGACCTCGGCCATGGGTAACCAGTTTTTAACAACGCGCTGTTACAGGGGTGTAATTTGCTTGGGACTTGCCATAATGCAAAGGTAGTTCTGGATGCGCGTAAACTGCGGCAAATTATTCAGTGCTGCCCAACTATAACAAGGGGTTAGCTCGGCAATGCAAAGCCAAATCGTGAAAACAGGGCCATTGGAAACCACAGGGCTGGTGCGGCAGTTAATAGCCGATGGCGTTATTGACGCTGGTAGTGCCAAGCGTTTACGAATGAGTCCGCCGCGCAACGGCGACAAAATCCAACATGTACTTAATTATATTGCCGGTGAGCAATTACCGGATCTGTCCCGGCAGGGCCGAGTGCTCAGCATCGATAATCTGCTAGATTGGCTGGCCGGTCACTGTGGCCAAACGGCAATGCGTATTGACCCCTTAAAAATCGATGTGCCCGCTGTCACCGAAGTCATGTCCTTTGCCTTTGCTCAGCGCCATCGTATTTTGGCGGTGGCCGTTAACGCCAATGAGGTAGTCATTGCCGGTGGCGAGCCATTTGTGAACGCCTGGGAGGCAGATTTACAGCAAGTTTTGCGTAAGCCTATTCGGCGGGTGATTGCCGACCCTGAGTCAATTGACCGCTTCACCGTCGAGTTCTATAGCTTGGCGAAGTCGGTTCGTGGTGCCAGTGGCGACAATAATCGGCGGGGAAGTGCCAGCAACAATCTTGAGCAATTGTTGGAAATCAGCAATTTAAAAGACCTCGATGCCAACGATGGCCATGTCGTGAATATTGTCGATTGGCTGCTGCAATACGCCTATGACCAGCGCGCCAGTGATATACATATAGAACCGCGTCGAGAGCAGGGCAATGTCCGCTTCCGCATTGACGGCGTCCTTTATAATGTTTACGAACTACCCGCGACGGTGCTGACCGCCGTGGTGAGTCGTCTGAAAATCCTCGGCCGTATGGACGTTGCTGAAAAACGCAGGCCCCAAGATGGCCGCTTAAAGACCAAGAATCCCGGCGGCGACGAAATTGAGCTGCGCCTATCGACGTTGCCCACCGCCTTTGGCGAAAAAATGGTGATGCGGATCTTTGACCCAGAGGTATTGCTGCGCAGCTTCGACGAGTTGGGTTTGCGCGGTGAGGACCGTCAGCGCTGGGATGGCATGATTCGCGCCGCCCATGGCATAGTTTTAGTGACCGGCCCCACTGGCTCGGGGAAAACCACCACCTTGTATTCCAGTCTCAAGCAAATTGCTACCTCCGAGGTGAATGTCTGCACTATTGAAGACCCAATTGAGATGGTTGAAGACGCGTTTAACCAAATGCAGGTGCAGCACAATATCAATCTCGATTTTGCTGGTGGGGTGCGGGCACTGCTGCGCCAAGACCCCGACATTATTATGATTGGCGAGATCCGCGATTTAGAGACTGCCGAAATGGCGATACAGGCAGCGCTTACCGGCCACTTGGTCATCTCGACCCTGCACACCAACGACGCGCCGTCGGCCGTCACTCGCTTGTTGGAGTTGGGTGTGCCAGCGTATTTGATTCGCGCCACCGTACTTGGGGTGATGGCGCAGCGCCTGGTGCGGACTTTGTGTCCCCACTGCAAAGTGGCCAGTGAGCTAAACGAAACTGACTGGACCACGCTGACTGCGCCGTGGAAAGTCGCGCCGCCAAAACAAGTATTTCATGCGCCGGGCTGTTTAGAGTGTCGGAATACCGGGTTTTATGGCCGTCAGGGTATATACGAAATTTTACCCGTCGAAGGCTCGATACAAGCGGCCATAGGTGACGATATAGAGCTGGATAACTTACGGCGTTTAGCGATGAAAAATGGCATGCGCACCTTGCGGCTTAGCGGCGCTCAAAAAGTCGCCAGAGGCGAGACGACGATTGCCGAAGTATTGCGTGTGGCGCCGCCAGTGCAAACCCAATAATTAGAACGAAGAGGCAATATGACGGCAGCAGATAAGCTGGGATTGCGAACAGATGAGTTGCCGGCGGCGCTGCTTGCCGGTGTTGAACAGCGTTGGCAGGGCTTGCTTGAGCACTGTGATAATGAGCAGTTTCGTGAACAAGGCGAATGGTATAGCCGCTTTATAGGTTCACCTCGACGCGGAGAACTGCTGCAAGCATTTGCCTGTAGTCCGGCCTTATTTGAGATTTGTGCTCGTCATCCAGATTGGCTGCCGAGCCTAGACGCCAATGGCTTGCTCGAGAATTCTCTCGCCCCACATAGCTGGCGAGAGGAATTGCACGCTGCCTGTGTAAATTGCGCGACGGCTGAGGAACTTGCGCAAATACTCCGCCAGTTTCGTAATAGGCACTGGCTGCGCATTGTTTGGCGAGACCTAAATCGCCTGGCAGAGATGGAAGAAACCGTTGCGGATTTATCGCATTTGGCTGAAGCCTGCGTAGATGTTGCGCTTGATTTTTTACATCGTCAGCTATGTGAAGAGCGCGGAGAGCCACAGTCTAAAGCGGGGCATCCCCAGCAATTGGTGGTGATCGCCATGGGCAAATTAGGCGCTGGTGAGCTGAATTTGTCCTCGGATATCGACCTCATTTTTACCTACCCAGAGCCCGGCAACACGGTTGGTGCGGCGCGCAGTGTGGACAATCAGGAGTTTTTTATCCGTTTGGGTCAGCGTTTGATAAAAGCGCTGGATACCCGCACCGCCGATGGTTTTGTGTTTCGGGTCGATATGCGTCTACGGCCCTATGGGCAGAGCGGCCCCTTGGTAATCAGTTTTGATGCCCTTGAAGAGTATTACCAAGACCAGGGTCGGGACTGGGAGCGCTACGCTCTTATTAAGGCGCGCTGTATTGCCGGTGACCGCGTGGCTGGGGAGCAATTATTAGATCAGTTGCGGCCCTTTGTGTATCGACGTTACTTGGATTTTTCCGCGATTGAATCGCTGCGGGAAATGAAGGCCATGATCCAGCGCGAGGTACTACGCCGTCAGTTACAGGACAATATTAAGCTGGGCGCGGGTGGGATTCGCGAAATCGAATTTATCGCCCAGTGCTTTCAATTGATTCGCGGCGGGCGGGAGCCGGCCCTACAGGCATTGGAATTACAGACCATTTTAGGTGAGCTGGCGCGCCAGCAGTATTTGCCTAGTGAGGTGGTCGCTGAGCTGCACGATGCTTATCGCTTTTTGCGTAATACCGAACATGGCATCCAAGCGGCCCGTGATCAGCAAACACAACAATTACCGAGCGAAGATGATGAGCGCTGTGCGCTAGCATTGGCAATGGGTTTTGACGGCGACTGGGCAGCTTTTGAAAGCGAGTTAAGCGCGCACCGCAATAGAGTGAGCCGCTGTTTTGCAAATGTGATTGCGCCGGCCGAGACCGAGCATGAAAACCCGCGTTTAAGTCATGACCGCTGGCGGACGATGCTTGATGATCTGCAGCTAGATTCAGTGCGAGAAACCCTCGAAGAGGCAGGTTTTGACGCAGCCGAGGAGGCGGCGCGCTTATTGGTAGCCCTGTTAAAAGGCGCCAGTGTGCAGCGTATGCAAGGGCGTGGGCGCGACCGACTGTACGCCTTGTTGCCCTTATTGCTAGAAGATTTAGGGGGAGTGTCGGCGCCAACGGCGACCTTGCTGCGCCTAATTCCCCTCATTGAAGCGGTGCTGCGCCGCACCGCCTACTTGGTTTTGCTCATCGAAAACCCCGGTGCCCGGGGACGTTTGGTTGAATTGTGTGACGCCAGCCCGTGGATTGCACGTCAGCTTGCTGGCCATCCGGTGCTGTTGGATGAATTATTAGATGCGCGCAGCCTGTATTCCGTGCCCGAGCAAAGCGCGATGGAAAGCGAGTTGCGCCAACAGTTATTGCGTATCGAAAGTGATGATCTGGAAGCCCAAATGGAGGCTTTGCGATATTTTCGCCTCGCCCACGTATTGCGCGTGGCCGCTTCAGAGGCCACCGATAGCCTGCCGCTAATGAAAGTGAGTGATTACCTCACCGCGATAGCGGAAGTGGTATTGGCGGCGGTATTGGATATCGCTTGGCAAAACTTGGTGGATAAACACGGTAGCCCCGCGCCGGCGGGGGATGATCGTCGCCACTTTTTGGTGTTGGGCTACGGGAAGCTGGGTGGTATCGAGCTTAGTTATGGTTCGGACCTCGACTTGGTGTTTTTACATGATCTACCGGCCAATGCGATGACCGATGGCGCCAGACCAGTGGATGCGGGGTCATTTTTCACCCGCCTTGGTCAACGTATTATTCATATTCTTACCGCGACAACGCGACTCGGTGACCTGTATGAGGTTGATATGCGTCTGCGACCTTCGGGTAATTCGGGCTTACTAGTATCATCTTTCACTGCGTTCAGCGAATACCAGCATAAGCAAGCGTGGACCTGGGAGCATCAGGCATTGGTGCGGGTGCGTGCCGTTGCCGGCGACGGCGTTTTGGCGGAAAAATTTGCCAAATTGCGCCAGCAAATTTTGTGTATTCCCCGAGCTCAGGACGAGCTTGTTAGCGAAGTCATTGCCATGCGCCAGAAAATGCGCGATCACTTGCTGTCTGGAGTGAATAAAAGTGCCGAATTTGACCTTAAACAAGGTGAGGGAGGTATCGTTGATATTGAATTTATGGTGCAATATGCCGTTTTAGCATGGTCACATCAGCACCCACCGCTTACACATTACACTGATAACATCCGCATACTGGAATCACTGAATAATAACGGTCTGATTTCGAGCGCGGATACCCAGGCACTGATTGACGCTTACAAGGCGTTTAGAAGTCAGGCGCATCGCCTCAGCTTACAAGAGCAGAAGGGGCGGATTGCCATTACGGCATTGGGCGCGGAGCGGAAAAATGTCAGTCGACTCTGGCAGCAACTGATGTTGTCTACTTAATTTTGTTTTTTTGCTTGCCCGCTTATTTTGAGGAGTAACACGCGATGTCCATGGCTGATCGTGATGGCCTGATTTGGTTTGACGGCGAAATGGTTCCTTGGCGCGATGCCAAAGTCCACGTATTAACGCACACCTTGCACTATGGCATGGGCGTGTTTGAAGGCGTGCGCGCCTATAAAACAGAAGACCGTGGCACCTGTATTTTCCGTATGCAGGAACACACTGACCGCCTATTTCGTTCGGCGCATATAATGCGTATGCAAATGACGGTAAGCAAAGAACAGGTTAATGAAGCGCAACGCGCGGTGGTGCGCGAGAACGGTTTAGAAGAAGCCTACCTGCGGCCAATGTGTTTTTACGGCTCAGAAGGCATGGGTCTTCGCGCCGATAACTTAAAAATGCACGTTATTGTTGCCGCTTGGGATTGGCCTAGCTATATGAGCCCTGAAGCGCGGGACAATGGTATTAAAGTGCGGTGTTCTTCTTATACCCGCCATCATGTCAATATCTCCATGTGTAAGGCGAAGGCCAACGGCCACTACATAAACTCAATGTTAGCGCTGCGTGAAGCGCTCGACAGCGGTTGTGAAGAGGCCTTGCTGCTAGATAACGAAGGTTATGTTGCTGAAGGCAGTGGCGAGAATATCTTTATTATCCGCAACGGTAAGATTTTTACCCCAGAACTCACTAGCTGCTTAGATGGCATTACCCGTAATACCATCTTTGAATTTGCCAAGGAGTTAGGGCTGGAAGTTGCGGAGAAGCGTATTACTCGCGATGAAGTTTATGTGGCAGATGAGGCTTTTTTCACTGGCACTGCGGCAGAAGTACTGCCGATTCGCGAATTAGATGGTCGGGTGATTGGCGCTGGTAAGCGCGGTCCGATTACCACGCTACTACAAACCATGTACTTCGATCAAGTTAAGGGTCGCCGCGAGCAATTCCCCGAGTGGTCCACACCTGTTCGTTGATTTGTTCTGACATAGCTGGGTGGCTTATCGCGCTCAGCTATGTCATTCCGCAGAATATTTGCATTCCCCGCGAATTATAATTTCGTTCAACACCGCGTATTTATCAATCACCGTATAGCCGTTCGGGCAATACTCTTTCAGGCGTGGGTGCTCACTTAAAAAGTAGTCAGCCCGTTTTAGCTGGGCTTCTTCGCCTTCGGCTCGGTCATTGTTGCGGTTTTGGCCGCCACCGGCGCGGGGTCTTTGTTTTTCTCTAAATAGCGGCAAGGTATAGCGAAAGAGGCGAATGTCGTCGCCTTTAATCGTAGTGTCCAATAAACCGACCTCTGGCCCCGCACCCGTTGTGCAAGCAGACAAGATAAATAATGCGATAAGGCTGGTCTTTTTATAGTGGCGTAAAGCAATTCTATGCATTGCTAACAGGGTCTCTGTAGGGGGTTGATTGGCCATTGGCGAGTGTAACATGACAAAGTCTTAATGCCATTGCAGGGCCTATGGGGCATCGCGAGTGGATTTATGGGCATGCCAAAGTTAGAATCCTGTTACTCGATTGCGGCATTCTTCGATAAGATGACAGCTAAAAGGGCTATTTGTTCTTAAACGTCGTCTGGCTAGGCTGTTGAAAAGCCGCTGCGTTAGCGCTGAAGAATCCCAAATTTCCATAAAAGACGAATAACAGCGACCCCTGATATGGCGTTAACACCCACAGCAGCCTCTTCCTCTGACTCCGCTTTTAGCGCCAAGGTAATTCCACTCGACGAGGCGCGGCCAAAGCGTGCTTTGAAAGTTTGCTTACTTGGCTACCGAAGCGCGCCTTTTGGCGGCGGCCAAGGGATATACCTCAAATACCTGAGTAAAGCCTTAGTTGAGGCGGGGCATACCGTCGACGTGATCTCTGGCCAGCCGTATCCGCATCTTGATCCTCGGGTGAACCTAATCAAGATGCCCGGCATGAATTTGTTTGAAACCGGCCTTGGCTCTATTCGCCCGCATCACTTACGTTCAATGACCAATATTATTGAATGGAGTGGTAAGCTGACGGGTGCGTTTTCTGAGCCCTATTGCTTTGGTCGGCGGGTGGTTAAATACCTCAATAAGCATGGTCGGCACTACGACATTATTCATGATAATCAGTGCCTTAGCTATGGCATGCTAGAGTTGCAAAAGCGCAAATTTCCGCTAATCACCACCATTCATCACCCGATAACCAGTGATCTGAAAATTGCCTTAAAAGCCGCTAAAAACTGGCGAGAACGGGTTTTGATCAAGCGCTGGCACAGTTTTTTGATCATGCAGCGCCAGGTCGCGCGTCAATTGCATCATGTAGTGACAGTGTCGGAGCGCTCGCGGCAGGACATTGCCGTTGCCTTTGATATGCAACCGGCAGGCATTAGCGTGGTATTAAACGGCATTGATACCGAGGAATTTCGCCCGCTGCCAGATGTTGTTAAAAACCCCAACAGGGTAATGGCGGCGGTGTCCTCAGATCAGCCCTTAAAAGGCATGCGCTATTTGCTTGAGGGCGTAGCGAAAGTACTGCCCAAATACCCCGATTTAGAATTGCTACTGGTTGGCCAGCCTAAAGAAGGTGGCGAGAGTAGCAAACTCATCCACGACTTGGGTTTAAGCAAACATATTCGCTGCGTTAGCGGTATTAGCACCGAGGACTTAGTGGGCTTCTACAACGAAGCGGCGGTGGTTATTGTACCCTCAGTTTACGAAGGTTTTGGCTTGCCGGCGGGTGAGGCTATGGCTTGCGGCACCGCCTTGATTTCTACCGACGGTGGCGCGCTGCCAGAGGTGGTGGGTGACGCCGCTATGCAGGTGCCGGTGCGGGATAGCGCAGCAATTGCCGAGGCTTTGGAGACGCTGTTGGCCTCGCCCAACATGCGCGAGCAATTAGCGGCGGCTGGCCGCCAACGCATAGAAGAACTATTTTGCTGGCGCCGTGCGGCTCAGCAAATGACCAATTATTACTGGCAGGTGCTACAACGTGAAAACAGTTGATTTCCGTCATTTCCACCTGAACCGTGGCGATAGAGTATTAGACTTGGGCTGTGGCGAAGGCCGTCATGTTATCTCGGCGTACGTCGAAGGTGATATCACTGCGGTTGGCGTGGATTTGTGTCTGAATGATCTGCAAACCGCACAGACGCGCTTTGCAGACTTTAATGAGCCTGCGAACGAGCACAAAGCATTTGGCCTAGCCAACGCAGACGCCTTAAATCTGCCCTTTGCCGACAATAGCTTCGATAAAGTGATTTGCTCAGAGGTGCTTGAGCACATTCCGGATTACGCGGCGGTTCTCAAGGAAATCGAGCGCATCCTCAAACCTGGCGGTTTATTTTGCGCCAGTGTCCCGCGAGCTTGGCCAGAGCAAATTTGTTGGGCATTGAGTGAGGCTTATCATAAAGTCGAGGGTGGTCATTTACGCATTTTTAAGGCCAGTCAATTGCGCAAGCAAATCCAGAACTTGGGCTTTCGCTTTTATCGCCGCCATTGGGCACATGCATTGCATTCCCCTTATTGGTGGTTGAAGTGTGCATTTTGGGAAGGCCAAGACAGCAATCCGCTGATCAAGCAGTATCACCGGTTTTTGGTCTGGGATTTAATGGATCGCCCACTGTTCACCCGCACA
>TARA_R110001599_G_scaffold271735_2_pt1 | contig 12439 bp, 10 predicted proteins | sample TARA_R110001599 | Tara Oceans TARA_R110001599 (sample SAMEA4398360) | marine metagenome | biome: Polar Biome; feature: [MES] marine water layer (ENVO:01000295) within the mesopelagic zone...; material: water (ENVO:00002006), including particulate matter (ENVO:01000060) such... | reverse complement strand
CATCCTGAGTTTACGAAGGAACTAGACTGTCAATCATTCTTCGATTTAGGATAATCGTAATAGAATTGATGACCTCGGGTGGTTTGAATATCTTTCCAACTTTCCATTTCGAATTCAATACCACAAACAGCGCAGGTGGGTAGATTGTCTAAATCAAAATCACTGATTTCGTTGATCAAGTAGGTCAGCCCGGGGTTATGTCCAAAAATCATGACTGTATCGTGTTCATCAGCCACTCGACTTAACAGCGTTTTTATAGTTCCGGTAACAGCATGGTAAAGCCTTTCTTCCTCCATAATGTCGGAGACAGGGTAACCGATTTTAGCAGAAATGACTTTGGCTGTCGTTAACGCCCTGTTGGCAGGAGAGGATATTATAAGCGATGATTTGACGCCTTCCATGGCCAGTCGCTGCCCCATATCTGGCGCATCATTTTTACCACGATGATTTAAAGGTCGCTCAAAATCAGATAGATGCGCATTCCCCCAACTAGATTTGGCATGTCGGATGATATACAGTTTTTTATTGCCTGTTTTATTGGATTTCATAACTAATGGCTACATTTGTCGTAATACAAATAAAATTATTAATTACTTATTACAATTTACAATGAATACAGGAGTAGTAAAATTCTTCAACAATGACAAAGGCTTCGGCTTTGTTGTTGATGACGCAACAGGCGAAGAAATTTTCATTCACGTTTCTGGTACAATCGATGCCATTGACAAAGATGATAAAGTTGAATTCGAGAAAGCAGAAGGCCGTAAAGGTCTTAACGCTGTGAATGTCAAGAAAATATAGTTAAAAATTATAGATTTTTGATTACAGAACCCCGACTAGTCGGGGTTTTTTTGTAGATCATAAAAACACAAAGAGGTTACATCAGCAATGGTGTAACCTCTTCTGTTTTATAGGTTTGGTGAGTCATTATAATCCAGTGGAAGTAAGCTTTGTAGATCAAAAAGGTAAAATTGAAATAAGGGTTTTATATTATGCTATGTTTTTGGTCGTAGCGAGACGCTTCGACCAGTTGGGGGTGCTAAGACCAGATGAATACTTTGATTTCCCATTATCTAATAGATTCGAGTGCTCCGTTATAAGCTTCTTTTTTGTCTAAAGGAGCGTTCAAATACCCAATAATGACATCTTTCAGCTTCAACTCTCTCCAATAGCCTTTATCTGAAAAACCTTCATTCCTAATTGTATCTTGATATAAGTAATCAGAAGTCTTAGTGGAAATAGACTCTAGGTTTTTCCAGTTTGAAAATGAACCTGATATCAGGTCATTTGAAAAGTATATTATTGATGAATCTGGGTACACGAACTGTACTTCGTTTTCGTGACTACCTTCTATCAACACTTTTTCATAGCCTACCGGGATTGACATTTTAAATCGTTTCTTTTTATGCTCCCAATAACTATTGTCATTAGACCTAAAATTGACATATGTAGAATATGAAACCTTCCTCATAGCACAACCACTTAAGAAAAAGGGTAATAAGACTGACAAAATTAAGATTCTTGATCTCATACCTTATTCTTATAGGCTTACAGGGAATTAACTTTAAAGTAAATCAAAAATGGATACCCGCCAAGGGCAAGAACCAATTGCTGTAGCATAAAGATTGCTCACCTGATTGAATACAGGGCTTTGTCGAATTCTGTCTTTTTATTCTCAGATACACTTGAATACCCAATTACAACGTTGGTGATCTTTTCTTCACGCCAATACTTGCCATCTGAAAGTCCTTGATAACTTACCGTATCCTTAAATGCGTGATCATATGGATAGCTTGCGATATTAATCATATTCCCATTGTTTGTTAGTGAGCCTGATTTAAGATGATCGGAAAAGTATATTACAGATGAATCTGGATAAATATAACGTACTTCCAAATCATCCAAATTTTCAATTATTTCCTTAGAGTACCCCTTGGGGATATTCATTTTGAATCTCATTCTCTCAAGTTCCCAAAGAGTATTATTTACTGATCTAACCGGGATGCTTGTTTTGAATACAACACGTCCAGACTCACAACCAGAGAGGATACATACTATTATAACTAGGGCATAAAAATCACTAAACTTCAACATGGCATTATAATTACTGTATGCTGTACTGTCCTCCCACTAGACGTAATTTCTCGCTGCGACAATGTAAGTTAATACTTATCACTAAATATGAGGAAAGAGGTTTTCAGTATTTAGTCTAATCGAGACGCTTAAACCAGTTGATGTCAGTTCGGCTAGAGCAAAAAAAAAGTGCTCACATATCGTGAGCACCTATATAATCTACGGTACTAAGGGTAATTACCTTAGAATTTTATATCCACCGTTTTTAGTTCTTCGCCTCTTTTAAACTCCACTTTGGTTTCATCACCAAGTTGGAAAGCAGCAAGGGCTCTCATATAACTCATCATATCCATAATGGTAGAGTCGCCAAGCTTCATTACAATATCTCCTTTTTGCATGCCTGCTTTTTGTGCGGGCTTATCTTCAGACACACCATCTATTCTCATGCCTTTACCATCATATAAGTAGTCTGGTACTACACCAAGTGAAACCGTGAATCGTGGGCTATCGCCAGAATCGTCTTTTGTTTTGGTAAAGGCGATTTTCTCTTCCTGATCAAGCGACAATACGAGTCGTTCAATAAGTCGAACCACTTTCACCATGCCATAGTAATTGATTTTATCAGCATCATCCGAAGGACGGTGATAGTCTTCATGTTGGCCTGTAAAGAAATGGAGCACAGGTAAATCTTGAAGGTAGAACGAAGTATGATCGGATGGACCAATGCCAGACTCTGAAGTCACTAACTTCAAAGTGTCTGTGTTAGCGGCTTGGATTTTATCCATCCATACTGGACTAGTACCCACACCATTAATGGCCAATGTTTTTTCGTCATTCATTCTGCCCACCATGTCCATGTTAATCATGTAATCCACGGTGCCTAAATCAATGGTTGAGTTTTTAGTGAAGTAATTTGAACCCCAAAGCCCGTTTTCTTCTCCAGAGAAAGCCATGAAAAGGTAGTTTTTATCTTTCCCTTTATTCTTAAGAATTCTTGCCAATTGAATCATGGCAGCTGTTCCGCTGGCATTATCATCGGCTCCATTGTGAATGGCCTTTTCTCCTCGGAAAAGTGAACCTTCTTCTCCATATCCTAAATGGTCAAAGTGAGCACCAATGACCACAGTGCTTTCGGCTCCGTTATCAATGTATCCAACTACGTTTCTTCCGGTAATTCCGCCTTCTGCATCGCCAATGACGGCTTCTTCATGCGGGCTGGTTGACTTTTTTACATTGAATGGCTGCATGTAACCGTCTGTGCCTTTAGGCTCAAGGCCATACTTTTTAAAAGCTGCGGCAATGTATTCGGCTGCTAATTGTTCTCCTTCAGTTCCAATGGCCCTGCCTTCTAATTTGTCATCGGCCAAGTAGGCCACGTCTTTTTCTACACCCGTGCGGATTTCCTTATCAGTAGTATAGCTAGTGCAGCTGGCTAAGCCTATAAAACTGATGATGCATATGTAAAAGGTGATTTTTCTCATGTCTTAGAATTTATGGTCAAAGATAATAATCCTTATCTTCGCAGCTCCAATTTACCACATGATAATGAAGAATAAGTATTGTTTATTGATTGCCCTGTTTGTTGTTTTTAGCTGTAATTCTCCCCAGCAGAAAACCACGGAAGTAGAGTCACAAGAAAACCTTGATTCACTCTTGTTGAAGCCTGAGGAAATGAAATTCCTTAAGAACATTAAGCAATTGACTTTTGGTGGAAATAATGCAGAAGCCTATTGGAGCTTTGATGATCAGTATTTGGTATTTCAGTCGGATTATGCTGAATGGGGTGTTAGTTGTGATCAGATGTTTATTACAGACTGGCGTAATGACGATTTAAAAAACAATAAACCGGAAATGGTGAGCACGGGCATGGGAAGAACTACCTGTGCTTATTTTCTACCAGACAATACCTTTGTTTATGGCTCTACCCATTTAGGAGATGAGAATTGCCCTCCTGTTCCTGGGCCTCGCGAGGACGGTAAATACATTTGGCCGATTTATCCTGACTACGATATTTTCACGGCCAAAATGGATGGTGAGATCATCGCTCAGTTGACTGATAATCCGGGCTACGATGCTGAGGCTACCGTATCGCCAAAAGGAGATAGAATCGTTTTTACTTCCATGAGAACTGGCGATTTGGAGCTTTTCACCATGAATATTGATGGCTCTGATGTAAAGCAAATCACGAATGAGTTGGGTTATGATGGTGGTGCCTTTTTCTCTCCTGATGGTGAGAAATTGATTTTCAGATCCTCTAGACCTAAGACAGAAGAAGACATTAAGGTTTATCAGGACTTACTCAAAGAAGGTTTGGTAATGCCTACCAACATGGAGCTTTACATATGTAATGCAGATGGCTCTGACTTGAAAAAACTTACGGATTTAGGACAAGCCAACTGGGCACCTTTCTTCCTTCCCTCTGGTGATAAAATCATTTTCGCTTCAAACCATACTGCTACCCGTGGTTTTCCTTTCAACCTTTACATGATCAATATTGATGGAACTGGCTTAACCCGAATTACACAAGACGAGACTTTCGATGCCTTCCCTGTTTTCTCAAATGATGGCAAATACTTGGTGTTCTCTTCCAACAGAAATAACGGAGGAACAAGAGATACAAACCTATTTGTAGCCGAGTGGATTGGCGGTTAAATCTTTACGCTTAACTGCATTTTATTTTTAGTAAATCAACTGGTTTATCTGGACTAACCTCATGAGCAAAAATATATGCTTTGAGGCTGTAGCTTGCATTATTTGTTTCAAATCTTGCCTTACGAATAACGCTTCATGTTCTCCTCAAAGCGGATGAAATAATTTGGATGATTGGGTTATAAATCTAAGCTGAAACCATGTGACTTCTATTTAAAGCAATGTGCTTATTGGAACATTATTGGACTTATTCCGTTACATACAGATCATAGGTAGATTCAAATTCAGTTTGAAGTGGTTTTCATCTCCTCGTTAAACCCAAAACTGAAGCACTTACATATACCACAATTAAACCTATGAATTTCTGAATTTATTGGTGTTTAAACTGGCCAGAGGCTGTTTATCTTTCATGTCTAATATATCTAAGACTAAGATTAAGTTGGTTATTACCATCAATCAAATAAGCAAACAGGTAATTGCTTTTTTTATATTATCCTGAAATTTCCACTAGTTCATATATTATACTTTATTTCAATTATATATTAAATGATGACTTATCTAAAGATTATTAATGTCATCTATCTGATGTTTTGTGATGTATTTCTATGTCTAATTATTGCTTAGGCTAAGGGTGAATGATAAGTTGAATTGTGTACATACAGACAAATAAACATTTCATTTCTAAACTTAAACTGAACAGTATGAAGAAGATTTTACTGAATTGTTTGATGCTGACTATGCTACTTTCAACGGTGGCATTGCAAGCGCAAGACAGGACTGTATCTGGTAAAGTGACCGGGTCCGATGATGGACTTCCATTACCACAGGTGTCAGTCTTTATGAAAGGGAACCCTACTTCAGGGATACCTACCGACATAGATGGTAATTACCGTCTATCGGTTCCGTCATCTGGCGGAATATTGGTTTTCAGATACTTGGGATACATTACTCAAGAGGAAGAAATTGGAACTCGAACTACCATTGATGTGATTTTGAAGCCTGATGTTAAATCGTTGGGTGAAGTGGTAGTAACGGGGTATGGAACATCTACAAAGGAAAAGGTTAGTATTGCTTCGGTAACTATTAATGCTGATAAAATAGAAGCAAGACCCAACGCGAGTTTTGTGCAGACACTTTCTGGACAGGTAGCTGGCTTGAATATTACCACAACTTCTGGTCAACCCGGGGGTAATTCAACAGTAAATTTGAGGGGGGTAAGTTCGATTAACGGAGATACTGAGCCTTTGTTTATTATTGATGGAGCACCTGTTGACCAAGATAACTTTAGAAGTTTGAATCCGAATGAAATTGCTTCAGTCTCAGTTTTGAAAGATGCAGGAGCAACGGCCATTTATGGTAACAGAGGAGCAAATGGTGTGGTTGTAATCACAACAAAAGGTGGAGGATATCAATCACCGTTGACGATTAGCTACACTGGAATTAATTCCTTTAGCCAACTTCAGGAAAACGACTATAACCTGCTTAGTTCTCCACAGCAATTAAGGCTGGAAAGAGAAGTCGGAAGTGGAAGAGGAGTTGGAATGACAGATGCTGAAATCGATGCCACGCCTACTTTTGACTGGGCTGACTATTTCTTTAGAACGGCTCGAACCCAAAATCATAATTTGACTATTTCAAGAGGTGGTGAGAACTCTTCTGTTTTTGTGTCTTTAGGGTATTATGACCAAGAAGGAATTTTGAAAGGAAGTGGTTTAGAGAGGTATAACCTTAGAACTAACTTATCTGGAAAATCAGACGATAACAAATTTAACTACGGAGTTAATTTGTCTGTTAATTATTCTGAGAGTGGTGAGCCAAATTCAGTAGGCACAGGTGGAATTAATCAGAATTTCATTTTAGGAGCCTATCAATCGGTCCCATACATTACAGCTGCAGACTATGTTGATGGCGCCTCATTGCTGTCGCCTCTGTCGTTTGTAAATACGCCTTTGTTCTTGATCGATAAATTGAGAAATAACACGAGAACGGACGATGAAGTAAAAATGATTACCAGCTTAAACTTGAGCTATGAAATAGTTCCTGGTTTAGTGGCTAAAACAATTTTGAGTGCGGATTATCAAAGAGAGACGGCATTGAATTCTCAATCTCCACTTTCATTTAATTCACTTTTGTTTGCTGAAACTGGTAACAACACGCCTGGTTCTACTTCATTGAATAGCACAGAGCAGTTTGCTTATAATCAGGTTACCTCCCTTACGTATAGAAAGGAATGGGGGAAACACTCCATCAATGTTGGAGCTTATACAGAGTATTTCAAAGCTCATTTGCAATCATTCGGCTTTACAGCCAATGGTATCAACATTGCTACTTATGCACCAGGTGATGGTTCGTCTTTCGTTGGCGACAATAGTGCCAATGATTTCTTCACAGATAATGCTAATGCCAATATTCAAGAGAGTGGTCTTTTCTCATATTTCGGACAAGGAGACTATGATTATGATAGACGATTTGGTGGTACACTAACTTTGAGAAGAGATGCGTCTTATAGATTTGCCGCCAGTAATAAGTGGGCAACTTTCTATTCGGTAGCAGGTCGTTGGAACTTGCATAATGAAGCCTTTATGGCGGGTTCACCATTTGATATTCTGAAAGTGAGAGGTTCATATGGTACTGCTGGTAACCAGAACATTAATGGTAGCGGTTATTTCTCTTCTCCCGATGCAACTAGAGATTTATTTGCAACTGGTGGAGGATATGGTGGCCAAAATGCCTTGTTCTTATCTCAAATTGGTAATTCTACATTGAAGTGGGAGACCTCGAGACAGGTCAATTTTGGAGTAGATATGGAATTGTTTAATGGTAGACTTAGAGCTGTAATAGATGCTTATCGTAAGACTACTGAAGATCTATACCAAAGCACTCCAATTTCTGCAATCAATGCTACAACAAGTCTTTCTGCAAATGTGGGAGAGCTAAGAAACAGTGGTGTTGACTTGACTTTGGGTTACGATGTGTTCAGAAGAGAGTCGTCTAATGGATTGAATTTGGCACTTAATTTTGTTGGTAACTATAACAAACAAGAAATCACTGATTTACCAGGCGGTGAAACAGAAATTGTTGGAGTAGGTAGAGTAGGTGGTCCATTAAATGAAATCTACAATTACAGATATGCCGGAGTTAATCCAGCAACAGGAAACCTACTGTTTTATACAGCCGAAGGTGACTTAACTGAAAGCCCAAATGTGGACACAGATAGAGTTTGGTTGAATAAAAACTTCTATCCAGATGTTCAAGGTAGTTTTGGTTTTGACGTTGATTACAAAGGTTTCTTTGCAACAGTGCAGTTTAACTATGCAGTAGGTGTTGATAGGTTTGATGGTGACTTAAGTGGGTTCCAAAACCCTAATAACATTGGCCAATTTAGAAACTCAGAAGACATTTTAAGAGCTTGGGATGCTGATGGTAACAGAGTTACCGATATCCCTGCATTGAATTTCTCTAACCAACAATTTTCGGGTACCAGATATTTGAGAAGTGCCGATTATGTAAGAATGAGATTTGTGAGTATTGGCTATAGCCTTCCTTCAACTTTGATTAAAAAGGCAGGTTTAAGAACCGCAAAGGTGTTCGTGAACGGAGAGAACTTGTTGACTTTCACAGAGTGGAGAGGTTATGATGCTGAAGGGTTTGGTGGGTCAAGACTTTATCCAACCCCAAGGACTTACTCTGTAGGTATAGAATTAGGTTTATAATCATTGATTTAATATAGATATGATGAAAAATTATAAAAAAATTATAGGCTTGTTTTTGGCCTTTAGTATTGCAGTATCGTGTAACGATGCGATTGAAATTGATCAGCCAGGTAGGCTAGGAGCCGAACAGGCATTCAACTCAGTGGCAGATTTACAATTGGGTTTATTGGGAGCTTATTCCAATTATGACCAAACTCCTGAGATTCAGTTTAATGCAATTTTCACTGATGAACTTTCGATTGGTTCCGATAATGGAGGCCAAGGACTAGGCGGGGATTATGCATTTGTGCTTAACCCAGGGAGTACTTTCCCACGCGTGCTTTGGACAAACTATTATGCGGCACTCAACTCTATAAATAGAGTTTTGGTGGCTGCAGAGGGTATTGTTCCAGAAGCTGGTGATCAAGCTCAGTACAATGATATAAAAGGTCAAGCTTTGGCCCTAAGGGCGTATGCTCACTTTCAACTGTTGAGTTATTTGTCACCTGATTTGACGGATGATTCATCATTGGGAACTATCATATTGGACTTTGTTCCAACAATTGATCAAACGTTACCTAGAAATACGACAGGGGAGGTTTTTGGCTCAATTCTATCTGATTTAGATAGCGCAGAACCATTGTTGGCAGATGCAGCTAACGCAACATTTGTAAGCACTTCTTTTGTGAGAGCATTAAAGGCCAGAATTGCATTGTATAGAAAACAGTATACTCAGGCAGATGCATTAGCGGCTGGTCTGGTTAGCGATTTTCCTTTAGCAAATAGGTCTCAGTATGTGAATTTGTTTGATGACTCTGGCAATAGCGAAGTGATCTTCAAACTGGAAAGAACGGTTGGAGATGGTTATGACAGACAAGGAAGCACAGGTAGTGCAGCAGCAGGAGGTTGGGCTGGAGCCAATTTTGCCTTTGTAAATGGTACAATTGATGGGTCGCCTTATTTTGAAATAGGCAGATCCTTATTCAATCTACTTGACCCCAATGATGTGCGCTACGATGTTAACGTTCACCCTACATCCTTGATCAACCCAAATTATGCAACAAGCCCTGACGCCAAAGGAACGGACATCTTGGTTGTTGGAAAGTACACTGGGTCAGAAGGTCAGCCATTAATGAATGATCTAAAAATATTTAGGTCAGCTGAAATGGTTTTGATTAGAGCTGAAGCTGCAGTAGCCGCTAATAATTTGGCTGGGGCTGCGGGGTATATTAAGCAGTTGAGGGATGCTCGTTTTAACGCAGCACAACCTTTGCCTACTTATGCAAGTCAGCAGATTGCTTATGCGGATATTCTCAATGAAAGGAGAATAGAATTTGCTTTTGAGGGACATAGATATCTGGACTTAAAGCGAATTGGAGTGGCAGCCAATCAAGGTGTATTAAGAGACCCTGTGGACTGTGCTATTAATGGTGCTTGTGATTTGGCAGCTTCTGATTTTAGATTCGCTGCGCCAATTCCATTGGTTGAACTCAATGCGAATCCTGTGATTCAGCAGAACCCACAGTATTAATTTCTAACCTTAAGATTTAATGACTATGAAAAAATATTTTGCACTTTTATCAATACTGGCCTTAATACTCGTTTCGTGCGATGAAGAGGTCTTGGTATTCGATTCACAAGGATCTTCGGCCTTAGTCAAGTTTGACAGAGGTTCTGCAGATTTACCTATTGAGTTAGGGTCTTCTAGTACTATTACCTTGGGGTTTACGGTATCTAAACTGTCGGATGCGGTTAGAACGTTTGATGTGGAGATTGACACTGACGCTTCTAACCCCGTTTCTGGTTCTTACTCTGTGGGTACGGCTACCGTGCCTGCTGGCTCTTATTCTGGAACAATTCAAATAACAGGTACTGATGTTGGATTGGAAGCAGGTGACCCACGGGCACTGGTTTTGAAGTTCAGTGAAGTTGAAGGAGTGACTCCAGATGGACGTTTAACATTGAATCTTTACTTGTTCTGCCCTAGCGATTTGGCAGGGGAGTATACTTACCAAGATGGTAATAGGCGCCCTGTAACCGTGACGGAAATTTCTTCGGGAGTTTACAGGGTTAGCCGAGACAATGCTTTTACCACTGCATATCCTTTTACGATTACAGATCGCTGTAATGATATAGAAGTTAGTGATGCAGCTATTGAGGCTAACTTTGGTTTAGAGGTTACAGGTACGGGCGTTTCAGATCCAGCTAATGGTATGATAACAATTATATACAATGTGGCGGGGAATTTATCAAACCGAACCATGACAATGAAGAGGAATTAATTTATTAAAGTTTATGAAGGCCATCATTTATAGATGGCCTTCATATTTTATTGAAATCTCACTACCTAATTAAGCAATAGAAGAACATGAAGAATATTCTGAAAGTCCAATTATGTTTTATTTTGTTGGTTTTGCCGCTTTCTACGCTGCTTGCTCAGTCTAAATTTGACTTGACTAACAACCAAATTGAGTTTCGTATTCAAAGTGCTGATGAAGTAGTGGCCAATGCAACCGGTACACCATTTATACATGGCCAATTTGCACCTGCCAGTGTAGACGAGTATAAACAACAATACATGGTGAGGTTGAATGCAACCAACGGTGTGCTTGAATTCAAAGATGCTTCTGGTCAGATATTGGTGATTTCGAATGAAGAAGATCATGTTATTCGTATGCAAGATGGGACTGAAAGAGTATATCAAACCCTCAGCACAACTGATGGGAGGGTTCTGGTACAACGGCTATGGAGCGATGACACGGATAATGGGCTCTACGTAAAGGAATCAGTAGAATTTCACCCAGCTAGAGAAGCTTTGAATAGTTATGATGTAAATAAATCAGCTGCATATGTTAGGCTAGATGATGTGTTTTATTATAAAGTTGAAGGGCAGGCAACCTTGAGTGAAGTGCCAAACAGAAAGAAAGACTTTTTAAAAACTTTCGAAAAGAAAGCAATCAAGAACTATTTAAAAGATGAGAATATCGACATTAAAGAGCGAGAAGACCTAATTAAATTATTTGGCTTTTACTTTAATAATTAAGCAAATAGGGGCTGACAATAATCAATGTTATTAACGCACCTCTTACATATAGAGGTGCTCTTTAAGATAGTTCTTCACATAATTCTCAACCCCATCTTCTAAAGAAGTGAACTCTTGTGTAAAGCCAATCGACTTTAACTTGGTCATATTGGCTTCAGTAAAATACTGATACTTGTCACGAATGTCAGCTGGCGTATCTATAAATGAAATGTCTTCTTCCTTGTCCATTGCCTTGAAGGTGGACTTTACAAGGTCCAAGAAAGTTCTGGCTTTGCCACTTCCTAAGTTGTAGATGGCAGAGTCTTTTCGGTGATGCATCAAAAAGTAGCAAACGTCAACCACATCTTTCACATAAACGAAATCTCTCATTTGCTCACCATCCTTGAACTCTGGATTGTGCGATCTAAAGAGTTTCATTGCACTTGTTTTCTCTATTTGGTTGAAAGCGTGCATAATCACTGAAGCCATTCTGCCCTTGTGATACTCATTAGGGCCATACACGTTAAAGAACTTCAAACCGGCCCAGAAGAAAGGTTGCTTCTCTTGCTTGATCGCCCATTTATCAAAGTCGTTTTTAGATTCTCCGTAAGGATTAAGAGGAATCAGGTTGGGGATGTTTTCTTGATTGTCGTCATAGCCATATTCTCCCAAACCATAGGTAGCAGCGGAAGAAGCATAAACCATTGGGATTTGATATTGAATACATTTATCCCAAATCTGTTTGGTGTATTCTGTATTCATTTTGCTTAACAAGGCTTTGTCAAACTCTGCGGTATCTGTTCTAGCGCCTAGGTGGAAAATGAATTCTACTTTTTCGCCTACAGTGTCGAGCCAGGTGAAAAAGTTATCTCTGTCGATAGACTCAAGGATGAGTTTACCTTCTAGATTTTTGTTTTTCTCCTCATTGTCGAATTTATCAACCACGATAATGTGATTGAAGCCTTCGCTATTCAATTTGCTTACTAGACAACTTCCAATAAAA
>TARA_R110001599_G_scaffold256820_1_pt1 | contig 12440 bp, 11 predicted proteins | sample TARA_R110001599 | Tara Oceans TARA_R110001599 (sample SAMEA4398360) | marine metagenome | biome: Polar Biome; feature: [MES] marine water layer (ENVO:01000295) within the mesopelagic zone...; material: water (ENVO:00002006), including particulate matter (ENVO:01000060) such... | reverse complement strand
TCGGTGGCAACACCGTGCCGGTTCGATTCCGGCCCCGGGCACCATTACTTTATTTCATACTATTCCATTAAGTCTCATAATGTCTCTCAAAGCCTTACTACGTCTGGCTTTATCGCTGTTATCTATCCCATGATGTGTCTTTTAATGTCACCGAATCCCACGACTTGTGGGGGTATAATTGGGGGTATAAACTGAAGATCGAACTGTGATCATTTGGTTAATATTATGGCCCTCAAACATGCCCAAGCTAAAAACGCTAAACGTGAAGACAGAAATTATAAGCTTACCGATGAAAAAGGCTTATACCTCCTAGTCCATAAGAATGGCAGTAAGTACTGGCGAATGAAATTTCGTTTCGCTGGTAAAGAAAAACTTCTAGCTCTGGGTGTATTCCCGGAAGTATCGATCAGTCAGGCTCGTTTAGAGCGAGATGAAGCCAGACTTCAGATCTCACGAAGTATTGATCCAAGCCAACTCAGGCAAACTAAAAAAGCAGAATTATACGATTCTCATATCAATAGCTTTAAAGCTGTAGGTAATGACTGGTTCGGCAGGATGAAAGCAGGACTGGCTGAAAGTACGCTTAAAAAACGTAAGTGGTTGCTTGAAGATAAACTGTATCCGTCTATAGGTACTTTACCTGTAAAAGAAATAACCCCGCCTCAAATATTAAGAGTATTAAGGAAAATTGAAGATACCGGTAACATAGAGACTGCAAACAGGGCAAAGCAGGTCGCTAGTCAGGTGTTTAGATATGCTGTTGCTCAAGGTATAAGTGAAGTCGATCCTACAAGAGATTTAAAAGGAGCGCTTTCTCCATCAAAGGCAACTCACTTTGCCGCACTAACAAAACCCAGTGAAGTTGCTAAGCTTATAAAAGATATTCGTCATTACGAAGGGACGCCAGTGGTTAATGCTTTGTTGAAAATAAGTCCGTTACTTTTTCAGCGACCTGGTGAAATCAGGCAAATGGAGTGGAACGAAATCAATTTTAAAAAAGCTCAATGGGAAATACCAGAAGAAAAAACAAAAATGAGGGTGGAGCATATTGTGCCGTTGGCTACTCAGGCTATTTGCATATTAGAAGAGTTGAAGCCAATAATTTCAAAGCGGAGTAAATATGTATTCCCGTCACAAGGTAATAGTAAGAAACCTACAAGTGATGCAGCTGTAAATAAGGCTTTGAGGTTGATGGGTTATGGAGGCGATAAAATGACGGCCCATGGCTTTCGAGCGATGGCTAGAACCATCCTGGATGAGGTGTTGGAGTATCCGCCTTATTTAATAGAGCAGCAGCTAAGTCATGCTGTTCGAGATCCTCTAGGTAGAGCATATAACCGTACTTCTCATTTAAAGCAACGTATAGGTATGATGCAGCATTGGGCTGATTATCTTGATAGTCTAATGTCATCTTAGGGTTAGTTCTGGTTTGAAAGTATTTACTTGTGAGTGAGAGTCGTTGTGATTAGTGATATAGAAAAAAACTATTGGATTGTTTGTGTCGATAAGGTTCGTAAACAGATTGATCTTGCTACATTAATTTGGTTTTGGATGAGAGTTGAGAATACAGATGATTGGGAGAAAATAGTTAAAACAATAGAAGCAATATGTGGTGATGATATCGATTCTAGCTTTCGTTATATTCCAGTAGGGCTCGACTGTTATGATGATGGCATATCTCTTCAGTTTGGGCCAAATGCACGTTTTCTTTGGTTTAAAAGTTACCGCAGCTATATAGAGCAACTAAATGTATTTTCTGACTATGCGCCTTCGCCTGAAGAACTAGAAATGTTACCTGTATATTGTGATGAGCATACTGATAATAATGATCAATTAATGAATAGCCCTGGTTGGTATGAGAACTACGAACACCCAGTTCTTAGCAATAGGAGTTTAACTCATCGCTTTATTAGTTTGGATACACTGATTACAAGGTTCGAGTCGCATGGATTGACTTACCCAAAAGAATTTTCAAATAGACTTGCAGATAATACTTTAGATGAAGGTTCAACAACTGAAGAAGTATACAGTTTAGTGGCTGATGATGATCCATTTCGTATATACAAATTGACAGCAGTGGTAAGGAAGGTCCTGTGGTCGGGTGATAGTAAAATAGCTGAATCATTGAAACGAACATTTACCAATCTTGATGATAAAGACTATAAACAAATAGTCGGGGCGATCTTTCAAGTTACGCCTACTGAGGCAAATTACCTAAGAATTTATACTCAGCCACACCTTGAGAGGGTAAGCTCGGGAAGTAGTGGCGCCGATTTGTCAAAAATGTTAAAGCCGATTATGAAAATAATGTGGCTTTCTGGTGATGTGAGTGTTCAGTTCTGGCTGAATCAAGCTAAGCAGGAGGGTTGGATAAAAGGGGCGCTAAAGATCAAGGATGCTGAGTTTGGCTCGCTAATAAGTATTGCTAAGCCTCGTGAAGTTATTGATGAAAAAGCTGGGTCAGCTAGCTTTATGAACCCTGGGAGAATAAGTAATGAAGCTAGAGCTCAGGCTGTATTAAAAAGAGCTAACTTAATAATTGAAAATTATTTACCAGAATTACATTATCCTTTAAGGGATCCTACAGAGCTGAAACTTTATAATCAGTTGAAGGAATATATAATACAAAACAAATAGATACAGGAGTTATAGCCTCAATTTGTTAGCCGTTTAGGTTGGCCTTGTGGGTATATTATTTTTCTCCATTGTCTTTCAATGCACCTCGCTGGCAGCAACAAATCATTTTAATTGCTAAACGAGGTGTACTCATGAATATAAAATCTCAACCCGTCTCCCAAGAGTTAGAAAAGGGAAGGCATTCAATTCCACGATTATTGCCAATCAAGAGTGTTTTAGAGGCTGCAGGTGGTATAAGTCGTTCTACTGCTTACAGGTGGTCATCAGATCCCAAAAATCCCTTTCCTAAGCCAATTAAAATTGGCCCAAACTCTGTCGCCTGGCGTGAAGAAGACCTAATGATTTGGCGTGACCTTGTATCAACTCAAGGAGTTCAACTATGGGGAAGATAAATACAACACCCCTTATAAATTTTATTGAGCAAAGGGGCTTTATGGATAGTTGGTCAGACACCCTATGCGAAACAACGGCTGAGGAAAAGAAACTGATTGTTGAAAAGAAGATGGCTAAATGTATTGGCGACTACAAGCGCATGATGGCATCACCTAAAAATGATGGTTCAACTGACTATGTTCAATGGGCTGTTAATAAGGTGCTAGGTATCCCACCTAAATGTCAATTCAGGCAAAGCACCGGTAGACGGCAAAATCGAAGCCTCAGTTAATTTAATCAATATATTATTCAGGAATTTATTATGAAACATAATCCAATGAGAGATGCAGCTATCGCACGTTTGCAGCAAGTAGTTATTTGCAACAAAACCACTATTTATGATGTTTGTAGCCAAACAGGATACGAGCTAAACGAATTATTGGTCTACTACGATAAATTTTACAAGGATGTAGTTAATTATGTCGTTGACCTTGAAGGTCGTATTAAACAGCTTGATGAGCACATCAAAAAATTAACAACATTTCTATGACAGCCTAGCAGCTAGGAAGGGGTCTGATTAAGACCTCTTTTCTTAAGGATTATTTATGACTGATATAAATGCAGTAACTCACCTGCTCGACAATCTTAATTATGAGTTGGCTCATGACGATATGCATGAGCCGTTTATTATTGTTTACCCTGATGATAAGAAGATGCTCTTTAGGCTTAACGGAAAAGAGTTTAAAAGACTTTTGGAATACAAGTATACGACAGCTAACAACTCCGGTCTGGCTCCTACGATATACAAAGCAACAATTCAGTCGCTTGAGGGTAAAGCAATTTTTGACTCTGACATGATTCAGCCAGATGTTCGTTTAGTAGGGGATTATGAATGTGTAGAGATTGATCTTTGCGATTCTACTTACGATGCAGTCAGAATTACAGCAGAGGGATTTGAAATAACCCAGCCGCAAAGTAACTTTATACGTCGCCATGGTTTATTGCCTTTACCTAGGCCAATAGGCCTTAGTCAAGAAGAGCTCCAACAGGCCATTGCTGAATATAAGTCCCTTTTAAATGTAACGGATGAACAGTTTATTCTTGTCATTGGTGCAGTGCTGATGGCGTTTCATCCGAAAGGACCTTATCCCGTATTATTTGTTCAGGGAGAGCATGGTTCCGCCAAAGGGTCTTTATGTGAAGCAATCAAAGCGGTAGTTGATCCAAACAAAACGCCCCATACAACTCTGCCAAAAGACGTAAATGATTTAGTTATACAGGCGACTTCGAATCGAGTGCTTTCATTCGATAACGTTTCGGACTACACCTTTAGCAATAAAATAAGCGATATGTTTGCTCAGGTTGCGACTGGCGTTGGCCTTCGTAAACGCCAGCTATATACCGATGATGGTGAGTGTGTAATGTGTGTAAGTCGAATGATTATTATCAATGGCATTGATGATGTGGTGACTCAATCTGATTTAGGAAGCAGGACCATTGGTTTGAAACTGTCTCCGGTGAATGTTGATAACCGGATATCCAAGCGAGAATTCTCTGCCCGGTTATCTGCTGTTCAGCCTAAGTTTTTTAGTGCAATGGTTAAGGTCGTTAGTGAAATACTGAGAAAGTTTGATGATGTAAAAATAACTTCCGGTGCAAGAATGTATGACATGATTCAGTGGGTCACAGCCGGAGAGGAAGCATTAGGCTGGGAGCCAGGGACATTTCAAACGGCTTATGAAATTAACCAGGTTGAAGTGATGGAGTCTGGGCTGGGTGAAGATCCGTTTGCAGCTGGCTTAATAAGCTATATGCGTAACAGGCCTGGTTGGGAAGGAGATGCTACCACGCTTTTGTCTTGTCTTAATGCTGCAACCGATAAAGGGCTTAGAGCATCCAAGAACTGGCCCAGAAATGCGATTATGTTAGGTAAAGGCTTAACCCGGATTGAAACCAGTTTAAGGCAGCTAGGGATTCAGATTAGTCGAACCGGACGAACTGCAAGTGAGAGGGTTATTCAGTTAACCAACCACAACCTGGCGGTCGGGAACGAAGTCAGCTTGGTAGATGGAGGCGATTAATAAGGGAGTTGATTGTCATACTCGTCACTGGCCTGTGACAGGTATGACAAATATGACGGATCTGTTTTGTATATATTCATATCCTTTTTATTTTTCTTATTCTTCATCCTGGTTTTTATAGTGACGAAATGACAGTAAAATCCCGCAATTTTGCTTAAGAATACTTTGGTTGAAAATTATTAGTTCCTTATAATCAAAGTGCGTAGTTGTAGTGTGACAGACGACTATGTACTATTTCGACGCTGAAAATATAAACGAAGCATATATGAATTTCTGTCTGATCAGGCAATGGTAGTCAAATAAGTTTAAAGTTGATTGCTGAATGCCATCAATGGGTGCTCAAAGACCCATTGAGGTCTTTAAAATTGTCACACCTTTACGCAGAAAATTGACTGAAAATTAAACTGTATATGTCTGAATAGCATAATAAAACCAACAGAATAGTAAATCTATAGTGTGGAGAGTTCTTCTGGAATGTATTTAATTAATTACTTTAGCGAGACTGTTAGTATTTGCTTTTTAGATTGCTATGTATTGAAAATCATCAATCTGGAGAAAATGTTGGATAAATGGATATGAATGCGGAACTTAAATTGAACCCTTGTGAAATTAATTTTTTATTAGAGAAACAAAATAAAACTCTAAAAGTAGTTTCATTATTTGCTGGAGGTGGTGGTTTAGATTTAGGGCTCGAAGCGGCAGGGTTTGAGACAATATTTGCTTCAGATATTGATGAGCATAGCTGTAAAAGTCTTGAGAGAAATAAAGAATTTTGTAAAGAAAATGATATCCCGTTATTTCAGAATTCAGTGGTTAAGAAGGTAGATGTAAGGGATTTAAAAGCAGAAGATATTTTTGAGGCTTGTGGAATAAAAAAAGGTGAATTAGATCTTTTAGCCGGTGGACCTCCTTGTCAAGCATTTAGCGTTTTTGGAAAGAGGCTTGGAACACAGGACCCAAGGGGTTTATTGCCATATGAATACTTGAGATTATTAAGTGACCTTGAGCCTAAAGCATTTATTTTTGAAAATGTATATGGGTTGTTAACAATAAATAACGGGGAAACATTTCAAGAGTTATGTGAAAAACTTGAGAAACCTTCTGAAGGGATAGAATATAAACTTTCTATATTCAGATTAAATGCTGCAGACTTTGGAGTGCCTCAGTTTAGAGATCGTGTCTTTGTTATTGGTAGTCGGCAAGGGATTGAAATAAAAGAGATTTTTAAGATATGTTCTGCTCCTGATTCTACAGAAGAACCAGACGCAACCAAACTTAATTACAGAACTGTACAGCATGGATTAAAAGAGTTACCTCCTATGGGGAAGTTGCTTGCAAATCATACAGGTCGAAAACATAGTCAGCGTATAATTGATAGGTATGCCTCACTTAAATTTGGGGAACGAGACCCTAAAACTCGGATAAATAAGCTTAATCCCAGTAGGCCTAGTTATACGATAATTGTTGGTTCCGATAAAGGTGGAGGTAAGGGCCACGTCCATCCGTATGAGCCTCGAGAAGTAACACCTAGAGAATCTGCCAGAATGCAAACATTTCCTGATTGGTGGGAGTTTTCCGGCACATCTAGGCATCCAATTAGGCAGATTGGTAATGCTGTGCCTCCTTTGCTGGCAGCGCTTATAGGAAGAGAGATTAGTAGTCAGGTATTTGGTGGCGAGAGGAGAACATTAGGAGAAATATTAAGTCTTCTCTCTCTTGAGTATTTGTTTAAGGAAGATGTGAGTGAAATATAATCATTGGACAAAAATAGATGATGGTGCTGAAGGGGCTTGGGCTGCAGATGTGTGGTTTAATGTACTAAAGGTGATTGGTGATCATCAGGGAGAGTCTGTGTATGACGAAAACTCTCCTATCTATGAAGACTTAGAAGAAAAAATCCCCGAGCTGAAGTGGCGAGCTTATGAAAATGGAAAATTTAGACCGTACTTTAGAGACTTTTCTAAACCTTGGGTAGTAACTAATGTAGCTACATTTGAGGGAACTTTTAATGTGACTACGGCTGGTATGGAGCTTCTTCAAAATAAAGTTTCCCAGAAACCTTTTTTGGTTAATTTTCTAAATCGATACGAAGAAAATAATGAAAAACCATTTTCAATTTTAAGTAGTGCGTTTCTATTAATGGATTACCCTGTAAAGCTGGAAGAAATATACCAATCTATAATTCTATCTTATCGCCCTGATAATGAAGACAAAGTAGACCTATCCCTTTTCGATGAAACAGTTACGGTTCCTTCAACAGCTAGGCGAAGAACTGTCTTAATGCTTCAATTACTTGAGCGTAGCGGTGCAATACTGAAGTTGGGGAAAGGTGTAAACCAAAAGTGGATTGCTTGGGATAGGAATACTTTAAAATTAATAAGTGGTTCTACTAAGACAAATAAAAAGATTCAACAACTTTCTTCTGTTACACCTATAAGTAAACCTTTTATTTTATTAGCGGGAATCTCAGGAACAGGTAAAACACGTTTTGTTCGTAAGCAAGCAACTGAACATGATGTAGGTGAAATAAACTTTTGTCTTGTTCCTGTAAGGCCTGACTGGCATGAGCCTTCAGACCTGCTTGGTTATGTTTCCAGAATTGGTGAAAAACCTGAATATGTGTCAACAAAGGTGCTCCAATTTATTATAGATGCCTGGAAAGCAGTTGCGCCCAATGCCGATAAAAATGGTATGGGTGAGTTGGATTATTCTTCGCCTCCATATTGGTTGTGTCTGGATGAAATGAACCTGGCTCCTGTTGAACAATATTTTGCTGATTATCTTTCTGTACTTGAGAGTCGGGAGTTCAATGATGGCGAATATCGTTGTGACCCCTTGCTGGATAAATCGGTATTGAGTACCAAGGGTGCTAATGTTCAAGAGGACTTGAAGCTTGGTCATGACCTAAACCTTTGGGAGTTCTTTTTGGCAAATGGTGTTTCTATACCGCCAAACCTGATTGTCGCTGGTACTGTAAATATGGATGAGACAACTCACGGTTTTTCACGCAAAGTAATTGACCGTGCTTTGACGATAGATTTTGGTGAGTTTTATCCGAATGATTACAGCAAGTTTTTTAAAAGGCAGCATAAACCCAAGATACTGACGTATAGCTTAAATACGCAAATAACACCAAACACCATTAATTGCCCGATAGATACTGATGGAGAAACTACCATTAAGTTTCTGGAAGCTGTTAATGAGTTGTTGAAAAATACCCCTTTTGAACTGGCTTATAGAGCATTGAATGAGCTGCTCTTGCATGTCAGTTGTTTTGCACCTGAAACGAACGAGCACTTACAGGCCGTATGGGACGATTTCCTTATGACCAAAGTATTGCCCCGTATTGATGGTGATGAAGACAAGTTGAGAATAACTGACAGTAATGGTGTGCATAATCTTCTTGATAAGTTGGAAGAATTATTATCAGTTCAATTAAAAGATATATGGGCTATAGATAAAAACCGTATTGACCTGTTAAGGGTTCAGCATGACGATAATCCTATTACCGATGTAGCCTGTCGCTCAAGGATCAAAATCAGGTGGATGAAAGACCGGCTTGATGCCAATACATTTACAAGTTTCTGGCCTTGATAAAAGGTATTTATAATGCCTGAGTTGGGAACGATTCGTGCGGATCACTATGATTTTGTTGTCTGGTCAAAGGATATAACCAAGAGCCGAAACCGGCTTTCCAGGACCCTCAACGCCAGAGGAAAGCAATTACTTACCTCTGTTATTCTTGTTGCTCCTGCCATTAAGGAAAGGGGTTGTAGCGAGTTTAAAAATAATTTTGATCTTGGTCAGTCAGTATTCTTCGAGAACAAACAATATGATATAGAGTTTGTTTTTAACGAGTCTTTTAAAGAGGCTTTGACTCTTAAACCTCCTTGTATAGAGCATAGTCTTCGCATAATTGAAGATGCCTTTCATTATAGTTCCAGAACAAATTCATTAAGGGGTACACTGAATACCGGTAATGATATTGGTTGGTTCAGGTTTGAACTGGTTTATAGTTTTGAAGGGACGGTATTCAGACAGTCTTTTTCGTTTGAAATTCTGCCAGTCAAAATGGATATGGAGTCTGATCTACAGATAATCAACGAAGCTATTGATGATGAGTTCCCCTTGTGGCGTTTTTCATTGGCCGAGAAAACCCAGCATCAAATGCAAGCAGTAAAAAAACCTCATCCTGAATTTTTATTGTTATGGCTGGCTCAATTTGAAACATTGTTGGGCGACCTTCGAAGCGGCCTTAAGCATATTATTAACTCTCCTCATAGCAGACTAATGCCTGATGTTCGTATTGTAAAAATGGATAGGCTCAAAGGTAAGCTGTCGTCGAAACTTGAACAGGATGTGATTCGTGCAAAAGCAGATCACGATATGGATAAGCGGTTCAAGTTAGATAAAAAAGTACTTAGTGTTGATACACCTGAAAACAGGTTTATAAAATTCGTTATATCATCTTCAATTTCCAAACTATCAAAAATTACCATCGCCTCAAGAAAAAATCAGGTTGAGCCGGATAAGCAGCGGTTATCTGATAGCTTCTTTAAAAAGCTTGATCGCTGGCAAAGTGACATGCGTGTCTACTATCGGCAACCTTTGTTTAGGGAGGTAGGGCAATTTAGCGGACTTAGCAAAGAGTCTCTGGTGCTACAGCAAAAGCCCGGCTACTCAAAGGTTTATAAAGCCTGGCAACAACTGAGGTGTTATCTGGATCTGCTCGAAGGTGATAGTAATCTTTCTCTTCGCAGTGTTTCAGAACTCTATGAGATTTGGTGTTTTCTTGAGGTTAGAAGGATACTTCTTGAATTGGGGTTTGAAGAAAAAACAAATAGCCGTATACCCATGGTTAATAATATCGTTGATGTTTCCTTTAAGGATGGCATGCAAGGAACATTCAAGCTGAAAAGACGTGATGGAATTAAATTACGTTTGGCGCATGAGCCAAAATTTTTAAGGAATGGCACGGTTATTAAGTCTTGGACCACTCCCCAGAAGCCGGATATATTTCTTGAAGCTACTTTTACAGATGGAGAAAAAGTCGTTTGGCTCTTTGATGCGAAGTATCGTATCAATACCCCATCCGAGAATAATGACAAAAATACAGATGAGAAAGATTATGTACCCGAAGATGCTATTAACCAGATGCACCGGTACAGGGATGCTTTAATCCATATGGAAAAAAGCGCTGATCATAATGATAGCGTAAAAACACGTCCGGTTTTTGGCGCATATGCATTGTACCCCGGCTTTTATGATCAGAATAATGATGACAACCCTTATGCAACTGAAATTGAAGAGGTTGGGATAGGGGCTTTTAGTTTGCTACCTGCAAGTGACGGAAGTGGCAGTATCTGGTTAACCAGATTCTTGACAGAGAAGTTATCTAATAAAACGGTACAGTACGACAAGGCTTCGCCTGACAGGTATTTTGTTGAGGAAGCTCCGAGAATACCGTATCACGGCACGCAAGTGAGCAGATTTAATGACCTTGTTATTGCAGCAAACCAGTTAGGGCCTTCTCGTGACGCTGATTATATAGATCGTTTCATGAAAGGTGATGCACCTTATTATCATACCAGGCAGATTGCCTTTCAGCGTCAGAGCATAGAACATCATGTTATTCATGAAGCACGATATATTGCTGTTGCAATCGATGTTGGTTTTAATAAGAGGGAAGTCGAGTTTATCTATCCGATACTTAAAGCTACCTTAAAAAAGAGGGGCGTTATCGATTCATCAGTCACTGGTACTAATAATATTAAAGATGAGGATGAATTGTATTGGTTGTTTGAACTGGGTAAATCCTTGAAGCTTAAGAAAGCAGTTGTGCTGGATGCGGAAAATGATTTCCGAATAAAACTGGTTAGTCGGGAGGAGTTATCCTGTACATCAGACTGGGAAAAACTATCTGTAAAATATAGTTCTGTTATGTGATGACGGATATTGTTGATAAGAAAACCCGATCCAAAATGATGTCCGGTATTCGTGGCAAGAATACCAAACCTGAGTTATTGGTTCGCAAGGAGCTTCACAAAAGAGGCTATCGCTACAAGCTTCATGATAAAAAACTACCTGGAAAACCTGATCTTGTTTTTCCAAAGTTCAAGGCGGTTATTCAAGTTAATGGTTGTTTTTGGCACAAGCATAATTGTCATATTTTCAAATGGCCAAAAAGCAGAACCGACTTCTGGAAACATAAAATATTAGGTAATGTAGAAAGAGATAAGAAGCAGCTATGTGAGCTGGAAAGTGCCGGATGGCGAGTACTGATAGTATGGGAATGCTGCTTTAAGGGAAAGAGCAGGTTACCTGTCGAAAAAAGTATCGATAGCATAGTTACTTGGTTGGAGTACGGAATCATTTCAGCTGAAATAAAAGGTAAGGCAATATAGCAGCTATCATTTTTTTAAATAAATTGTATACATCTTAATCATGACTAATTGACAGGTGTGACAGTTAATTTGGAATTAACTATTTATATATCTTTTTGTTTATAAAAGTATTTGTCATCTTGTCATAAAGGTTAGCTTGAGGCTAACCGTTTATATTTGATTCAAAACCAATAAGGGTTAAATTTCTTATTTTTCTATAAAAATCAGACCAATTCTACCTGTACCCCAGGTGCGTATATCCCGGTTCATATATTAGTCGGGGTTACCTCCTGAATCTATAGGCAGGTTGCTTTGATACCCCCCCTGTAGATTCTTCATTAATCTAATGGAGAATACCAAATGAGTAATAACCTTTCTGATAAAACTTATACAACCCAACCTACACTAGTGGAAACTGATAATAACAAGTGGGTTCTTTCAGAACCTGTAACCACAAAGCAAATGTACCAAATCCTGTTGACCCTGCTAGAGCAGGAATACTTTAGGACAGATCAACTCACATCACCTCAAAAGACGATACAGTACCTTCAAGTCAAATTAGCTAAATATGAGCATGAAGTATTTTGCTGTATCTATCTTGATAATCAGCACCATGTTATTGGCTTCGAGGAGCTTTTTCGGGGAACCATAAATGCTGCAAGTGTGTATCCAAGGGAAGTTGTTAAGTCCTGCTTGATGCATAACGCTTCAGCAATTCTGCTTGTGCATAACCACCCATCAGGTGATTGCCAACCTAGCTCTGCAGATGAAATGCTAACCAAGCGCCTGGTTGATGCTTTAGCTTTAGTCGATATAAGGGTACTTGATCACATCTTAATTGCAGGTGCATCTTCAATATCATTCGCTGAGATAGGTCTTATCTGAGTGCATACTTGTTTATGCAAGTTAGGTGGCTCCGTATGCGTATTCCGCTGAAACTGATCACCCATAACGCTGAACGTGATCA
>TARA_R110001599_G_scaffold74553_3_pt1 | contig 12449 bp, 11 predicted proteins | sample TARA_R110001599 | Tara Oceans TARA_R110001599 (sample SAMEA4398360) | marine metagenome | biome: Polar Biome; feature: [MES] marine water layer (ENVO:01000295) within the mesopelagic zone...; material: water (ENVO:00002006), including particulate matter (ENVO:01000060) such as...... | reverse complement strand
GTAGTTCCACTTCCACTTGTTCCTGTTGTACCTGTTGTACCTGATGTGCCATTTAAACCTGAAGTTCCCGAACCTCCGTCTGTACCTGAAGTTCCAGTTGTTCCCGAAGTGCCATTTGAACCTGAAGTTCCAGTTGTTCCCGAAGTGCCATTTAAACCTGAAGTTCCTGAACCTCCACTCCCACCTGTTCCTGTTGTACCCGTTGTACCTGATGTGCCATTTAAACCTGAAGTTCCCGAACCTCCATCTGTACCTGAAGTTCCTGCGGATCCATTTGTACCTGAAGCACCACTAACTCCACTTTGACCTGATGTACCTGTTGTTCCTGAAGTACCATCTGCTCCTGAAGTTCCATTTGTACCTACTCCACTAGTACCTGAGATTCCTGTTGTACCACTTGTACCTGTTACCCCTGATGTTCCATTTAAACCTGAAGTGCCATTTGAACCTGAAGCACCTGTTGTTCCTGAAGTACCTGTTGTTCCTGAAGTACCTGTTGTTCCTGACATGCCATTTGAACCTGAAGTGCCTGTTATTCCAGATGTACCGATTGTTCCTGATGAACCTGAAGTACCTGTTATACCTGAAGTACCACTTTCACCTGTACCACTTGTACCTGTTGATCCCGTAGTACCTGCGGTACCCGCAACTCCAGATGTACCTGATGTACCTCTAGTACCTGATGTGCCTGATGTACCTGATGTACCTGCACTTGCTCCTACTGAAACATCTACTAATACTCCACCAGATGGTAATGCACTTACAGCAACACCCTCACCTGTAAAATAAAATGATTGTGCGTAATTTATTTGGATTCCCTCATCATAAACTTGAACACCCCCAATACCTGGCATATTGCTTAGATCTATACTTTGGGATATGGGTGGAGTACTACCAGTGTAGAAGAAATTAACTACATTGCCCGCTAGTGAACTTGAATAGAAGAGTGAGGTAAAATTACCATCTACTTCATTAAAAGTTAATTCCGATCCTTTATTTTGTCTTAATATAATACTCATGATCCCTCAAAGCTTGTTGGGTTATTATTATTTTCAATCTCGGTTCGGGGGGGAATTATATCATTTTGGTTATCTAAATTGTCTAAATTAGATGATATTTCCATATTAAATATAATTTGAGATTTGGTATTGAATTTTTTAAGTGAAGTTAATTCTTTTTGGATTGTGTCAGGTACTATATACCCATACAATTTTAAACTGAAAGTTGATTTAACTAATCTCTCACCACCACTAACTAATTCAACAGGAGTTGCAAAGTTATTTATTGTTGCTTTAAACTGATAGCGTTCAGGATTACCCCAATAGCTATCAGATGCGTAGTTGATGGCTTCTATGACTTTATTTAGTTGCTCGATATAATACGTTGAAATAATGAAATCATACGTAATATTTACATAATCAGGCATTACTACAGCATAGTTTTGTTTCGTAGGTATCCTATTATTTAATATACTAAAATTATTGTAAGTATTTTGAGGAGAGAAGGATTTTTGAAACATTTGAACATTGTTAGGGTTATTAGCATCTAACTTATTGGCTAAGCTTCTAACTTTTTCAATATTGTTTCGTTTAAAGGTAATAAGAGGCATCATTATTTTACCTTTTAAATCTCTATAATATCCATCTTTTTGAACCTGCTTCCATCTTTCAGGTGAGCCATAAATAAAAGGTACTTTTTGCACTACACCGTTTTGCTGGACTGTAGGTTTAATTACATTGTCCATGTAGTATATAATAGCTTCATCAATTTCTTTAAGCCCTAGTGAAAATGGTTTTGTTGTATCACCTCTAAAAGATACTTGCTCACCTCTATTAAAATTGGGGGTAGGATTAGGATTACTAGTTTTAGAAAAACCCATTGCCCCTTCTGGTGGGTCATAGGGGGTTATTTGGGAATTCATTATTTCCCTTTGAGTTTTAGGTGTAGGTGTTTTTCCTTTTTTAGCCATTATATATATCTTTCTCTACTTATTCCTACTTTATCAGCTGGCACATAATGTGTCCCACAAATAATTGAGATATTACTTCCAAAATCTTCTAAATCTGGGTTCCAATTTCCAGGTTGGTTAGGATAATCAGGATTTTTACCCATAAAGTATTGATTTGATACTATATTATCTACTTCATAGTATCCATCTTGATACAATATAATATCACCCACTTCAGGAACTAAATCAGCCCCATAATTGTGATCCGTAGGATCAAAGTTTTTATTAAAATCTTCACTTGCTGCTAACAAATCATCTCTAAGGAACTTAAATGTAGCACCCCAATTAAAATCTGTACCTAAATCTGTTTCAGGGTATTCTTGGTCTTTTCTATCAACCAAACAGTCTAATAAAACTGGACCCATATAGTATTTTTCTTCAGCAGATTCACCATATAAATTGACTTTCGTTTCTTCTAATTTATACTTGTAGAAAGCACATTGTTGGGTGATAACGTTACCCATCAATTCTCGATTAACGTGTCTAAATAAACTTATATCTCTCTGTCCTCCAAATAACGCCATATCTTATCCTATATAAATTGCTCTTGGAACTTTATTTAATTCTTGCTCAACAAAGTTGCTTTCGGCATTTCTTCGTTCTAATAATTTTTCTCTTGAAGTTTCCCCCAAATAAGCTCTTAATCTATCAATTAATCTTTCCTTCTCAGAGGTTGCAGCTGTAATTAAATCTCCTTGGTTTAGAGTTACTGTATCTCCTGGAATTGGAACTGTTTGGTATTTACCGCGTACATATCCTAACATTTCTTTACATAACGCTAAAGCATATTCAAATATCCAACTTCTACCTATAGAATTAATTTTATTATAGTTTGGGTTTGAATAAGGGACATCATAAATGTTAGTTATAGTACTACTCCCCCCAACTACAAATGAAGCATCTGATCTTTCAGAATTTAAAATATATTCAAAATATAATTTTGGTACTGAACCATCGGGAATAGGAAATATTCTTAAATGGTTATTGTGCATCTCAAATGAAAAATTAGATCTTCTAATCATATCATTGAGTTCAATTTGTTGCATTACCTGTAAATCGTAATTGAGAGGCATCAATACAAAGTTAACTGCTGGTGAATATCCACCCCAACCAAAACTATCCATCATACCTCCTTGATCTTGCATTCCGACTCCAGCGTTAGGATCAAAAAATCTTGTAATTGCTGGTGGTGCTTCGTAAAACACTCTCATTATCTCAATATCGTGGTTTTTATAATGTGGTATTGCTTCTTTAGCCCATTCTTCCAAATTATAATCTTGAACACTTGATGTTAAATTTATAGAACCTGTATGCCAATCAACATTACCACCAGTACCGGCTTCTACACCATACTGTTCAGACATTTGGATAATTCTCCCCAAAGATGGTACCACAATAGAATCTTCAATATCCATTTTAGAAGCATCTGCCCCTTCCAATGTTAAGTAATTGTCTCTAGTTTGGAAAGCATATAACTCATTTGCATATATAGTTACTGCTTCTTCCAAAGCTGCATAGAAGTTTAAATTTTGCAATTCAACATCTACAATAGGGTATCCTAATCTACGTGCCGCAAACACAGAAAATTTATCTGCGTCTATTTGAAATTCTATATCATTATCATAAAATCCAAAAGGTGTATCTCCTGGGGCGAATGAACTAGAGCCGGGCCATATTGGTATATTTGCCATATTATTTTTATTTTTTATCCGTTAACTACTACATACTCTATATCCATACTTTGACTTAAAGAATAAACAGATATGAATTCTATATCTTGACCAAAAGTCCCATCAAATGCACTTCCAGTTACATTTGCACTTGAAAATATAAGTGATGATGTTGGTGTACATTCCATACTCCAATAACTTGCCCCATCTCCTGAGTCGGAAGATGTGAAATTAACTGAAAGTGATCCTGTATTGTCTAGGTTAGTAATTCGAACGTATTTCATACTACTTGATGGGAATGTTCCAGGGCCTGGGTTAATACCATTTACGTTAATTAAATCAATAGATGTAGTTGGAGGAACTGTTACAATTCTCCTATCAACATTAGTGATGTTACCTATAGTAAAACGGGTTTCATTGAGGGTTTTAATACCCTTGACTACGTGTTCCTCTTTTATCTTTACTTGGAAGGAAGTTGGTTCTAATGTTGATGCCATATTCGTTTTTGTTATAAATATTGGAGGGAACGTTTCAATTTATAAGCTATTAAAATCCCGCACAATTATATTAAATTATCATTTTCTTGTTCGATTAGATGTACCTGATGGGTCTAAACTTACACCTCTCTCAAATGCTTCTTCGTAAATTGATATTAAATCATCTACAATTGGGTCTCTATGATTTTTAAGTAAAGTAATAGAACACATTTTTTTAATTTTACGTGCGGCTGTATATAAAAATCTAAATCCTGAATCGCGTTTTGATTTTAAATCAACTTGATAGTCATCTCCACATACAATCATTTTACTTCTTAAACCTATACGGGTAGCAATCATTTCCATTTGCTCGTGAGTAACGTTTTGGGCTTCATCTACAATTATACATGAATCTAAAAAGGTTCTACCTCTCATGAATGCTAAAGGTACAATTTCTACTTTACCATCTTCAATCAATTTTTCTATTTTTTCTTTATCATAGAGAGCATACATATTTTGATAAATTGGTTGAATCCAAGGATCCATTTTTTCCCTTAAATCCCCGGGTAAAAATCCAATTTCCTCTTTTGAAACTGTAGGTCGGGTAATGATTATTTTCTCATATTGTCTCCTAAACACACCATCTAATGCTACCTGGCAAGCTAATAATGTCTTTCCAGATCCAGCCTTACCTGCTAGTATTGTTAAAGTATTGTTAAGAATTTGTTCTTTTGCTAATTTTTGCTCTTCATTGAGTTGCAATTTAAATTTTATTGGGTTTTTGACTACACGTTTTGGTTTAAAGACTTCATCCTTATGATGATTTGATGACATATTTAATTGTTTTTAGTTAATAAATAGGTGAATGTAGAATTTACAATAAGAAATTTGTTTGGATGCATTGTGTTAGTATTATAGTTGAATTGCATTTTAACGTTAAAACATCATAATATAACTATATTAACCATTTATTAATACATATTGGATAAAAAAAGGGACGCAAAATGCGTCCCTTCTTATTGTTTAACCTTTTATGGTTAGTAAATATTATAGAGTGTTTAACCCACTTACAATAATTTTACCATAAAATTCTGGCCTAACCACTTTCTTCGCGTAACGAGTCAATAGACCTTTACGTGGAGTGAAAGTATCCGGATCATAAACCATTGGAGTCATGATAAGTGGAATATATGGAGCAAAAACTGCACCTGCTTCCAAGAATTGACCACCTCTGAATCCCATCAAAATGGTATTTTCAGTCATGTATGGGTTTTTATAAACTGTATATCTTGAGTTTATAGCACCTGCTTTCTGAACACCAAATGCGTAAGAAGCTTTAGATACATCACCATCAGAGTTACTAGCATATCCTGGGATTGACTCCAAAATAGTAGCTACGGTTGGAGAACATACTAAGAAATTAGCACCGCCTCTAAGCGTTTTCTGGTGAATGATATTACTTAACTTTTGCATTTTAGTTCCTAATGTTTGGAACCATTGTCCTTGCGTGTTATAAAAACCTGCAGTGTTTGTGAATGCAGTTGCTGTAGCATTAATTTGCTCGTTATTAACAGCAGACCAATATTCAGTTCCAGCAGCAGCAGAATCAATTAACATTTCAAGAATTTCTAAGTCGATTTCTAATGAAATATACTCACTCATAATTGAAGTTAATTCAGCCTCAGCATCTAGAGAATGATAAGCGTTAAGATCTTGAGCAAACTCAGGAGTCCAAACAGCTTTCAATTTACGTGTTTTAGCAACAATTGCTTCACTACGCATTTGAACATTTACTTCAGGGATAGTAATTGAAGGAGAGTTAGTTCCGTTTGGAATTGGATTTCCATCTTCGAAATCACCTCTATCATTATCTGTTGTTTGTAAAGTAAATTCTATAGTAACAGCTGATTTTGCAGCATCAGCAGCAAGCACAACTGGAGCTAATGATCCAGTAACGATAAACTTAATAGTTGCACCACCATCATAAGTTGTAAATGCAGATTCCTGAATACCGGCAGCACCAGCAACGAAAGAACCTGTATGCATTTGAAATCCTCTAATAGCTACGGTATCCATAAATGCTAAAGAAGATGTCTGTACAAGACAAATTTCAAATTCACCATTAGCAGCAGAAGCTGAGTAAGCAGAATCGAAATTTAAATCGGCCCAAGTAGCTGCAGCAGCACCTGTTGGAGCGTTTGTTAAAGAAGCAGTATCAGCGATTGAATAACCAAATCTACCTGCACCATAAAGACCACCTGTATTAGTGTTCCCGAATGGGCCTGCATTTCCTTGGTCTCCATACATTGAAGTACCTGATGTAAATGGTGATTTAGAAGTACCATACTGAAAATCTAGATAAAATACTAGACCTGAAGGCAAGTTCATTGGTTGTACCGAAACAAATTCTTTTGCAGCGATTTGACCAAATACTTTTCTTACCAATGGTAAAGCAACACCTGCCCATTGTGCACCTGTACCTGGAGTAAAAGTTCCAGAACCAGCTCCACCGCCTGTGTTTGAGTTTTCCATAACTAATTGCTTAGCTTGGTTTTCAAGGATCATAGACATATTGTTTTTATCGGTTTCGCTTCCTACACCTTCTAACAATCCTGTCTTGTTCCATTTGTTGGCTAATTTTACGGCATCACTCTGTAGTGATTTGTAAGGATTAGCACTATCCAAAAGGGAATTTAATTGTGACATTTTTTTTCTTTTTTTAGTTTTAAGTTAATTATTTAATTATTCCAGCTAATTTTTGAAATCTATTAACCATTTCATCTGATTCCACAATTGGCTTTTTCTTAGTTACTTTTGGAGATATCACTGATTTTGAAGCTGATCCTAATCTACTTTCGTTTACTGTTTTTTTCTTGAAAGTGAAATTTTCATTAATAGTATTAAATACTATTTTTACTTCTTTAACCGTTGACGCTTTATCAAAAGCACCTAAAACTTTTGCCTTTTGAGACTCATTTAAGTTTTTGGTTTTATAAATTTTGTTTACATAAAGAAGCTTAGCGTTAAGTAAATTGATTTCATTAAGTTCAGTTTTTAAGGTAACAACAGTATTCATTGCTTCTTTTAAATCTTTTCTTAAATTCTCATTTACTACTTCCTCATTACGTTTTGATACATCCTCATCAACCGTTACTTCTACTTCATCTTCAACTTCGATGTCTTCTTCATCTTCAACTTCAACTTCAACTTCTTCGTCTTCATCTTCGTCTTCAACTTCAAAATCATCACCAGCTTCTAATTCACCAGCAGTAACCATATCTGCGATTACATCCTCGATAAAATCTTTTAGATCGTCTTCTGACATCTCTTCGAGATCGATTTCTTCATCGTCCTCACCTTCAACATCTTCTTTCTCATCTTCCATACCATCTAAGTAACCTTCTTCTTCAGCATCTTCATCAGATTCTTCTTCTTTAAGGGTTTCTCTTTTAGGGGTTGATTCCTCTAATTCATTTTCGAGTTCTGCTAAGATTTCATCTAAATTCATATCTTCATCCACTTCACGATCATATTCGGTTTCCTTTTCGGCTTTATTATCACCTTTAAGACCCGTACGCATTATTGGGTTTGACATTTCTTCTTCGACCTTAGCCTCATCTTTTGCTTCTTCCATCTCGTCGTAGCCTTCTTCCATTTCTTCTTTATCCATTTCTTCTATTTTACTAGCAAACATGGAATGTAATTCGTGGGAAAAAGCCTCTTCGAGTGCGACTTTAGCGTTTGCAATCGCCGATTCTTTCATAGTTTTGGCATCAGAGATTGCTTCTTTTAAAAATTCTCTATTCATTTTCCTAAAATTTGTTTTGGGAACTACGTTTATTAAGTGAAACGTAATGGGGGGTTATATATAAAATATAAATGCCATATAGAAAATGGCATATTTGCAGTAATACATATGTGGGGGGGTATTAAAAATGCAGGGAAAAAAAGACCCGCAATCAGTTCTTATGGTATGATTGAGGGTACATTTATTGCCTAGGGTAGCAGACTAGTTAAATACTATTAAATTGGACATTGACCTTTTGAACAAAGTATTTCTGATACTATTGAGTTTACTTTTGTGTAATTCTTTTGGTTTGATAAATCTAAACCTTCTTTTACTAAATGCATAAATGAATCGGGGTTGGATGGAGTAGAAACAAAATCCCAACATAGCAATTCAAAATCATCTTGTACTTCTAATATACCACCTTTATCTTCTAATGAACCCATACCACGAGATGATACACCTACTGTAATATTTGATTCAATCAAGGCTTTTAGTATATTTCCGTTAGGTGTAGGTAATATTTCTATTTTACCCATCACATTATCACCATCCCACCACATATCTGAAATGTTGTGAGATACATTTTGCAAATTTATTACTGATGATTCGGGGTGATCTAATTCACCCATTGCTCTATGCTCTTTAACGAGGACATTATATTTGTCTATCTCTCGTTCCCATAATTCTCTAGAATAATAACGACCATTACCGTTTTTAATTTCAGCCGTAGCTAAAATACCTTCTACAATGGGATTACCACGGTCAGAAAGTTTTCCTTCTGTAAGGGATACAGGGTTAGCTTTAAAAAGCTGTGTTTCGATAAGGATCTTTTTCATATTAATCTTCTATTTATTACCTTCTTCCATAGAAGAGTCTGGGGATTTTCTTAAAAATGATTTAGGGTTTGCATCGGAGTCAATGTTTCCACCTTCAGCAATTTTCTTACTGTAAGACATACCGCACATTTTTTCATATATTTTTTCCATACCCGATTTTCTCTTTTCAAGGAGTTTTATTTCTCGTTGCATTTCCTTCATCTTTTTTTTATCTACCAATTCTGATAGACTATCATCTTCAGTGACCATAGAAATTCTTTCATTTTTACTTGAAATTATTTCTTCTAAGGCTTCGATTTGAATTTCTAAAGTAGCAATTCTACCATTCTTTTCAATTTCTGATAATTTAGAATCTGTTGTTTCCTTTTTAACTTTCTTGGTTTTTGTTTTTACAGGTGCTTTTTCACCTAATGGAAGTGATTCCAATAAATCTACTAATGATTTCATTTTATTTTCTTTAATTTCTAAATAACCAGTACCAATATCTCCTTCAGGAAAATCTTTTTTAGTAGCTTCTCCATATCCACCACCTTTGCCAGCATCTTTAACCATTTTACCTTTACCTAAACCCGGAGCATCTTCACTATACCCAATTCCCTTAATTCCAAATTGAGCTTCCTCAACATAGTATTGTGGGTTTTTGGACATATTTTTAATAACTAAATCAATCAATTCTTGTTTAGTTTTATCAGCATTTGCTTCATCAGTAAGTTCGGTGTAATATCCTTGACGAAATTGCTCCCCAGCTACATTATTAAGCATTTTATCATCTTTATAATCATACCCTCTATCTGGTGCTTGAAGATCTGTTACTTCTTTAGATGTTTTTTTCTCAATGGCTTTAGCTTCTTCCTCAGAAATAAGATCCATATTCTCATCAAATATTTTAAACCAATCAGGTTTTGATGTTTTTTGATTAGCTATACCCCAAATATTTTCCGATATAATATGACCATGTTTTAGGCTAGCTATAGTTTCATTTAATGAAGCTGCGTTACGAACCATATTAGGAAATTGTGTTTTGGCAGCTTTTTGAAATATTTCGCTATTACCTTTTCCCTTTTTAATAAGGTTGTATTGTTCTTGTAGGGTTTTTTGTTTCATGTTATTTTCCTGTTAGTAGATTTTTTATGTCTTTGATATAATCTAAAATTAAATCTGTTGGTTTAAGTACATTATATGATGATTCATTATCATTGTAATAATCTGCAGTTTCGTTTTTAGCGTTACTCAACATTTTATAAATATCATTCATTTCTTGTTCGATTTGATCAAATGCTCCAATTCTTTGATCTTGGAATTCTTTAGCACTTTCAACTTCAAACAATTGTTTTACTTCTAGACCAGAACCTTTCTGTACATAGTTACCTTGTTTATCTTTAGGCACTAACTTGTATTTAAATTGTTTTACGTATGCATTATCTTTAACTCCATCTTCGGAAGCATTTGGTCCGGGTCCTAAATGTGCTCCGATTCCTTCTTTTACTTCTTCATATCCTAATTCTTTATATGCCTTGTCATTTGGTTTAGATCCTTTTAATCTAAATGCAAAAGGAGTTTGGTATGCACCTGCGCCCCCTGAGGTTGAAGTCTCATCGATTTCAATTTCTCTCAATTGATTTTTTATCTGCCTATATTGGTCTGGGTAGCTTGTTCGAAGATGTGTTCTATATTTATTAAATACTTCTTTAAAATCAACTAAGATGCTTTGAATTGTATTATCGTTGCGAGCCTCATCTTTACCTAATAGCTGTTTTAGGGATTTTAAAGCCGTATGCATTTTTTGCAATGAATTCCCAAAACTAGCTAATTTAATAATTTTCTGACCTGAACTGTTTGTTTCTTTATTTACCTCTACGGTTTTGTAGTAAGTATCTAAATTATCAGTAAAGAAGTCATTCTCAACATCAATAGGCCCATAATTATCCTCAAGTCGTTTGAGTAAAGCGGGGTCTACATCTTTGGCTTTTAGATTTTCTATTATATTATCCATTTGATGATGTAAGTTCTTCTAAAAGACTATGATATTGGAGTAAGTCAACTAAATGGTTATTTTTAATACCTTGTCTTTTGTCTAATTCTTGAATTAATTTAGAAACTTCTTGTAACTTAATCTTAATAGTTAATGAAGGTGTTTTTTCAATTTCAACTATTAATTTTTCTTGAATGTATCGTATTTCAGAATTATAAAATTCTTTTAATTGTGGGGTAGAATCCACTGACTCAATAAATTCTTTAAGAATATGTTTTTGTTTAGAGTTTAAGTCTGAGTATTTGTCATTGAATTTCTCCAACATAACTCTATAAGTTAATGTGCGAAGATCTTTGTCATAAGATTTAAATTCTTCAATTACGTCATCTTTAACTTCCCCCCTCTCAACTTGAGATTGGGTTAAATGTTCTAGTAAAGTAACTTTATTATCAATAATTTGATTTGGGTCAGTTGATTTTTCAGAAGCATATATCTCAAACAGGGTAAAAAGTGAAGCTTGTGCTTTATAATCATAAAGTTTGGTTCTAAACAAATCTTCAACATTATAATGCTTTTTAAGTTCTTTAATAAGATTATATTTTTCTTTTCTTAACCTAGTACGATTTAGTTTCTTAGATGCTTCAACTACCGTTGTTAATACTACATTAGCTTTACCTTCGCTTATATTTTTGGTCTTAAAAACCGCCTCATATAATTTGTATTCTTTACCTAATTCGGTGTTTACAAAATATTCTTTTAAAATTGATATTGCGGCTGAAGTTTTACCCGATAAGGTGTCTGCTGTAATTCGTTTAACCATCACCTCAAATAGGATACCGGTGTTTTTGAATTTGGAATGTTTTATATACATCAATACTTATTTTTTTATAAATATACTAAAATATCTGTTACTTAATATTAGATTCATCAAGAAGAGAGCTATCACCTTTATCTTCTTCAAATACCAATTGTTTCTTACCAAAAGGAATTGATTTTAACATATCTTTATGTTTAAGAGCTGTTAGATTTTCTAAAGCAAGGGCAGAATTACCTTTTTGATTATAATCTTTTTTCATACCACTTGCACCTAATCTATCTTTCCCAAAATTATCATCTTGAGTGTTTCGATTTGATATTTTTTCTTTTGGGCGCCCTAAATTAGCATCACTATCATACCCTTTAGGAACATTAGCCGGGTCTGAATCTGAGCGGCCTTGACCATATAATGAAGCTAAATCATGAGGTGTACCATAAGATTTACCTGTGTCTACAGGATCATTACCTTCGGCTTCAATTTGACCTAAACGGAATTTACGTTTAGCATCTTCTCTAATTAAATCTCTAAACTCATCGTACTGATCTTCACTTAGGTGGAAAATATTATCATAAATCCAATCTGTTGGAAATAGGTTACTATCAGTCATTTCTTTAGCTAGAGTCATTTTCTCTTGCATCAATGCAACTCTTTCTTGATCATAAATGATTGAAGGGTTTGTTAACGATAGTGTGAAGTTAGCTAATTGCTCATCTCTATAACCTTGAGTATATAGGTGAACCAAAGCAATTTTAGTTAATTCGGACACCATTATTCTTTGAATACGTTCAATTGTACGAGCAAATCTAATATCCTGAGCTGCTAGTGTAGCTTTACCATCAGTATTTTCATCGTAACCCATAAAGGCTTTTGGAACTTTAAG
>TARA_R110001599_G_scaffold153651_30_pt1 | contig 12452 bp, 10 predicted proteins | sample TARA_R110001599 | Tara Oceans TARA_R110001599 (sample SAMEA4398360) | marine metagenome | biome: Polar Biome; feature: [MES] marine water layer (ENVO:01000295) within the mesopelagic zone...; material: water (ENVO:00002006), including particulate matter (ENVO:01000060) such... | reverse complement strand
GGATGCCGTAGTCGCCACGGGCGAGGGGTGTGTGACGGGTCAGCGCGACCCAGCGCAGTGTGCTTTCACCGCCGGTCACCGGCACATAGACCCGGGTGCCGCGCTGCTGAAGCGCGGTGATCAACGCGGTGGTGGCCAGTTCGGCGCCATGGTGCAGGTAGACCCCCACGCGGTGGGCGCGGCGTATTCCCGGCAGCGCCAGGGTCTTGACGGTGCAGCGCTGCGCGGCCCATCGCCGCTGCCGCGGGGTCAGCGCACGGCGCCCGGCGCGTAATTGGCGGCGCAGGTGCTGCTTCTGCGCGGCCAGGGAATCAGGGGTGTCTCCCGCACATGCCGTCATTGGCTCGGTCACCTTGAGACGTGCGTCTCAAGTGGGTGCGTTTTCACGCTTTTGGGCTTCCCGCTGCAAAGGCGGGCCTGCACGCCTGGCGTGGTCCGGCTCCCGGTTTTTTGCAAATAGGCTCAAGGGGTTGGGAGCTAATTAACCAACATGGCAGGAGACACCGACGCGAGTCTACCTGTCTTCGAGTGACAGTGTGTTGTCGATGTCGAGGCGCAGTTGGCGCACCCGTTCGGCCGCTGCCTGTTCATTGACTGACTGGCCGTCAATCCCCTGATTTTCGAGCAGTTCCCGGGTCAGATTGAGTGCCGCCATCACGGCAATCTTTTCAGCACCCAGGGCCTTGCCGCGGCGCCGGATGGTGGTCATCCGCTCGTTGAGGTGGTCGGCCGAGCGGATCAGGGTGTCGTGCTCCGATTCGGGGCAGGCAACGGTGTATTCCTTGCCCATGATGCGGACGGTGATGCTGACGGGTTCGGCGGGTCGTTGGCTCACGCTTGGGGCTCCCGGGTGTCGGGCGTGTCGTCATCGACCAGCAGCGTCGGCGCGTCGGTTTGGGAGTCGTCCAGTTGCCGGACGCGGTCGACAATGGCTTCGATGCGCCGCCGCAATTCGCTGTTGAGGGCCACCAGGCGGTCGCGCTCCTGCAGCGCCCGTTTCAACTCCAGCCGGGATTGACGATAGGCCGTGTTGAGTCGCTGAACGCGGTCCTCAAGTTGTTGTAGTTCCGCTTCGAGCATGAGCAGCCTGGGCACAAAAAAAGGCGACGGTCGTCAGTATACGACCGCCGCCCGGGTTGTTGAGCAGGTGTTGCGGGCATGGCCCACCGCACCCGTGGGGGTTTGTTTACTGCACGACGATGAACAGCGCACCCGCACCGCGCCGCACGTGCAGCAGCATCTGGCCTTTGGCCGCTGCCTCCAGTCGTTCCTTGAACTCGCTGACGCTTTTCACCGGCTGACGGTTGACGCCGATGATCACGTCACCGTCACGCAGGCCCGCGCGCGCGGCCGGTGAGCCGGGCTCGACCATCTGCACACTCACGCCCTGCTCGATGCCTTCGGCGAGGGCCTGCTCGGTGAGCGGGCCAAACTGGGCGCCGCCCAGCCGTTCGTTGACTGCGCTGCCCTCGGCGATGGTGGGTTCTTCAGCGCCGCCGACCTCGACCTCGATCTTCTTGGTCTTGCCGCCGCGCACGACGGTGAGCGTGGCCTTGTCGCCGATGCGCAGCAGACCAACCTGGTTGCGCAGTTCGGCAAAGTCGCGGACCGGGCGGCCGTTGAACTCGGTGATGATGTCTTCAGATTTGAGGCCTGCCTTGTCGGCCGGCGAGTCGGGCAGCACGCGCGTGACCAGCGCGCCGCGCGTGTCTTTCAGCCCGAAGGCCTTGGCCAGTTCGCTGGTGATGTTCTGGCCGGTCACGCCGATGCGGCCGCGCTGCACCTCGCCAAACTCGATGAGCTGCGCCATCACGTTCTTCACCAGATTGGTGGGAATGGCGAAGCCAATGCCGATGTTGCCGCCCGAGCGCGACAGGATGTTTGACGGCACGCCGACCAGGTCGCCGCGCAGATTGACCAGTGCGCCACCCGAGTTGCCGGGGTTGATCGAGGCATCGGTCTGGATGAAGTCTTCATAACCGCCTTCGCTGATGCCGGTCTGGCGCGACAGGCCCGAGACGATGCCGCTGGTGACCGTGTGACGAAGACCAAAGGGCGAGCCGATGGCGACCACGTAGTCGCCGACTTCGAGCTTGTCGGAGTCGGCCATTTTCAGCGCCGTCAGATTTTTCGGCTCGATCTTGAGTATCGCAATGTCGGTGTCGGGGTCGTTGCCGACCAGTTCGGCCTCGAATTCGCGGTCGTCGTTGAGCCGCACGCTGATCTTGTCGGCCTGGGCGACCACATGGTTGTTGGTGACCACGTAGCCGTTCTTGGCATCGACGATCACGCCCGAGCCGATCGAGGTGGCTTCGCGCTCCTGCGGTTGTTCGGGGATGCCGAAAAAGCGGCGGAACATGGGGTCTTCCATGAACGGGCCGAACGGCGTGGCGCCTACGCGCTGCGTCATCGTCACCGAGATGTTCACCACCGCCGGCATGGCGTGCTTGAGCATCGGCGCCAGGGAGGGCAGTTCACCGCTGAGCGGCACGGCGGCTTCCGTGACTTCGGCGCGGGCCTTCGCTTCGGCGGGTTCGGGCGAGCCCGACATGATGCAGGCGGCGGTCACCATCGAAAACGAAATTGCCAGCGGGGCAATTATTTTTTGCTGAATCGTCAGAGACATGGCGTTCTCACGGAAGAAGAAAGTGTTGGGGTAAAAGCGTGTCGCCGGGTCAGACCACGTGTCGCAGCAGTGGTTCGCCCCAGCGCCACGCACCAGCGGCGCGGTCAGACATGTGTTTGCGGACGCTGCAGGGCTTCGTCGGCGCTGCTGCGCAGGCCGCGTCCCAACCGTAGCAAACTCAGCGACAGGCGGTCGCTCAGGGTCTGTGGCGGTTTGAAGCGCACGTGGATCAGGTCTGCGCTGTCGACTCTTGAGAGCAGCCAGTCGTCGCTGGTCTGCAGCTTGTCGGTCAGTTTCAGGGCCAGTGCCTGCTGCCCGTACCAGTGTTCGCCGGTGGCCACTGTGTCGATGTCGAGCTGCGGGCGGTGCTCGGCAACGAAGGATTTGAACAGGTCGTGGGTGAGTTCCAGCTCTTCCTTGAACTTGGCGCGACCGGCGTCGGTGTTTTCGCCCAGCACCGTCAAGGTGCGTTTGTAGGCGCCCGCCGTATGCAGCTCGACATCAACATCGTGCTTTTTCAACAGACGGTGCACGTTGGGCACTTGGGCAACGACGCCGATGGAGCCGAGCACCGCGAACGGCGCCGAGATGATGTCGTTGGCCACGCAGGCCATCAGGTAGCCGCCGCTGGCGGCCATTTTGTCCACGGCCACGGTGAGCGTCAGGCCGCGGTCGCGAATGCGCTGCAGTTGTGAGGCCGCCAGACCATAGGCGTGGACCAGCCCGCCTGGGCTTTCGAGGCGCAGCAACACGGCGTCGCCCTCCTGGGCGGCTTGCAGTACGGCGGAGATCTCGTCGCGTAGCGCGTCGTTGGCGTCGGCATTCAGGTTGCCGTCGAAGTCGAGCACGAAGACCCGCGGTTTGGCGTCGGGCTTCTTGCCCGCCTTGGCAGCGAGCTTGGCGGCTTTGTCGAGGGCCTTGTCCTTCTTCTTGCGCGCCTTGGCGGCGGCCTTGGCTTCGGAGCGGCTCTGAAACTCATTCTTCACCGAGTCGGCCAGCCATTCGAAGCGTTCGTTGAGGCTGCGCACTTCCAGCCGTTCGGGCGAATGGGACTGGCGCGCCTGTCGCACCGTGGAGGCAATGCCGCCGACGGCCAGCACGATCACCACCAGCACCGTCACCGCCTTTGCGGCAAAGAGCCCGTACTGCATCAGGAATTCCGTCAAGCCAATCTCCCTTCGTGAAGGGCGGCAGGGCGCCGCCGGCAAATCGATTGCTTAGAATGGTTGCCAATCCACTCACTTCAAGTGGCGACCGCGCGAAAGGCGGTCGCCCGGACCGTCATCCTGATGAATGCCCCGGCGCCTGCTCCCCTTTACGACCCCTCGGCCATCGAATTGGCCGCACAAGCTTACTGGGCCGAGCACGATGCCTTTCGTGTGACCGAGGATCCGGCGCGCGAGAAGTTTTACTGCCTGTCGATGTTCCCGTACCCGTCAGGTCGGCTGCACATGGGGCATGTGCGCAACTACACCATCGGCGACGTGATGAGCCGCTATCAGCGGATGAAGGGCAAAAACGTGATGCAGCCCATGGGCTTCGATGCCTTCGGCCTGCCGGCCGAAAACGCGGCCATCAAGTCGAATGTGGCGCCCGCCGCGTGGACCTACGACAACATGGCCTACATGCGCAAACAGCTCGATGCGCTGGGCCTGGGCTTTGACTGGTCGCGCAGCTTTGCCACCTGCGACCCGGCCTACTACCGCTGGGAGCAGTGGCTGTTCGTGCAGTTGTTCAAGAAGGGCCTGGTCTACCGCAAGAATTCGGTGGTCAACTGGGACCCGGTGGACCACACCGTGCTGGCCAACGAACAGGTGATTGACGGCCGTGGCTGGCGCTCCGGTGCCATCGTCGAGCAGCGCGAGATTCCGCAGTGGTTTCTGCGCATCACCGACTATGCCGATGAACTGGTCGACTGCCTTGATCAGCTGCCCGGCTGGCCCGATGCGGTGAAAGCCCAGCAGGCCAACTGGGTGGGCCGCTCAAAGGGCCTGGAAATCGACTTCGCGCTGGAAGACGGCTCGGGCGCGCTCACGGTCTACACCACGAGGCCCGACACGCTCATGGGCGTCACCTTCGTGTCGGTGGCCGCGCAGCATCCGCTGGCCTTGGCCGCCGCCGAGCGCGACCCCAAGGTCGCCGCCTTCATCGACGAGACCCGCAAAACCGGCACTGCCGAAGCCACCTTGGCCACCCAGGAGAAGAAGGGCGTGCCGCTGGGTGTGTCGGTGATTCACCCGCTCACCGGCGAGGCCGTGCCGGTGTGGGCCGCCAACTTTGTGCTCATGGGCTACGGCACGGGTTGTGTGATGGCGGTGCCGGCACACGATGAGCGGGATTGGGAATTCGCCAACGCCTACGGCTTGCCCAAGAAGGTGGTCATTGCGCCGGCCCCGTACGCCGTGCCCGACATCACCGACGGCGCGCATACGGATTATGGCGTTCTGGTCCATTCCGATCGCTTCGACGGTCTGGATTTCGAGGCCGCCTTCGTGGCGATCAAGCAGGCATTGGAAGCGCAGCATCAGGGCCGCGAACGCATCAACTACCGCCTGCGCGACTGGGGCGTGAGCCGCCAGCGCTACTGGGGCTGCCCGATTCCCATCATCTATTGCGATGCCTGCGGCGACGTTCCGGTGCCGGAAGCCGACCTGCCGGTGGTGCTGCCGGAAGACCTCAAGCCCGACGGCGCCGCCAGCCCGCTGACCCGCACGCCCAGCTTTTACGAGGTGGCCTGCCCGAGTTGCAGCAAAGCCGCGCGGCGCGAGACCGACACCTTCGACACCTTCTTCGAGAGCAGCTGGTACTTCGCGCGCTTTGCCTGCCCCGGCAACGACACCGCCATGCTCGACGAACGCGCCCGCCACTGGTTGCCGGTGGACCAGTACATCGGCGGCATCGAGCACGCCGTGCTGCACCTGCTGTACGCGCGCTTCTTCCACAAACTGATGCGCGATGTCGGCCTGCCGGTGGCCGGCGACGAGCCCTTCACCCGCCTGCTGTGCCAGGGCATGGTGATTGCCGGGACTTATTACCGCGAGGCCGCTGACGGCAAGAAAACCTGGGTCAATCCTGCCGATGTCGAGGTCCTGACTGACGAGCGGGGCGCGCCCGTGAGCGCGGTGCTCAAGGCCGACGGCCAGCCGGTGGTGATCGGCGGCCGCGAAAAAATGTCGAAGTCGAAGAACAACGGCGTGGACCCGGAAACCATGGTCAGCCGCTACGGCGCCGATGCGGTGCGGCTGTTCATGATGTTCACCGCGCCGCCCGAGCAGAGCCTGGAGTGGAATGACGCGGGCATCGAAGGTGCCGCCCGCTTCCTGAAACGTCTGTGGACCTTCACCACCGCGCTTGCCGAGGTGCCGGCGCTGAACCTGGCCGCGCTCGACAGCACGCAGAAAGCCCTGCGCCGCAAAGTGCACGAAACCCTGGCCAAACTCGACGACGACTATGGCCGCCGCCAGACCTACAACACCGCCGTGGCCGCCTGCATGGAACTGCTCAACGCCCTGATGAAAGCCTCCGACGGCGCAGACGGCCAGACCGCCGCGGTGCTGCGCGAGGGTGCCGAGGCGCTGGTGCTGGGCCTGTCGCCCATCGTGCCGCACATCAGTCATGCGCTGTGGCGCCACCTGGGTCATGCCGGCGCCGTGCTGGATGCCCCCTGGCCCAAGGCCGATCCCGCCGCCTTGGTCAGCGACACGGTGAGTCTGGTGGTGCAGGTCAATGGCAAGCTGCGCGGGCAGATTGACGTGGCCAAGGACGCCTCGCAGGATGCGATTCTCGCAGCCGCGCTGGCCGACCCCAACGTGCAGAAATTCTTGAGCGGTGAAATTCGCAAGAAAATCGTGGTGCCGGGACGCCTGGTGAACCTGGTTGTGGCGACCTGATGCCGGCTCCGGCCGTCTTGCGCACGGCGCTCATCTTTCTGGTGCTCGTCATGAGTGCCTGCGGCTTCCGGCTGATGGGTAATCGGCAGTTGCCGGCTCTGCTTGAAGTGGTGTTCATCGACCTGCAAGCGCCGTATCGCGTGCGCGAACCGCCGGTTGAAACCCACCTGCGCGCCCTGTTGCAGCGCCGTGGGGCAACGATGCGGCAGCGGCCCGGGCCGGGGGTGACGGCGATCCACATCCAGGACCTGAACACGGTTCGCGAGGTGTTGTCGGTCGGGTCGGACGGCAAGGCCCTGGAATTTCTGCTGCGCACCACGGTGACCTATCGGGTCGAGCGCGACGGTGCGGTGCTGGTGCCCAACGACCTGCTCCAGATCAGTCGCGATTTCAGCTTCAATGCCGATCAAGTGCTCGCCAAGGATGCCGAAGAGGCGCGATTGCGCGCCTACATCCAGACCGAACTGGCCGAGCTGATCCTGATCCGGCTTGAGGCGCGGCTGGGGCGCATCATCGTGCCCTCGCCGGGGGTGGTTCCGGCCGTGCCCGTGCCCGCGAAGCCTTCGGGTGCGTGAGCCTGCCGTGCTGCGCATCATCGGTTGAGGCATCGCGTTCACCGGTAGATGGGGCTTTTGCGCAGCGGAGGCGATGTCGGTGTCATTGCGTGCGTGCGGGCCGGGGCTGCACGGCGCCACGCCCACACTCGGGGCGAGGGCTCAGGGTGATCGGCCGGGGGTTCCTTATAATCGTCATCGCCGGCCCACGGTCGCGTGCCCATTTCCACAAGGATTTTTTGATGCATCGTTTCTGGCTGTTGCCGCTGCTCTGTCTTCCCGCGCTCGGATGGGCGCAAGTCGAACCGCCGACTCCGACGCCGGCGCCCACCGCAGCCCCGTCGGCTGCAGCGGAAGCGCCTCTCCCGCTTGCCGGAACCGATGAGACCGCCGCTGAAACGCCTGCCGAAGTCGAGGCTGAGGCTGAGACTGAGGTGGCACAGGACGCGACTTCCGAAGCGGTGGACAAAATCGAAGACGCCGCCTCCGCCGAGACCCTCACCGAGGCCGAGCGGCAGACCCTCGCCGAAGCGCTGACCGAAGTCGAGAAGAAACCCGGCCCCTGGAGCGGTGATGTTGCCTTTGGTTTTTTGTCGACTACCGGCAGCTCCGAGGCCACCACCTACAACACCAAGCTGGGCCTGATCTACTCGGTCGAGCGATTCAAGAACGATTTTGCGTTCAACGCCATTTACGGCGAGCAGGAAGGCGTGCGTTCGGTGGAGCGCTATGCGGTCACCGATCAGCTTGACTACAACGTCAACGTGCGGGACTTCGCCTTCGTGGCGCTGGACTTTGAAAAAGACCTGTTCGGCTCAATCAGGGAACGCACCAGCCAGACGGTCGGTTACGGTCGCCGCCTGTTCAGAGGGCCGGTGCACACCTTGAACGTCAGCGCCGGTGGCGGTAGCCGTCAGCAGTTGCCGCAGGATGGCGGCGGTCGTGAATACGACTTCATTGCCCGCTTTTCGGCTGATTATCTGTGGAAGATCACCGAAACCAGTTCGTTCTCACAGAAGTTCCGACTCGAAACGGGCGTCGAGAACACCTTCACCGAGGCCATCAGCGAGCTGAAGCTCAACATCATCGGCAATGTGTCGACCAACATCTCGTTCACGGCGCGTGACAACAGCGTCACCTCGTTCGATTCACAGCGCACCGACACCTTCACGGCCGTGAATCTGGGTTACCAGTTCGGGAAATAGCGCGTGAATCCGTCGCCCAGTCACTACCGCCAGCACGTCTTCTTCTGCTGCAACCAGCGTGAGCCGGGCGGGCGGGTCTGCTGCAACGATGCCGGCGCCACCCGGCTGCGGGACTACGCCAAGCAGCAGATCAAGAAACTGGGGCTGGCCGGCAAGGGCCGCGTGCGCGTCAACCAGGCCGGCTGCATGGAGCGCTGCGAGGAGGGGCCGTGTCTGGTCATCTATCCGGATGCGGTCTGGTACACCTACCGCTGCGAGGCCGACATTGACGAGATCATTGACTCACACGTGCGCAACGGCGACGTCGTGGCGCGCCTGCGCCTGCCCTGAGCGGGGTCACAAAGGCCGGCTACAACAGCGGTGGTTGCACCAGCAGCGGTGACCAGCCGCCGGGGGGCGGGGTGGCGGCCGGCCCGTCGTCTTCGCCGGGCGCCGCGGCGTCATCGTCCGCGTTGCCGGCAGGTTCGCGTGAAAACGCGGTGTCGGTTTTCCAGACCAGCATGTCGTAATAGGTGCGCACGCTCTTGACGTAGTGCAGGGCCTCGAAGCCCCGCGCGTAGCCATAGCGCATTTTCGTGTGCCACTGGCGCTGGGTGAGCAGTGGCAGATTCTTGCGCAGGTCGGCCCAGCGGTTGGGATCGCCGCCGCGCATGTCGGTCAGCCGGCGCAGGTCCAGCGCGTGGCCGAGCCCAAGGTTATAGGCGGCCAGCGACAGCCAGGTGCGGTCCGGCTCGGGCACCTCGGCGAAATAGTCCAGAAAACGGCGCAGGTAGCGGGCCCCGCCGGCGATGCTCTGGGCCGGATCTTCGCGGTCGGTCACGCCCAGAAAGGTGGCGGTATCCTGAGTCAGCATCATCAGCCCCCGCACGCCGGTGGGGCTCACGGCGTGTGGATTCCAGTGCGACTCCTGATAGCCAATCGCGGCCAGCAGGCGCCAGTCGAGCCCATGGGCCTCTGCTTCGGCTTCGAAGTAGTGCCGAAAAGCAGGCAGACGGGTCTTGATGTGTTCGGCCAGCGTGATGGTGCTGACGAAGTCCAGCGGCCCACCGTTGCCGAAATGCCGGGCCAGCAACTCGGACATCATTTCAGCGGGGAAGCCCTCAATAAACCTGCGGGCCGCATCGACCAGGCTTGCGTCCGGCGAGCGCCTGAACGCCCAGGCCAGCGGCTGGTCTCCGGTCAGCGGAAAGGCCACACGCAGCCGCGGATAGTACCGCTGGTGCACGGCCACCAAGGTTGAGTGCGCAACGGTGTAGCGCAGATCGCCCTGTTCCACCGCATACAGCAGGGCTTCGGCTTCCTGCTCCCCGGCTTCGCCCCAGACCAGGTTCGGGTGTGCCTTGGAAAGCGCGGCCAGCTGCTCGGCGTGCACCGTGCCTTTGGGAACCAGCAGGGTTCCGTCCAGATCATCAATCGATTTGGGTTTGGGCGTGCCCATGCGGTACACCAACTCGGCCCGTACGGTCTGCAGCGTGGGGCCAAATCTGAAGCGTTCGCGTGCCTGCTTGGTCACGGGGATGCCCGCGGCGGCGAGGTGCGCCTTGCCGTCCGTCACGGCCTGCAATGCGTCCGTCTGCGAGTCGACCACCAGCAACTGCAGCTCAACGCCCAGTGACTCGGCGAAATGCTGGGCCAGCTCGTAGTCGAAGCCACTGGCGTCCGAGGCCGTCTGGTAATAGGTGGTCGGGCTGTTGGTGGTGGCCACCCTCAAGATGCCACCCGCCAGCACGCGCGCGAGCAGGTTCTGCGGCGGCGAGCAGGTGACCAGGCTACCAATCACAGCCGCGGCCAGAATCCACAGCAGCCCCGTCCGCAGGCGGCGCAGCGCAATCAGAGAGAGGCCTGTTTTGATCAGGGGCATGCCGCTTGGATTTTATTGTTCTCGGCCGGGACGCTAACACGCCCCGACCGGGGCGAGGATCGTGTTTATTTGTTCGGGCAACGGCTGGTTGAAATGACCGCGAAACCGTACAATCGCGCCTGCCGGAGGGGTACCGAAGTGGTCATAACGGCGCCGACTCGAAATCGGATGGTCTCTCAAAAGGAGGCACAAGGGTTCGAATCCCTTCCCCTCCGCCAGCACAACAACATGCGGTACATGAATCGCCCCGGCTCGCCGGGGTTTTTTTGTGTGCCACGTCAGCCCTCGACGGTCTCTGCGGTATGGCCGATGAAGCCGCCGGACTGGCGCGCCCACAGCGCTGCGTAGAGTCCATTTCGGGCAATGAGTTCGTCATGCCGGCCGGTCTCGACGATGCGGCCTTCGTCCAGAATGATCAGCCGGTCCATGGCGGCGATGGTCGACAGACGGTGGGCGATGGCAATCACGGTTTTGCCTTCCATCAGCGTGGCCAGGTGGGCCTGAATGGCGGCCTCCACCTCTGAATCGAGCGCCGAGGTGGCTTCGTCGAGGATCAGGATGGGGGCGTTTTTCAGCAGCATGCGGGCAATGGCGATGCGCTGGCGCTGACCGCCGGAGAGCTTCACGCCGCGCTCGCCGACATGGGCATCGAGGCCGGTGCGGCCCTCACCATCCATCAGGTCTGGAATGAAGGTATCGGCCTGGGCGCGCCGCGCCGCGCTCCAGATGGCGGCGTCGTCGGCGCCGGGGCGGCCGTAGCGAATGTTGTCGCGCACCGAGCGATGCAGCAGTGAGGTGTCCTGAGTGACCACGCCGACCTGCTGGCGCAGGGATTCCTGCCGCGCGTGGGCAATGTTCTGGCCATCGATGCGGATGGCACCCGCCTGCACGTCGTAGAAGCGCAGCAGCAGGTTCACCAATGTGGATTTTCCGGCGCCGGATCGCCCCACCAGCCCAACCCGTTCACCAGGCGCAATGTGGACCGACAACTGTTGGAAGATCGCCTTGCCGCCTTCTTCGTAGCGAAAATCGACCGCGTCGAAATCGATGGCGCCGTGTGTGACGCGCAGCGCGGGTGCGTCGGCAAGGTCTTTGAGGGCCACCGGCTGCGACAGGGTGTTGATGCCGTCCTGCACGGTGCCGATGTTTTCGAACAGCGACGCCACCTCCCAGAGAATCCAGTCCGACATGCCGCGAATGCGCAGCACCAGTGCAATGGCAACGGCGATGGCGCCGAGGCTGATGGCGCCCTGCTGCCAGGCCACGACCGACATGCCGCCGACGCTGGCGAGCAGCAGTGCATTGAGCGTTTGCAGGCTCACGGTGAGTTGGGTCACCAGCCGCATTTGCCGGTAGACGGTGTCGAGAAAGCCGACCATGGCCTCGCGGGTGTGGAGTTGTTCGTCGCGGGTGTGGGCAAACAGCTTCAGGGTCTGGATGTGGGTGTAGGCGTCGACGATGCGGCCGGTCATGTCGGCGCGGGCATCGGCCTGTTCCATCGAAATGCGACGCAGGCGCGGGATGAAGACCCGCAGCAAGCCGATGTAGCAGGCCAGCCACAGCACCAGCGGCACGATCAACCACGGCTCGGCGCGGCCGACCAGAAGGACCGCGCCAAAGAAGTACACCGTGACGTAGACGAACACGTCCAGCACCTTGACCACCGATTCGCGGATGGCCAGCGCGGTCTGCATCACCTTGGCGGACAAGCGCCCGGCAAATTCCTCCTGGAAGAACGCCAGACTCTGGTTGAGCAGCAGGTGGTGCATGCGCCAGCGGCCGATCATCGGGTAATTGCCGAATACCGTCTGATGCGCCAGCAGCGACTGCATGAGGATGGCCAATGGATAGGCGATGACGATCAGCGCCCCCATGGCCAGCAGGCCGTGACCGTGGGTGTCCCACAGGGTGTCGGGCGTTGCGGCGCCCAGCCAGTCGACCAGTGTGCCCAGGAAGCTCATGAACGCAACCTCGATCACCGAGACGGTCGCGGTCATCGCCGCCATCAACGCCAGCCATGGAAGCAGCGGGCGCGAGAAATAAAGAATGAAGCCGCGCAGCGCCGGGGGCGGGGTTTGCCGCCCGGCGTCATCGGGCAGCGGCGGCAAAGGGTCAACGAGAGATTCAAAAAAGCGGAAGAGCACGGCGGGCAATTTCGGAAATGGGGGCGCAGTGTCGGCGGTTTTGCACCGACGGGGGGGTGACCCATTCCTCACGCCCTGGTGGCCGTGCGCCGAGGTCAATTTTCATTGCAAGCGGACGCCGGTGACGCAGCGCCTGTCGGGAATCAGTTGGGCACCCGCCCGCGGCGCCGGT
>TARA_R110001599_G_scaffold305886_1_pt1 | contig 12513 bp, 7 predicted proteins | sample TARA_R110001599 | Tara Oceans TARA_R110001599 (sample SAMEA4398360) | marine metagenome | biome: Polar Biome; feature: [MES] marine water layer (ENVO:01000295) within the mesopelagic zone...; material: water (ENVO:00002006), including particulate matter (ENVO:01000060) such as...... | reverse complement strand
TCTGCAGTAATACTAAACTGTGTAGCTGCTGTATTTCGATTCGTAGCAGCATCTTGCGCGACATTCGAGGCAACATTCACGGTAACTGCGCCATCGGTGGTTGGTGTGATTAAAGCGGTGTAAACTGTTGTGCTGGTTGAAGCAAAATTACTTGCTGTTCCGTTACCAACCGTAATGTCTCCCAATGCAAAACCTGTAACCGCTTCACTAAAAGTAAAGGTCGTTGTAAATGCTCTGTTGATTGGATCAGCTGCTGCGCTAGTAATGGTAACTGTTGGTGATGTTAAGTCTGCAGTAATACTGAACTGGGTAGCAGCTGTGTTTCCATTGGTAGCCGCGTCTTGAGCTACATTCGCTGCTACATTCACTGTAACTGCGCCATCAGTAGTTGGTGTCATGAGTGCAGTGTAGACTGTTACACTTGTAGCATTGAAAGCACTCGCAGTTCCATTACCCATCGTAATATCCCCTATCGCAAAACCTGTAACGGCTTCACTAAAAGTAAAAGTCGTTGTGAATGCTCCCTTGATCGGGTCGGCTGCTGTGCTAGAAATAACTACCGTTGGACTCGTTAAATCAGCGGTAATGCTGAACTGAGTAGCAATGGCGTTTCCATTGGTAGCTGCATCATCGGCTACATTAGCTGCGACATCTACCGTCACCAGGCCAGCAGTAGTTGGGGTAATTAAAGCAGTGTAAGCTGTTGTGCTAGTCGAAACGAAATTGCTTGCAGCTCCATTCCCTACGGAAATATCTCCCAATGCAAAACCAGTTACGGCTTCGCTAAAAGTGAATGTCGTTGTAAATGCACCATCAATCGGGTCAGCTGCGGTGCTGGTAATAACTACAGTTGGACTCGTTAAGTCAGCGGCAATGCTGAATTGAGTGGCCGCAGTGTTGCCGTTAGTTGCTGCATCTTGCGCTACATTGTCGGCTACATCTACTGTCACTGCACCATCAGTAGTTGGCGTAATTAGTGCAGTATATACCGTTGCGCTAGTCGAAACGAAATTGCTTGCAGCTCCATTCCCTACGGTAATATCTCCCAATGCAAAACCAGTTACAGCTTCGCTGAAAGTAAAAGTCGCTGTAAAAGCCTCATTGATTGGGTCGGCTGCGGTGCTAGATATAATGACCGTTGGTGATGTTAAATCTGCGGTAATACTGAACTGAGTAGCCGCAGTGTTATCAACTCCTCCTGCATCTTGAGCTCCACCTGCATTCACATCTACAGTAACTTCCCCATCAGCAGTAGGCGTAATCAGTGAAGTGTAAACGGTTGTACTCACCGAAGTAACAGCCCCTGCAGTACCATTACTTATGGTAAAGTCTGATGCATCAAAACTAGTAACAGGTTCGCTAAACGTGGCGGTAATTGTGAAATCATTTGTCGGTGAAGTGACTGGGCTACTCAATGAAACGGTTGGGGCCACTGGACTTGAAATCACGGTAGTATTGTCGTCTGTGTCATTCCGTCCACCATCACTTACCTGAAGGGTGAAAGTAGTTTTTTCAGTACTTCCTGTTGCTACCCTATTATCTGTAGGATTAAACACCAAAGTCCTTAAACTTGCCTGCAAACTGGCAGCATCCGTGCTTGCTAACGTATATGGCCCCGAACCCGTAAGCCCCGTTCCTGACAAGACTCCTTTGGCATTATCGTCTAAGGTAATGGTGGCTGAAACATTGTCTCCATTAGGATCAGCCACGGTAATGGCTGCAAAGGGGCTAATGGTAGCAATATCATTTACTGCCTGGTTGGCCAATGCACCCGTGATTACAGGAGCAGCCAAGGAGTATTGGTTGATGTCGTCCCCATTAGTTCCCATGACGAACATTTTGGTGCCATCGTTATTGAAGGCAAGCGAACTAGGTCTGGTTTCCTGACTAGCCACAGAAAAGCGCTCTGTGTCCCCAGCATAAACGGCAGTGGATACATCAAAACCAGTAGAAAGTGTGTATTCGTTGATGTAGTCCTCAATTCCCATGACGAACATTTTGGTGCCGTTCGTATTGAAGGCAAGCGATCGAGCGTTGCTTTCTTGTGCAATCACAGAAAAACGCTCGACATTACCAGCATAAACGGCTGTCGAAACATCAAAACCTGTGGAAAGGGTGTATTCGTTGATGTCGTCCCCAACAGCTCCCATGACGAACATTTTGGTGCCATCGTTATTAAAGGCAAGGGAATAAGGGATTATTTCCTGAGCACCTACCGAAAAACGTTCGGCATCTCCAGCATAAGTAGCCGTGGACACATCAAAACCAGTAGAAAGTGTGTATTCGTTAATGTCGTCCCCAGAACTTCCCATGACAAACATTTTGGTGCCATCGTTATTGAAGGCAAACGAATAAGGTGAGGTTTCCTGCGCAGCCACAGAAAAACGCTCTGCATCTCCTGCGTAAATGGCAGTGGCTACATCAAAAGCAGTGGAAAGTGTGTATTCGTTAATGTCGCCCCCAGAACTTCCCATTACAAACATTTTGGTGCCATTGTTATTGAAGGCAAGCGAATAAGGTGAGGTTTCCTGCGCAGCCACTGAAAAACGTTCATGGTTTCCAGTGAAAATGGCGATGGAGACATCAAAGGCACCTGTAATGGTATTCACAAAATTGGTTTTGGTGAGTGTTCTGGAGCAGCCATCAATATCAGTTACTGTCAGGCTTACATTAAAGGTTCCAGCAGTTGCGTATGTGTGAGAAGGATTTTGCAAGTTAGACGTTCCTCCATCACCAAAATTCCAGGTCAAGCCTGTTATTGGGCCGCTAAAAATCGTTTGATCCTGGAAAGAGACTGTCAAAGGGCTTTCTCCAATTGATGTTGTGCTGGTTGTAAAAGCCACATCAGGCCCATTTACCTGGACAAATGCGGGGTTGGTATCGGTACTGGTGTCACCTTCTGAATTGGTGATGGTCAAACTCACATTGTAGATACCCTGTTTATTATATGTATATGTTGGGTTTTGTTCCGTGGAAGAATTACCATCACCGAAGTCCCATAACCACCCCGTGATGGTAGTGCCAGCACTTGTGGTCGAAGCATCAGTAAATCCAACCGACAAAGGTCCACAACCGAAGAAACCAAAGGCGGAGCCACCTATCTTGGCCGTGGGAACCCGAGCCCTCACCATGTCTGGGGCAAAGTCAGATGTCGCTCTTACTGTATTTGTAATTGCATGTTCGACAGTATGATTATCCGTTGCGGTATAATTATGAACAGGGTTTTGAAGTGTACTGGAATTGCCATCACCAAAATTCCATGACCACGTATCAGGATTTACGGATTGATCAGTAAAAGAAACTATCTGTGGGTTTGAGCAGCTCTCGGTTGGAGTAGCACTAAATTGAGCATCAATGGCTTGGGCATTAGCAACTGACACCAATGCGAAAAATAGCAGCATCAAAAGAGATATTTTCCTTAAGCCCAGAAGACCACTTGATTCCAGTACTGAAGTATTCTTGTGGTATTGGCAAAGACCTAGACTGTTATCTGCAGTTCTGTCGTACGAAATTGACTTAGAGGATCGAATTTTCATAATCACTTAAGTGAAGACAAAACTAAACCTCAGAAGTACATTAAAACATACGTAGCGATACGTATTTTGAATAAAAAATGAGTGAAGCATTCAAGCGGAAATACTAACTTCAATGATAACAGAGTATAGATAAGCGTTGTAAAAAACGCGAGATATGAAACCGATTACTTGGGGATTTCAAGCACAATACGCGTACCTATTACACCTGAGAGCATCCGTACTTTACCATTGAGCATGATGATTCTTTCTTGAATTGTTTTTAAACCCAATGAATCTCTTCTTTTAACTTCTATCTCCGGTTTAAACCCATGTCCATTGTCTTGAATGGTAACAATCACTTTGTCCCCTTGGAGTTCAATTGAAAGCTTAGCGGAAGTGGCATTTGAATGTTTTAATACGTTATTGAACGCTTCTTGGACAATTCTATAAATGTTCAATTGATCATGAGGAGAGAATAAATTATCTACTTCTATGAGTTCGGTGGAGAAGAATATATCAGTATTCTCATCAAGCTTACGGATCATTTCTTCCAAAGCCGATTTTAAGCCAAGTCTATCTAAAATTGCGGGGTGTAAATCACGGGTGATGCTTCTCACCTCTTCCAGTGTGGTGGCTACAGTATCAACTATTACCTGTTTGCCTTCCATTTTTGCTTGGTTCTTCAGCAATATAAGTTGTTGTCCAACACTATCGTGGAGCTCATTAGATATTCTCTTTCGCTCTTCTTCTACATTGTTAATTAAATCGCGAGCAAACACTTTCTGAAGTCGAATTGCATTCCGAGAGGATTGGCGTGACTTCCACAGGTATATGATTACGGCCGACACAACAATCATGAGTAAAGCAAAAGTAAACAGCTGATTTTTCAACTGACTTTCTTTTTCAAACAAGTCAATTTTTGATTTTTGACTGGTTATTGTTAGCTCCTTCTTTTCGGTCTCATATTCGGTGGTTAACGATAATAGTTTTTGCCCCACTTGTGCATTAAAAAGTGAATCCTTTGCTCCCATCCAAAGTTTCTGATAGTAAAATGCTCTATCATATTCATTCTTACTTTCATACAGCTCGGCTAAAAGTTCATAGGCGCCAATTACACTAGGATCCGTTGAACGGATTGCTTTAAATGCCAGTGATTTTTCAATATTAACAATAGCTTCTTCTGGTTTTCCTTGCTTCTTTTTCAACCTACCCAAATCGTAATAACCAGCCTGTTGTGTCGATGTTCTTCCTATACTCTCTCCGGTCTTAATTGAAAGCAACAAATATGCTTCTGCCTTTTCGTAATCTTCATTTATCAGGTAGTAATCGGAAAGATTATTATAGGCACTTCCCTGAATTCTAGCGTCTCCAATTTCAATAGCTTTCAGAAGATAGCTCACCTTGATAGAATCTTCATTAGAGTAAGTAAGGGAGAGATTGTTATAGCTTTTAGCCAGCCCAAAACGATCACCTGCTTTTTCGTAATAATTATTGCTCTTAACCCAATGTTCTCTGGTCTGATCTAGTAAATCACGATTATAATAAAAACCACCCAAAGCATTATGCACATCTGCCAGCTTGGTAAACTCTGTAGTGGTTTCGTAAATCCTTAAAGCCCTGAATAATAAATCAGGGGTTTCGCTCACATCCCTCTTTATCTCAAAGGTATTTTTATCGTAGATAGCATAACACAAATCAGCTACAGTTAGAGAGTCTGTAGCGATAGAGAGTGCGCTTTTGAGGCTATCGAGTTCTTGCCGGACTTCATCAGAGTTCTGGCCCAGTGCTACCCCTTCACTAAGTAGAATTAAGACAACTATTTTAAGTAGATAACTTCTCACCAGATTAGTTTAACAAGTGCTTATTGTGCAATACCCAAGTTATTAAGCCATTGGGTTTCCCTTCTAAACTCAACTTTTGAATGATATTACTACGGTGTTTTTCTACCGTGCGTTCTGAAATAAAAAGCATGTCCGCTATTTCTCTTGTCGACTGGTTGGATGCTATAAATTTAAGTATTTTTCGCTCTGATGGGGTGAGTGACTCTACCCTTTCTAAGGAAGACTCAGCGGACTTTACATCCTTTAAATGAAAGGCCTTGCTAAAATACTGCTCGCCTGCCATTACTTTTTGAATACATACTTCAATCTCTTCAAAAGCATCTTCTTTGAGCAAATAACCTGATAAATTTAGGCTCTTGGCTCTGGCTATAAACTCAGTTTCTTTATGATAGGAAAGAATAATAAACTTTGTTTCATACCCCTTTTCCATGCAATGTTTGGCCACAGATAATCCATCCATGTAAGGCATTTCAATATCTAAAATGGCAATTTTGGGGTTCAGCTCCGTAATCAATTTCAAAGCTGCACTACCATCTATAGCTGTTCCCTGAATGTTAAATCCTTTAGTCCTCAAAGCGGTCTCTAAACCTTGCAATAATAGAGGGTGATCATCGGCCAAAACTAGGGTTACCTTATTCATTCAAAATTTGACTATTTGAAACGTGAAGATAGCCTTTATGCATAATACCTAACAATACGTAGGGCTACGTATTGTTAGGTATCGTGGATTTCCAAATACTTGTTGTTCAATTATCATTCACTCCTCAAGGCCTTTACAGGATTACCAGTAGCGGTTTTAACCGACTGAAAACCTACTGTTAGCCAAGCAATAATAGCAACTACAATCACTGGAGTCAAAAACAGCAAGGGGTTATTAATATTGATTTGGTAGGCAAATGTGGCAAGCCAATCATTCATAACCCAATAACCTACTGGGATAGCGATCAAGGCTCCAATGGCTACCAGTTTAGTGAAATCAGAAACTACAAGTAGCGTTAAGTTTTTTACGGTTGCACCTAATACTTTCCTCACTGCAATTTCTTTGCGTCTTCTTTCCAAAGTAAAAGCCGCCAAAGCGAATAAGCCTAAGCAAGCAATGGCAATGGCCAAACCAGACGAAACAGTGAAAAGCTTTCCGAATCTACGTTCTTCTTCATAAAGCGAATTGAAGGAATCATCAAGAAAGACAAAATCGAAAGGTTCATCCTGAACAAGTGTATTCCATTCGGATTCCACTTGCTTCACGGTTTCACCAAAGTTACCAGTTACCTTAAGCGATAGAAAATCGCCTGCATACCAGTCTCCTTCAATGCGTCCATCTTCAAACATTCTCCTGAGGATTAAGGGTTCGACTGAACGCTTTAAACTTGCATAATTGAAATCGCGAACAACTCCTATAACTGTAAAGTCTTCACCATCTCCCCTTGATAATTTCTTTCCCAATACCTCATCGAAGGCCAAGGCCTTCTTTGTCGCTTCATTAATCACCACTGATGCCGAATCGGAAGCTAGATCATTCGAATAGAACCTACCTTCTACCAACTCTAAACCCATTGTTTCCAAATATTCATCTGTAGTAAAAAGATTCATAAGACTAAAAGACCTTGGATTGTCTTCCATTGTAGAGTATCCCCAATCCGAAATGCGATCGGACACGTATCGATCCGTTAGCGAGATAGATTCGATGTTTGGATTCTGAAGCAACTGATTTTTGAAGGCTCCGAGATTACCCTCCAAGACTCCCGTATGCTTTACCACCATAATTTGCTCAGGTTGAAAGCCAAGTTTTTTCTTGCCCATAAACCTAAGTTGTGAAAACACCACCATTGTGCTAATGATCAAAAAAATTGAGATAGCGAATTGAAATGCCACCAAGCCCTTTCTCAGAAACACATTTCCACCACCAATTTTGTTCTCCCCTTTCAACGCCCTGAGCGGCTGAAAACCAGAAAGATAGAAAGCTGGATAGCTACCCGCAAGCAAGCCCACTATCAAAACTAAACCCAATAGCCTAGACAGGGTATCTAGGGCCAACAAGTCCGAGTAACTGAAATTTCTATTGGCCAATTGGTTGAAGCCATCTAAGAACAAACTTGCAATACCCAGTGATAAAATCATAGCTACCAAACTGATGAGCATTGACTCAACTAAAAACTGATGGACCAATTGCTTTCTTCTGGACCCCAATACTTTACGCATGCCTACTTCTTTTGAACGAGCAGCCGAACGAGCAGTAGAGAGGTTCATGAAATTGATGCTGGCAATTAACAGAATGAAAAATGCCACAGCTGAAAATATATATACATTGTTGACATCACCTTGAGACCCTAAGGCCATATGCGGATAATAAAGGTGAAGGTCTTTCATAGGTTTTAAAGTGAAAGTTCCTTGCCTTCCTCCTTCCGCTAAATACTCTTCGTAATTAGTGTGACCAGTATATTTTACTAAATCTGGCCCCACATACTTCGCTACAAAATCAGGATACTTGGCCTCTACAGATTCTGGAGTGGCTCCAGGCGCCAGTTTGGCATAGGTGAAGAAGTTATTACCCGTCCAGTTACCTACAGTAATCCAACTTTCATGTGGGAAAGATTCAATGAAATTATAGTGAAAGTGTGTATTATTTGGTGGGTCGGCTACCACGCCTGTCACTTTAATGGAATTGCCGCCAACAGTGAGTAATTGACCATAGGCTTCTTGATTCGGGAATAATTTAGTCGCTAGCGATTCCGTAAGTATAATAGAGTTAGGTTCTGTCAGTGCCTTATCCGGGTTTCCTTCTAAAAACTGCACTGTAAATATTTTATGGAAAGTAGAGTCGGCTGAAAAGCCATCTCCTTCTTTAAAAATTTGACTATTGACCTTGAAAGTTTGGTCATATGGGCCAGACAATCGAACGACCTCTTCGATTTCAGGGAAATCCATTTTGGATTGAGCTCCTAGCCTAGCCGGTGTGTATTGCCCCCCCTGACCATTGGCAATCCGGTAAACACGATCTACATCTTTATGAAAGTTGTCGTAGCTAAGCTCGTTAGTAATGTAGAGCATAATGAGCAAACAGGCGGCTAAACCTAAGGAAAGCCCTGATATGTTGATAATGGAAAAGAACTTTTGGCGAACCAAACTCCTGACCGAGATTTTTAAATAGTTTTTGAACATAGCATTGTTGTTTAATGAGTTAATATCTTCTAGACCTTTGATATATTTTGGACGGAAAAACCTGAGTACATCCCATCCGAATTTGCGTTTCGCAGCCGTTAAGCCGTCTGTTTCGACCCTTTTGTAAAACAGCTCATAGGCATCTCCCTCAATGATTTCGCGGATCCTTGGCTTACAGTAAAGCTGTAAAAACCATAGCGCCCATTTTGGAGGCTCGTGATCAAATTGAGGCATACTGATTCAGGCCAAAATCTATATTGGGGATTTGTTCGTGCAGTCGGTTGCGTTGTTCGCGTACAAAATTGAGGGCCTTATTTCCGGCAATGGTTACCGTGAAAAATCGTTTTCTTCGACCTCCCCTTTCCTTGGTGGCTCCCCCCACTTCAGATTTAAGAAAGTCTTTGCTTTCCAAGCGATCCAAAGCAGAATGCACTGCACTAATGTTGATTTTACGTTCGGTTTGCGCTTCAATTTCTTCCATTACGCTAATGCCGTAGGCATTGTCATTCAGAATGGCCACTACGAGCAGAACCAGCTCTTCGAACTCTCCTAGGTTAATTCTTTGCATCTGTATCTATTAGTTTCACAATAGTAAATGAAATAGATATCTTTCACTATTGCAAATGAAATACACAAAGGATGAATTGAATCGGGAAATTAGTGGAGTGAATTGGGCGTTTGGTATCAGTCAATAGACAAAGGACTATTGACTATTGACTATTGACTAATAGTTAAAATTCAGTATCCCCTATTCAAATCGACTTGGTGTAATAATGGTGTTTCATTGACTAACCTATCAATGTTTTCTTTCAATAGGTTTAACGCTGACTGAGGTGAGGTGACACTGGCTACGTGCGGGGTAATAGTGATTTTCGGATGCTTCCAGAAAGCATGATCTTGAGGCAAAGGCTCTTGGTGAAAAACGTCTAACATAGCTCCAGAAAGGTGATTTTCGTCCAGAAGTTTTAACAGGTCATTGTCCACCAAATGATTCCCACGTGCTACATTGATAAGGTAGCAGCCTTTTGGGGTTTTGCTCAGCAACTCATAGTTCAAGATCCCAACAGTTTTTGGGGTGATGGGTAGTAAATTCACCAAAACATCAAGTTCAGAAAGGAATGCATCTAAGTGGTTTTCATCATAACATACCACTCCATCAATCTCCTTTTGAGTTCTGGAATAACCCGAAACCTCAAAACCTGCCGCATGAAGTTGTTTTGCTAAATGCCCACCCAGTTCGCCAAGGCCCATTACCCCTACTCGGAGTTTATTATAGGTAATGCGTTCCCAATGTGAATTTTGTTGGTTCTGCTGAAGCAGTCTGAAACTTCTTTGATGCATGATTACGCCCATCATCACGTAATTGGCCATGTCCGTAGTTAAGTTCGGGTCCACAATTCTGGTGATGGGAATGTTTTCTGGAACTTGGGGATCCGTCATTAAATGATCTACTCCCGCACCAAGCGAGCTAATCCATTTTAGGTTGGGGAGTTCTTTAATCACACCTTCGGCCAAAGGTTTCCAAACAAAAAGTGCTTCTACCTTGCTTAAGTCTTCTTCTGTGGGCCAAACATGAATTTTACCTACATGTTCCGACTGGCTTAATCCTTCAATCCATGCTTTTGGATCCCATACTGAAGTTGAAAGTAGAATTTCTATTTTTTGCTTACCCATTTTGAATCTTTGATCTATTGCCTTACAGTGTTTTCAGCCCCGAAGTTAGTGCTTTGATCAATTAATTAACCATAACTTTAACCTAGTTACCTTCGTAAAAGCACTTCGTTAATTGCACGGAATGAAATCCTGATGACCAAAAGCACTTTAATTCTTGTTTGATCCTTATTAATAGTGAACCTAAAACAAGAAATTCAGTTTAGTGTACTGAATCAAAAATTCGATTTTAAAAATTTAAAGCTAAATTTATACCTATGAAAAGAACATTGACCCTATTTTTAATGCTTGGCCTTTTTGCTTTTACTCAAAACGCCTTTGCTCAAAAACCAGCTGCTAGCCCATTGGTTACAGTAAAACAAATGATTGGAACCACAGAAATGGAATTGGTATACAGCCGTCCTAGCCTTGCTGGCAGGGATGCAAATGAACTAGTAAATACACTTAATAAGGGTGTGTGGCGTACGGGAGCTAACACAAATACCATTATTGCTTTTGACAAAGATGTGACCTTAGGTGGAAAAGCACTAAAAGCCGGTCGCTATGCATTATGGACAGTACCTGGTGATAAGGAATGGAAAGTGATTATTAGCAGTATTACAGATAAATGGGGAACATCCTATGACAACTCTGGTGACGTAATGAGCTTTACTGCTTCTGTAAGCAAGACTTCAAACAACGTTGAGACTTTCGTAATCAACCTTACTGATTTTGATAAAAAATCAATGGACAAAGGAAATATCGAATTGGCTTGGGGAAATCTTTCTGTGAAATTCCCAGTGAAAGTGAATAACTAAATCACACCAAAAAAGTATAAGAGAAGGTCGGCCATTGAGGTTCGACCTTTTTTTATACCCTGTTGAACTTAATTAAGGGAAAACGGATTGCTCAACTGTTACACAGTAATCATTTATATTTGAACCGAACAAACACAAATCACATGAGAAAATATTCATTCGCCCTAGCTGCTCTTTTGATCAGCGCAATGGCCATAGCCCAGATTAAAATGCCCCCAGCAAGTCCTACTTTCGAGTTAAAAGGCACCGTTGGATTGGCAGATGTTAAAGTAGTATACTCAAGACCTAGCGCCCGTGGCCGACAAGTGGCTGGTGTATTAATTCCTTATAACGAAGTATGGAGAACTGGTGCTAATGCTTCTACTAAAATCACTTTCAGCGAAAGCGTAAAATTGAATGGCAACCCAGTACCTGCCGGTACTTATGCCCTTTACACTCAGTTTACGGAAGATGTTGCTACTATTATTTTAAGCAAAAACCTTACATGGTGGGGCGCCATTGGCTACGAAGCCAAAGACGACCTTTTAAGATTTGACGTACCGGTGAAACACCCAAGCAGTATGTACGAAACCTTTACCATTAGCTTTTCAGATTTCACCATGAACTCTGCCAACTTTAACATGAAATGGGAACATACAAAAGCAATGTTCACCATCGAATCAGATGTAGACAGCAAAGTAATGGCTGACATCAAAGCCCAAGTAATCGATAAAACCCCATCTGATGCTGGCGTATACTTCCAAGCCGCTGGATATTACTATGACACTAACCGCGATGCTAAATTGGCACTAGAATGGGCAAACAAAGCCATTGCTGGCAGTAGTGAAGAGCAATATTGGGTTATTCACCTTAAGGCTAAATTACAAGCCAAACTGGGAATGAACAAAGAAGCAATTGCTTCTGCACAAAAATCAATGGCACTGGCAAAAGCTGGAGAAAACCCTGATTATGTGAGATTGAATGAGAAGCTCATCGCTTCATTGAAATAAGCTCACAAAACCAAAGAATACAGAAAGAGGTTGCCATAACGGTAACCTCTTTTTTCGTTTTATAGCATTGCGTTGGCAGATAAAGAAGATCCAGAATATTTCATCACCTGACAGTACGACTTACATGCAAATAGGTATACTCATATAGAATCTGACAAAATTAAATACCTGCGCTTCGCAAAAGTAGCTTTCAGCTGTAAAGCCTGACAAAAACCTGACAAAACTTCATATTTATCGATTGGCACATTTAATGCAAATGGGCTCATCAACAAATTGTTTTAACACTTAACTATTTATAGAAAATGTCAAAAGTAAACATCACTCCATTAGCCGACAGAGTTCTAGTAGAAGCTGCCGCTGCTGAAGAAAAAACTGCTTCTGGTTTAATCATTCCTGACACTGCGAAAGAAAAACCACAAAAAGGTATTGTAATAGCAGCAGGAGCTGGAAAAAAAGACGAGCCTTTAACTGTAAAAGTTGGCGATACTGTATTGTACGGTAAATATGCTGGTACTGAAATTTCAGTAGAAGGTAAAGACTA
>TARA_R110001599_G_scaffold49774_3_pt1 | contig 12514 bp, 7 predicted proteins | sample TARA_R110001599 | Tara Oceans TARA_R110001599 (sample SAMEA4398360) | marine metagenome | biome: Polar Biome; feature: [MES] marine water layer (ENVO:01000295) within the mesopelagic zone...; material: water (ENVO:00002006), including particulate matter (ENVO:01000060) such as...... | reverse complement strand
CTGCCAATGCCATACTCTTCGGTTTCTGGGACGTGCTCGCCGCGCATTTCCTTTAACCAGCCCGGAGCCAGTTGGGCGCGCTCAAAGTTGAACTTGCTGGTATTGAGCACTTTATCCAACGGCACGCCACCTTGGGTGATCGGCACCAGTTCTGCATCGGGGTTCAGCGAGCGCAAAATCGCCTGCAGGGCTTCCAGTTCTTTTTCGCTGATTAGGTCTGTCTTACTAATGAGCAACACATCGCAAAACTCGATTTGATCGACCAGCAGATCGGCGACATTGCGCTCGTCCTCTTCACCTAAGCTTTCCCCCGCTTCCGCCAAACTTTGCGCTTCACGGTACTGCTCAAGAAAGTTGGCCCCATCGACTACGGTCACCATGGTATCTAACCGGGCGATATGGGATAGGCTCTGGCCGCTTTCATCTTCAAAGGTAAAGGTTTCCGCGACAGGCAGCGGTTCGGAAATCCCGGTGGACTCAATCACCAAGTAATCGAATTTTCCTTCGCGGGCCAGCTGGCTGACCTCGATCAGCAAGTCTTCGCGCAGGGTGCAGCAAATGCAGCCGTTGCTCATCTCCACCATGCGTTCTTCTGAACGGTTAAGTGCCACGTTGCCATCCAGCGTCGATTCGCCAGGGCCACCGCGCACCAGTGCACCATCAATGTTGACCTCACTCATGTCGTTAACGATCACCGCCACCCGACGACCTTCACGATTGGCCAAAATATGATTGAGTACGGTGGTTTTACCAGCACCTAAAAAACCCGAAAGCACGGTGACGGGTAGGGGAGAAAACGCAGTCATTGCTAGCACTCCTCTAAACTCATTTATGTTATGTGATAATATAACAATAAAGAGATGGATTTAAAATAGGCGATTGTTAGTTCATGCGAGGCTACTAAACAGCGAGTAAAATATTGAACAATTTTATGCAGGTTATCGTGCATACGTGATTTATTAGGAATGGAAGAGTTTTAAGTGATTTATTTATAAATAAAACAATAGCTTGAAAGATTTTGGCGAGTTTTTCCGATCTGGCTGAGAGTCCCGTATAATCGTTCCCATATAGCAGGAATGAGTGGTTTCCCATTCTGCGCACACTGAAATTGTAGGGTTCAATGAATCAAAAACTGACGCTTCCCCACCTAGAAAGCTTGCTGATGCGCGCCTGCGACGACTTGCGCGGCAGCATGGATGCCAGCGAATACAAAGAGTACATTTTTGGCATGCTGTTTCTGAAGCGTGCCAGCGACTTGTTTGACGAACGCAGAGAAGAACTGCGCCAGCAATTTACTGCTCAAGGCATGAACGAGGAAGACATTGCCACCGAGCTGGAAGACGCTGACCACTACTCAGGGAAATACTTTTACGTGCCGCAGCGAGCCCGCTGGAATGAACCTTGGCAAGAGGTAGTCATTAAAGATGGGCAAAAGCAGCTTATTCAGCGCCCTGCGCTTAAACACGCAAAAGAAAATGTTGGTTCTGCGCTGAACAAGGCCTTGGGGGCGATTGAAGAGGCCAATCCGGACGCCCTTCAGGATGTGCTGAGCGGCATCAACTTCAACCGTAAAATCGGCCAGCGCACGCTGGATGACGATACGCTTGCCGACTTTGTGCAGAATTTCGAGAAGATCCCGCTGCGCGACGAAGATTTTGAATTCCCCGATTTGCTGGGTGCTGCCTATGAATGGCTGATCAAATACTTTGCCGATTCTGCGGGTAAAAAGGCAGGCGAGTTCTACACCCCATGGGAAGTCGTGCGGCTATGTGCTGAGATTTGTGATCCAGAAGAAGGCATGAGCGTATACGACCCCACGGTGGGGTCTGGCGGCATGCTGATTCAAATGCGCGACTTCTTGCGCGAAAAAGGCGGTGATGCTCGTGAGCTGGCCCTTTACGGCCAAGAAAAGATCGGTACCACTTGGTCTATCTGTAAGATGAATATGCTGCTGCACGGTATTTCCCATGCCGATATTCGCCAGGAAGATACCATTCGTGAACCCCAGCACTTCGATGAGACTAATGAGCTTAAGCGGTTTAATCGGGTGGTTGCTAACCCCCCCTTTAGTCAGAACTATCTCAAAAAAGACCTGAAATCCCCAGGACGCTTCCCGGTAATGATGCCGGAGAAGGGCAAAAAAGCGGATCTGATGTTTGTGCAGCATATGCTGGCTGTGCTGAAGCACGATGGCCGTATGGCCACGGTGATGCCTCATGGCGTGCTATTTCGCGGCGGTGAAGAGCGCGAAGCGCGCAAGTATTTTATCGAGCAAGGGTATTTAGAAGCCATCATTGGCCTGCCAGGCAACCTGTTCTATGGCACGGGTATTCCCGCCTGTATTCTGGTGTTGAACAAGGCGGGAGCCGAACAGCGTCGTAGCGATCAAGGCAGTGTCCTATTTATCAATGCTGACCGGGAGTACCGCGAAGGTAAGGCCCAGAACCATCTGCGCCCGGAAGATATCGACAAAATCATCTACGCCTATCGTCAGGGAACAACGATCCCCGGCTATGCTCGTCCGGTACCCATTACTGAGCTGCATAGCGAAGATTACAACTGCAATATCCGTCGCTACGTGGACAACGCGCCACCACCTGAACCCCATGATGTCCGCGCTCATCTACACGGTGGCGTGCCGGTACGGGAAATCGACAGCCTGGATCACTACTGGCAGAACTACCAAAACCTGAAAGCCGCGCTATTTGTCGCACGTGACGCCAATTATATGGATTTCGCCCCGGCGCTAGCGGATAAGCGCGAGATTGCCGGATTGATTAATCAGCACCACGGTGTTCAGGTTGCCAATCAAACTGTCATGGACGTGCTGGAAACATGGTGGGATGACAACTTACCCGTGGTGGAAGCCTTGGCCCCTGATGCCGATAACCAGCAGGCTCGCCCCCGCAATGTTTACGTGATGCGTAGCCAGTTACTGCAAGGTATCGAAATCGCCCTGGCCGATAACGGCTTGCTTACCCCGTTTCAGGTGCGTGGCGCCTTTGCGACCTATATAGATAGCCTCAAAGCAGACTTTAAATCCATCGCCGCCAGCGGGTGGGGGCCGGAACTGATACCGGATGACGAAATTCTGCAAAGCCAATTCCCCGACGTGTTGGAAGAGCAGGAGCAGGCGCAGGCGCGCCTGGCCGAACTACAGGCGCTGTTTGCCGCTGCTGATGAGGAAGATTTTGAAGATAATGACGATAGCGGCGTGCTGCCCAGCGATGAGGTCAAAACCAAAAAGGACGAGCTCAAAGCGTTCAACGCCGAATGGAAAGCCCAGCTTAAAACCATCAAAAGCCTAGCCAACAACCTGTTCATCGAACTTAAAAATGCTGACCTGCTACCCGCAGGCAGTAAAAAAGCGTTTTACAGCAGCGAGGGCCTGACCACCAAAGCGCCTGAATTTAGCAATGGGCTGCGCATTGTCGAGCTGGCTGAGCAGCAAGGCTACGGCAGTGAGTGGATTATCTCACTGCGTGAAGCAGTGAGCCAAGGCCAACGGGCATGGGAAAGCGCCCAGCGAGCTGAGGCTAGCCTGAGCCGCCACAAAGCATTGGAAGATGAAGCCAAAACGCAGAAAAAAACGCTGAAGACCATCGAGCAAAAACGCGACGAACTGGTTGCTAGTGCGCGCAAGAAAATCTCAGTTAACGAGGCTCGAACGGTCATCATTGAGCGCTTGAGAACCCGCCTACTGGCTATCTACAGCGGCTACCTGCGCAGCGAGCAGCGTGCCTGCATCAAAGCTATCGAAAACCTATGGGCCAAATACGCCGTCACCGCCCGCCAGATCGAATTCGAACGAGATCAAGCATCGCAGCAGTTGCAGGAATTCCTGGTGGAGCTGGGGTATGAGTGAGTGGTTATCTAATTCTTTAGGTGAGTTAGTCACTTTTCAGAAAGGTAGAAAAGTAGCGACTAGTCCTTATCCATTAGAAAATTATGCTGCTTACCTAGGAGCGAGTAGGCTTTCCGGAGCATCAGAAGGCTATGGTTCGAAATTCCTAGCGGTAACAGCCGATGAGCATGACGTGCTTATGCTATGGGATGGAGAGCGTAGCGGTTTGTGCCGAACAGGTTTGTCGGGCGTGGTTTCATCCACCGTGGCAAAATTAACCCCGAGCGACAGTATTAATAGTTTTCTTCTTTATTACTTACTTCTCTATAATTTTCAATGGATCCAGAACCGTAGAACTGGCACTGGTGTGCCCCACGTCCCCAAAGACCTAGGTAAGATCCTGCTTCTTACCTATCCAAAAAGTAAGTACGAACAGCAAAAAATCGCCTGCATTCTGCAAGCTATCGACCAGGCCATTGAAAAAACCGAAGTTCTGATCGACAAATACCAGCAGATCAAAGCAGGATTAATGCATGACCTGTTTACTCGTGGTGTCGGCCCCGACGGAAAGCTGCGCTCGCCACGCGAGCAAGCGCCGGAGCTGTACCAGGAAACTCCAATTGGGTGGATTCCGAAAGAGTGGAAGATATCAGCTATTTCCAGTGTTTTAGAGTCGGTAGTTGATGGGCCCTTCGGCTCCAATTTAAAAACTGAGCATTATGTTGAAGACCCTGGCGTTCGGGTGGTTCGGCTGCAAAATGTTTTGAAGTACGAATATAACGACTCAGATAGAGCATACGTTTCTGACAGGCATGCAGGAACGCTGGTAAGAAATAAAGTGATTGGCGAGGATGTTTTAATTGCCGGGCTAGGGGATGATAAGTTTCCTGTGGGTAGGTCATGTATGTACCCTAATGACTTGCCTGCAGCTATCAATAAGGCCGATTGCTTTCGTGCTCGATGTATCTCGAGTATTGCGATGAATAAGTTTTTCATGCTTTTTTTAAACAGTATGTTGGCCAGGGGGCAAGTTCGTCGATACGAGCAGGGAGTAACTCGACCAAGAATCAATACAGGAAACTTGAAGCAGCTGAAGATAGCTCTTCCTTCTATCAAAGAACAAGCGGCTATTTGTAGCAAATTTAATCGTATTCAAGACCTTGTGGAGATTGAAAAGAGGAGGTTGGCTAAACTTCAAAAACAAAAAACCGGCCTAATGCATGATCTGCTTACTGGCGAAGTGCCAGTGCAAGTTGAGCCTGAAGCCAAGCCTGAGACGATCAATGCCTAATCATTACCCGAATCTTAACGCCGAAAAGGCGCTGATCTGGCGGATTACCCATCGCCAGAATCTGCCGTGGATTCTTGCGAATGGTCTTCATGCAGGGCATGGCGGCAGGCGTGCGCCGGAGTGGGTGGTGATTGGTAATGAAGAGCTAATTAGCCGCCGTGCGCATCGTGATGTGCCGCTGGCACCTGGTGGTGTACTAAACGACTATGTGCCTTTTTACTTCACGCCCTTTTCGCCAATGATGTACAACATCCACACTGGCCGTGGCGGCGTGAGGTCGGTGGCGAACAGAGACATCGTGATTCTGGTATCCAGTCTGCATAAAATTGCGGAGCTAGGTTTGCCGTTTGTTTTCACCGACCGCCATGCTTACCCGGTCACTGCCCATTACTTTAATGACCTAGACAGCCTGAGCGCTATTGATTGGCCACTTCTGCAACAGCGCAACTTTCAGCGTGACCCGGATGACCCTGAGAAAATTGAACGTTATCAGGCAGAAGCGCTGATTCACCAACACGTGCCTATCCAGGCATTGCTAGGGGCAATATGTTACACCCCTCAGGTGCAGCTAGAATTACAGCAGCAGGCCGCTGAGCTGGGCGGTACGTTGGATATTCACTGTCGGCCCAGCTGGTATTTTTAAGGAGTCAGTTATGATCACCTATACAACAGGCAATTTGCTGGATGCCGAGGTTGAGGCCCTGGTCAATACCGTTAATACGGTGGGGGTGATGGGCAAGGGAATCGCGCTGATGTTCAAAGAACGTTTCCCCGCCAATATGGCGGCCTATGCGCAAGCCTGCAAAGCTGGAGCAGTGCAAACGGGTCACATGTTTGTGACTGAAACCGATGAGTTGATGGGGCCTCGCTGGATCGTCAATTTCCCTACCAAACAGCACTGGCGAGCGAAATCCCAACTGCAGTGGATTATTGACGGCTTAGCTGACCTGCGCGGCTTTATTGAGCGCAATCAAGTGCGCTCAATTGCTATTCCACCGTTGGGGGCTGGTAATGGTGGGCTGGATTGGGCTGAGATTAAGCCCCACATTGACCAAGCACTGGGCGATTTGCAGGGTGTCGAGATTATCGTCTTTGAGCCGACGGCCAAATACCAAAATGTTGCAAAACGTCAGGGCGTAGAACAATTAACGCCTGCGCGTGCCTTGATTGCTGAATTGGTACGCCGTTACTGGGTGCTAGGCATGGAATGCAGTTTGTTGGAAATTCAAAAGTTGGCTTGGTTTCTTGAAAGAGCGATTGAAGCAGAAGGCATCGATAATCCGCTGGATCTTCGGTTCGAGGCCAACAGCTACGGCCCCTATGCCGATCGGCTGCGACATTTGCTCAATGGGCTGGACGGTAGCTATCTCAAAAGCGATAAACGCATCAATGATAGCGATCCGCTGGATACTATCTGGTTCAACGATGCCAAGCGGGAGAAAGTGGCCCTATATCTCAAAACCGAGGCGAAAGCTTATCTGCCAGCGCTGGAGAAAACAACCAAATTGATTGATGGCTTTGAGTCGCCTTTTGGTATGGAGCTACTAGCCACGGTGGATTGGTTGTTGTCCCAATCACGAGCAGCGCCAGACCCTGTATCGTTAATGGAAGGTGTGAGCCACTGGCCGGGGGGGCATCACTCGGCACAGCGTAAACTCAAATTGTTTGATCGCTCCAACGTCGAATTAGCGCTCAATAGACTCACTGCCGTACCTTTGCAAGCGGCCAGTTAATAGCCAGGGAGACGGCAGTTGAGTGAATACACTGAAGTTGAACAACCGTTTCTGCAACAGTTGCTGGCGTTGGGTTGGGACGTTATTGACCAAGGCCAGGAAATCCCGTCCGATCCGGCTCGAAGCCATCGCGTCAATTTTCGTCAGTGGCTGCTGCCAGAGGTGTTCAACCGGGCAGTAGCGGCGCTAAATGTTGGTATCGAAAAGGGCACTTGGCTGACTGATAAGCAGCTAGTGGATTTGCACGAGCAGCTGTTGCGCCAACCGAATCGCACGCTGCTAGAAGCCAATGAGGACGTGCACAAGTTGTTGTTAAAAGCTCAGGTGGACGCCAACGAAGAGACCGGTGAACAAGATCCCGTCGTTCGTCTGTTTGACTTTGATTCCCCTGAGAACAATCACTTTCTTGCCATTAATCAATTTCGTATTGATACCCCCGGCTGCGTCAAACAGTTCATCATTCCTGATGTCGTGCTGTTCGTGAACGGTCTTCCGTTGGCTGTGGTGGAGTGCAAAAAGGGTGGCCCCACTTGTGCTAACCCCATGGCTGAAGCTTATAGCCAACTTCAACGCTATATGAACCGGCGTGAAGATACCGCTCGGCAGGGACTGAAAGAGGGTGAGCCCCGGCTTTTTCATAGCAATCTATTGCTAATTCGCAGCAGCGGCGTGGAAGCTGACTATGGAACGATCACCTCCGGCGAAGAGCACTTCTACCCATGGAAAGTAGGTGATTTAAAAAAGAACAGATTTAGTGAGGATGCCGCAGCCGAGAGCATGAATCAGCAACAGCAACTGATTAGCGGCATGCTTAATAAAGCCAACCTACTGCGGATTTTACGGACCTCGTCGGTGTTTATGGATACCGACGAAGGTCCGAGAATTAAAGTAGTGTGCCGCTATCAGCAGTTCCGTGCGGCGAATAAGATTATCGAACGACTGCGCAATGGCCAAACTGTAGAGGATAGGAGTGGGGTGGTTTGGCATACCCAGGGCTCTGGTAAAAGCCTGACGATGGTGTTTGTGGCGCGGATGATTCGTGCCTCGACAGATTTGTACGATTACAAGTTGGTGCTTATTAATGATCGCACTGATCTAGAAGAGCAGCTGGCAGAAACCGCAACCCTGATTGGTGGGCGGGTGAATGTGATTGAGAACCGGCAAGCGTTACGCTCTGACCTGGCCACTGACCAGTCCGACGTTAATATGGTAATGGCGCATAAGTTTCAGGTTGCCGACCAGAGCTTGCCACTATCGGTAGCCGAAGCCTTGGGCACGTATCAAGCGATTCCGAGCAAGAGTACGTTCGGTGTGGTCAATTTATCGAGCCGCATATTGCTGATGATTGACGAGGCCCACCGTACCCAGAGTTCGGAGTTGGGCGAGAACATTTTCGAGGCCTTCCCGAATGCCGCACGCATTGCCTTTACCGGTACGCCGTTGATCACCGAGCGTCATGGCGAGAAACGCACGGTTAAACGCTTCGGTGATTATATTGATAAATACAGGTTGATGGATGCAGTAGAGGATGGCACAACGCTACAGATTCTTTATGAGGGGCGTACTTCGGATGCCGCGCTGAACGAAAAGCATGCTTTCGAAACGAAGTTCGAGAATCTATTTAAGGATCGCTCCGAAGAAGAGCTGCTGGCCATTAAGAAAAAGTACGGCGCTACGGGGGATATATTAGAGGCCGAGCAGCGAATTGAGGCGATAGCGAAAGATATGGTCGCGCATTACCTAGCGCATATTTTTCCGAATGGCTTTAAAGCACAAGTGGTGTGCCACTCCAAACTGGCGGCAGTGCGTTACCAGAAAGCTATTCAACGGGCGCTTGCTGAGGCGGTGGCAAAGCTGCGTGCTGAACCTGTACCCGATGAGGAACGAATTCGCCGCATCCAATTCATCAAAGCGGCCGTCGTAATTTCTAGCGATGGTACTAACGAGGCCGCCTACATTACGGAGTCTCGCAAGCAGGCTAGAGCCTGGAACGCGGTAGAAAATTTCTGTAGACCTTTTGCTTTCGACGACCCGGATAAGCCCTATAGCGGTATCGCCTTTTTGATCGTGTGCGACATGCTGCTGACGGGCTTTGACGCGCCCATCGAACAGGTCATGTATCTGGATAAGAAAATTCGTGAACACACGCTGTTGCAAGCTATCGCCCGAACCAATCGGGTGAAAAAAGGTAAGCAACGCGGCTATGTGGTGGACTATGTAGGGCTAACCCACAGGCTTACCGAAGCATTAACGCTGTATGCTGCCACGGATGAACAGCAGGAACTCGCCAGTAGCTTGAAGAATATCACGTCTGAAATGCCTGTATTGCAAGAGCGCTATCAGCGTCTTTTGCAGATGTTTGCTACTCATCATGTGGTCGGTGTACAGGCTTTCGTAGAGGGCAAGTTGCCGGATGTTGAAGACGATGCCTCAGTCGTACATGCAGCGGTCACACTGCTTAAGGATGAGAAGCTTAGAGCGGATTTCGATGTCTACCTGAAAAAATTCTTGAGCAGCCTGGATATTATTTTGCCTCATCGTGCTGGTCAGGCGTATCGCGTACCTGCCAAACGACTAGGCTATATTCAAAGCGTGGCCAAAGAGCGATACAAGGACGACTCACTGAGTCTGGGGGATGCGGGGCAGAAGGTACGCGATTTAATCAATGAGCACCTTATCAGCCTGGGTATTAATCCTAAGGTGCCTCCGGTGGAGCTGCTGTCTGAAGATTTTCTAGATCAGTTAAACGCACACTCAGGCGATAATACCGAAGCTAAAGCCAGTGAGATGGAACATGCTATTCGCAAGCATTGCACTGTGCATCACGATGAAGATCCAGCGTTTTATAAAAGTCTCGCGGAGAAAGTAGAGCAACTGATCGATCGCCACCAGGGAGAGTGGGATAAGCTTGCTGAAGAACTGGTGAAACTGCGTAAAGTTGCGTCACAAGGCCGTCAAGCTGGCGATGCGGGGATGAGTAAAGAGGCGACCACTTTTTACGAGCACGTTGCTTTAGAGGCTTTTGACGGAGGCAAAATACCTGCCAGTGCACAGCCAAAGATTAAGGCACTCATGGAGGCGATTGTAGAAACCTTACAGCAGAGTATTGGCAGCATCGATTTTTGGCACAATGCCGACAAGCAGAAACGCACTAGAAGCGAGATTAAAACGGCGCTTACGCTCACTGGGATTGACGAGTTGAAAACCAGCCGAGAACGCCTCGCGGTTGAAATTATGAAATTGGCCAAAAACCGGCACGAGGCATTACTCAGTGGCGCTAAGAGCGAAGGGAATCAGCGATGATCGCGAGAAAAGTAAGAGACATTGAGTATCACCTGCTTCCCAGTAGCACCCGAAAGACTACCGATATTGTGATTGAACGAAACGGGCAGGTGGTGGTGCGTCCTCCGGTTAACTACTCGCTGGAGCAGGTAGACGCATTAGTCGTCAGCAAGCGTTTGTGGATTTACCGCAATCTAGCAGAGTGGAAGGATTTAAATGCCACCGCTGTTACTCGGGAGTGGGTCAACGGAGAAACATTTCTCTATTTGGGCGGCGCTTATCGGCTGGCGTTGATATCCCATCAGGATAAGCCGTTAAAGCTCAAAGAGGGCCGCTTTTGTCTGAGCCGTGAACTCATCGAAACGGGTGGCACGGCCGCCGCAAGAGCCGCTTTTGAAAATTTCTATAGCGAAAAAGGCCAGCAGCGCTTCGCTGACAGGGTGGCTTTTTTCGCCCCCAAAGTGGGTGTAGAGAATCCTGCTATTAAAGTGAAGGATATGGGCTACCGCTGGGCCAGTTGCGGCCGCAGTGGCACGCTGAATTTTCATTGGAAATGCATGATGGCCCCGCCAAGAATCATTGACTACATTACCGTCCACGAGCTTTGCCACTTTCACCACCGCAATCATTCAGACGCTTTCTGGAATGAGGTCGATAAAGTCCTACCCGACTGGCGTGGGCGTAAAGAGTGGCTTCGCAAGCGCGGGGCTGGTTTAGATATATGATCGTTGATGTGCTTTAGATATCGAAACCAACCAATTTTCCTCTATTCGGGATGATGGTTAAACTGTGTATTTTCTGAATAGCAGCAAATTTATTAAAGATTAGCGCTTATATTGCGTGGGACAGTAGCCGCGTAGAACATTCGGTGGACGCAGAGCTTGGTGCTTAGTGGTGCGGCCAGTGACGCGTTTACGCCATAGACGAAACGAAGCGGGTTTGAGTTGGTGGCGCATCACCTCAATCACATCCGGTTCGGCTAAACCAAACAGCGTTTCAATCGCTTCAAACGGCGTTCGGTCTTCCCAGGCCATCTCAATAACGCGTGACTGCTCGTCATCGGGTAAGCGACGAAAGCGTTTAACGGGTGCTTTTGGCATCGATCACATCGGTGTATTTGAAGGGTGGGTATTTAGGTGGCGGGCAGTGTAACGCTTTTTCACAGTCCAGCGTAACGCATCGATCACGATGAACAGCGCAAGGCTGACGCCTAAAACGGGTAGTGCCAGACCTAGCACGATAGCAACTAACAGCACGCTGAGCTTGGCTTTGATCGGGAGCAGTAACCATGGCTCTGAAACCGTGGGAAAACGCTGACCACTCGCTGTGCGCAGGCGCCGCCATGCCATGGCGTACCCCCATCCCATTAGCGTCACAAGCCCTGCAGCGATCAATGCAAGCACTACTTGATTAACCAAGCCAAATAGAACCCCCATATGCAGGTCAATCCCCCAGCGAGTGAGCTTGGCGGCCAAAGGGAAGGTGGCAAAGTCGGTTTGATCGGTCACCGCCATGCTGTGCGGATGCAGCGCGACCTGGTCTACCTGGGTGGGCCAGCGCCGATCAATTTCTGCTACGCGCCAGGCCTGATTTTCACTGGCCGGAGGGGATAGCTGGAGGCGGCTAGCCGTTAAACCTGCTGCTTGTGCTGCACTCAACGCGCGATCAAAATCTTCTAAAGTGATGGTCGAGGAAACCATTGCCATATGACGGTGATGCTCGGCATGTTCGTCGGGGGTTTGGTCGTCAGTGTCGATTAGCGCCGTTGAGGCGCTAGGTGTGTTCCAACCCCAGACATTGCGCAGCTCGGCAATATTGCCCCCCGCCCATTGCGACCAAGTAAGCCCCGTCGCCGAGAAGAACAGCAGTCCGATGGCAAGTACCAATCCTAGCGTGGCGTGACGTCGCCGGGTTGTATGGGCTGCAGAAAGCGTTTTCAGCGTATGGCGTTGCCGCATCCACAATATGACGCCACCCAGAGCAGAAAGCCAAAGCCAAGACGCGGCTAATTCGCTGTAAAGGCGCCCTACATCGCCCATCAGCAGTTGGCGGTGAAAGTGATCAATCGATGTTCGTAGCGGCAAGATACCGCTGGTACCGTAGACCGTTGTGTCGCCGGTTACTTTCAGGGTAATGGGATCGATAAACAGCGCCCGATGTTCAGAAGGCCCCAGTCCTGACTCGCTAAACATCAGCCGGGTGGTGTCGCCTAAAGCCGGTGCAGGGCGCACCGCGCTGGGCAAGGTTGGGGCGCCCAGGTGCCGCTGGGCAGCAGCGATCTGTTCAGCAAGTGACTGAGGCTCACCCTGCGTAACGCCATACAGGGTGTCATGATAGAGCCACTCTTCAAGTGGTGGGCTGAGT
>TARA_R110001599_G_scaffold35988_5_pt1 | contig 12518 bp, 18 predicted proteins | sample TARA_R110001599 | Tara Oceans TARA_R110001599 (sample SAMEA4398360) | marine metagenome | biome: Polar Biome; feature: [MES] marine water layer (ENVO:01000295) within the mesopelagic zone...; material: water (ENVO:00002006), including particulate matter (ENVO:01000060) such as...... | reverse complement strand
GGAGATGTATATGATATGAATTCATTTTCTATGCCTAATACAAGTATAAATAATTATATTGGAGATAGAAGAGATTATCCATCTGACATTAGTCATTGGGGTAAAAAAATAACATATGATAATGCTCCAATGGTTATAAAAGAAAAAATAGATATGAGAAAAGAAGAATTTGAACACGGTGGAAAAATACATAATGACAAAGAAGATGATATTCAATTGTTAAAAGATATGATTTCTGAAGAAAAAGATGAGGATATTAAAAGAGAATTAAAAAAAGAATTAGAAAAGCTATAAACTAATTAAAATGAAAAAAGAAAAACTTAGAAAAATTCTTGCAATAAGGGATTACAATCTTAAAAAGGAAGATGAATTTCCTAAAAATCCTAATAATATTACCAAAGATGAACTACACGACCATTTTGATTTAGATGATGATGGGAAGGTAACATTAGATGAATATGCTGACCATATAAATTTTCATTGTGATAATCCTGAAATTTTAGATGATGAATTGCAACAAGCAGATTTTGAAAGAGGTTTTAAATATGCAAAGGGTGGGATAGTATGGAAAAAAAACATAGGAGATGATGGGTGGAGTTCTACTATGGAAAATGAAAGTGCCTATGATAATGTGGGAGGATATATTTCTGAAAGTGGAAATTGGAAAATTTATAGAAATGGTAGGTTTTATGAAAGAGAAGATGGATATAAAAATTTCAAAAGAGATGGAGATTGGATAGTTGAAAATAAAGGAGAATTTAAAGGAGAATTTGAATCCTTAAAAATAGCCAAACGAATTGCAGAACAATGGGAAAATAAAATTCCTAAAGAATATGCAAAAGGTGGTAAAACAAAAAAGGCTAAAACTTGGAAAGAAAAATATAATAAAAAATATGGTAACGAATTAGATGCATCAAATTCTTTATCAGACATTGCAGAAGATACAGGGGTATCTAAAAAAGGAATACAACAAATATATAATAAAGGCATAGGTGCTTATAAAACTAATCCATCAAGTGTTAGACCAAATGTTAAGTCAAAAGAACAATGGGCTCAGGCAAGGGTTTATAGTGCAGTAATGGGAGGAAAAGCATCTAAGGTTGATAAAAAAGAATTATCTATGGAAAAAGGTGGAATTATGGATTCAAGGAGAAATAAAGATATAGAATTTGATAGAGCACAAGAAAGAGAATATATGAGAAGTCAATACGATAGGATGACACAAGATGATAAAGAAAAACTCAAAATGATTCAACAAATGATGGCTAAAGAAAAAGTAAATTATGCAAAAGGTGGATTAACTAAAGCAGAATTAAAACTAAATATATACGAACCAAGTGGAGATTATTTTATGGAAAAAAAAGGTGGTAAAATAATTTTACACCTAACAAGCAAAGATGCCTCAAATTTACCTCCATCTTTTTTTGAAAGATATAATGTAGAAGATAATGGAAAAGGATATTACGGAACATCTTATATAGTTTCTAAAAAATATGCTAAAGGTGGAGAAGTAAAAAAATCTGAAAAATATGGTTCAGAATACAAAAAAGAAGATGGTCAATTATTGTTTAGACCTATTAATACAAAAGAAGAGTGGTCTGAAGTATCAGATGATGCATTTAATAAGGAAGAAAGAAAAGATTTTGATACAGAAATGAGTAAAATATTTAAAAAAGGTGGCAAAACCGATACGAAAATATCAAATTTAGTAACAGTTGGTGCTATTGAAAAGCCCTTAAAAGATTTAGAAAAAATTGGTAAATTAAAATTAGAATATTTATATAATCAATTAAAAATAAGCAAAAATTTACTTGATAATAGTATAGGTAAAGATGATAGAATTATGAATTCTGTTAGATACGATTCAATACAAAAATTAATTGATAATATACTCATAAAATAAGTTAAATTGATAAATAACATACCAAATGTGTTAATTTATTTTAAAAAATAATATATTTGTAAACTAAAACAAAAGCAAAATGGCTGATAAAATAGAAGAAATTAAAAAGAAAATAACTGCTCAAGAAAAAATGTTAGCAAAGTTTAAGTCAGCAGGAAGGAATGAAACAGTAGTTAAAAAACTTGAAGCAAATGTTAAAGATTTAAAAGAAAAGTTAAAAGCTATGGAAACTCCTGCAAAGCCAAAAGTTAAAAAGGCAGTTTCAGGCTCATTGACCAAAGAGCAATGTGATGCTATGTTAGAGGTTTTGAGAGTTAAATATAAAAAATCAGAAGCTAACACAAAAAAAAACATTAAATCAGGAAAAGCAGTAGCAGATGGTAGCTTAAAGCCAAGTGCATCATTAGAAAACGAAGCAGAAACGATTGAAAACAAATCAGAAGCAGGACAAAAAATAACAAAAAAAGAGCAAAAAGTTATTGCTTTTAATATAGAAAAAATAGTAGAAAATTGCGTCCAAATGATACCATATAAAAAAGATGCAGATTCTTTATTAAGAGATTTAATAAGAATATTACAAGAATTAAGAGAAGATATAGATACGGGAAGATTAAGACCCGGCTCACAAAATTAAATATTAACTAAACTTTACATTATGTACCCACACCAAGTTTTAATGGAAAAAAATAATCTACAAAAAAGTGACCTCAGTCAAGAGGCACAAAATTATTTAAAAGACTTTAACCATATGCTCAGAGGAGTAGCTATAAAAGAAACGAGAGCCGAAAAAAAGGGAGAAGAATATGAAATGACAGAAACAGACATAAATAAATTAAATAGATTTTCAAAATCAGTATGTGTTCAAATATATGAAGATATGAATACAACTTATCAAAAAGCCCAAGAAGAAGAGGTTAATAAGAAGAAAATGCAAGAAGAGGCTTTAGAATTAAAGAAATTACAAGAAGAAGAGGATGCTAAAAGAGTATTAGAGTTGGAAAGTAAAAAACAAAAAGAACAGGAAGAAGAAGAAAGAGAAAGAGAAAAAGAAAAAGAAAAAGAAAAAATGAAGCAACAGGCTGATAAAGGAAATGGTTTATTTGATTACTTTTTTTAATTAATTTATGGCAAGAACAAGAAAGAGAAATAAAACTTATCAAAAACCTATGGCAATAAATCCTAATTCTCCTAAAACTAAATTTGGTTTAGTAGCTATAAACGAATTAACTTATGGTAATCCAAATGCCGCACAAGACATACTTATAAGGGAGGAAGGGGCTTTTGATTACATAGCAAATCATTATATGCAAAAACCTTATCCAAATAATGATGGTCAATATGCATTTAAAGAGTTAGGTTCAATAAGAGAGGATATGAAAAAACTACAACACGATAAGGTGGTAGAGTTAAGTGTTAAGTTTGATGAGGATTTGTCAGGTATGTTAATAGAAACTGCTGAGAAATGTGGTGTTAGTAATCCAAGTAAATTTATAGAAGAATTATATAAAGATATTAATCCTATTATAATGAAACTTAAATATTTTTATAATAGAGTAAGACCTTATCAGTTAGCAAATATATTGTCTTATCCTCTAAATCCAATGCCTACAATTTCGGCTCAGTCACCATCTTATCCATCAGGACACACGGTACAAAGTAGAGTATTTGCAGAAATATTAAGTTTTCGTTATCCTGACCAACAAGATATGTTAATGAAATTTGCAGACAAATGTTCACAATCAAGAATTATTATGGGAGTTCATTTTCCATCAGATGGAATTTTTGGCAAACAACTTTCAGATGGTATTATATTAGATGAGAATTTTAAGGCTAAATATTTTAATGTAAATAAAATTGCCGAAGGAGTTAGTTCAAGTCCTATCAAAAATTTTATGCAAAATCAAGGTGGAGATAATAAAATTAATTTAAATAATCCTACAATCCCTAAAATAGTTAATGAAAATGAAGTTTTTGGAGGAATTCCTAAAGCACCTGAAGGTGGGATGCCTTTTGGTCCTAAAAAATAAAAAAATGAATAATAAATTTCATTGGTTATTAGATGCAGGTCACGGAGGTTTGCACCCTGAAACAGGTGAATATGTTACAAGAGGTAAAAGAAGCCCAAATTTTCCTCATACAAGTAAATATAATGGTGATATATTATATGAAGGGGAACGAAATAGAGTAGTTTTAAAAAGTTTAACTAAGTTGTTAGACAAATACAATATTAAATATACTATTATTTCTGATGAATGGCAAGATGTTCCTTTAAGTGATAGAGTTAATAAAGCCAATAATATATCTGATAATACACCAAATTGCATTTATTTATCAATCCATCATAATGCTTATAAAAAAGAATGGAATAATGCTAATGGTTTAGAAACTTTTCATTATCCAAAATCTGACAAGGGTTTTAGAATTGCAGGAGTTTTTCAAGACAATTTAGTAGAAGAAATGGAATGGAAAAATAGAGGTGTTAAAAGTGCTAACTTTTATATATTGAAATATACATCTATGCCTTCAGTTTTAACAGAATGTGGTTTTATGACTAATTTAAAAGAAGCTGAAATATTAATGAGTAAAGAGGGAAGTGATAAAATTGCTTATGCTCATTTTGAAGCTATAAAAGAAATTGGTGAAAGAGGATTAAATTTTTTATAATTTATGTTTGGTGTTAATATTTTTTTTTATATTTGTGCTTTAAACAACTTAGTTTACAAATTGTTTATTCCTTAGAATTCGGTCAGGCTTGGATGCCTGACTTTTTTTATGCTATATAAAAAAGAAATACCTGCACCTTTAGAAAAAGTAGTTTTGGGAAAAAATATAAAAAGAACCCACTACTTAACTGCTAATTTATTTTATAGTAGTAATCATTATCAAGTAAGAAAACAAGTAGTTGATAAGGCTAAAGCCTTTTTAAGACCTTATTTAGAGGATTGTCCTCAACTTGGAAAAGATTTAAGCATCTCAATTGGCTATCAATCAAATAAAAATTCTCATTTTGATTTAGATAATAAAGCATTTTTTTGGCAAAAGGTTTTATTAGACTTATTAAAAAGAATGGGAAAAATAGAAGATGATAGTGTAAAGTATATACAACAAATACATTATTTCTTTCAAGAAGGTGAGCCAAAAATAATTTTACAAGTAAATAAGTTGTAATTATCATATTTTTTTCTATTTTTGTTTAAATTAGGACTTATTTAATAAAATAAAATTTTCTGTTCGTGAAACACACCAATTCTTTTGAACTAATTAAAAAGTTAATGAAACTTGTTGATGAAAAAGGAATAGAAAAAGCTAAAAAAATTATTGATAATGGACTAACCGAAGGATATGAAAACAAAGATTATTTATTAGCTTTTATTATTCAATCGGTATGTAAAAACTTTTCCATATCTGAAAGCGAACTATTTATAGGCAAAAGCAGAAAATTTGGAGTAAGAACAAAAGCAAGGGCAATGTTAGTATTTTTGATAAGAAGCCACCTTAATTGGTCACAAGCACAAATATCTCAAAATCTTAAATTAAATAAAGCTACAGTTAGTAGAGATATTAACTATATGGAAAATCTAAACTCTAAATTTCCTGAAGAAAAAAAACAATTAAAAAAATTAAATAATTTAAACAACGAAATACAAAATTTTGTTGAAAATAATAAATAATATGTCTGAAGAAAATACACCTGATTATTCTGAATTAAGCACACCTGAAAACTTTAATCCATTTGATGAGCCTGTAATACAAAGAGATTACACGAAGCCAAAAGTTTCCTATGACCCTAATACAATTCAAAGTATTCCTGAGCCCCAATATTTACAACCTAATTTAGATGAATTGGATGATGATGATTTTGAAGAAGAAAAGCCAAAATCAAAACCTTCTAAGCCAAAAAAAGGATTTGGAAGTGATGACCCATTTGTAAACAATGATTTACAAGATTATAGCAAAACCGATGCTGATGATAGTGCAAGTTTAATGGTAGATACTTTCTTAGATGGTTATAAAGCGGCACACACTTTTGGTCAAAAATATTTTACTTTAAGCGAAGAAGAAATAGTAAAAAAAGCAATTAAAGGTGAAATAAATCCTGATATGAGAATTCCTATTTCTCAAACACAAACTATCTCAGTACACGAGTTTATTGGAGAATTTAATAGGCAAGTAACTGAAGTTCTTATAGTAGAGGATGAATTTGTAGATAAAGTAAGACCTGTAATGATAAGGGTTTTTGCCTCAAGAGGGTATGGATTAACAGATGAGCAATTTTTAATGTTGGCATTTGGTAAAGATATTATGACAAAAGGTGTTCAGTTGTATGCATTTAAAAAGTCTTTAACATCAGCATTAAAAACTATGACAGAAATGTATGGTCAACAAGTTAATCCTCAGTTTAATGAAAGTGCTCCACCTCCACCATCATCAGTACCACCAAAGCCTGAGCCACCTAAAGAACCAACAAGTGAGCCAAAACCTACCCCACCCCCCCCTCCACCAACTCCTGAACAAACAGTTGAAGAAGAAATGATTTCAGAAGCCCCAACTACAATGCACGATGAAATGGATGATGAAATTTCGGTAAGTCCTGTAAAAAAAAGAAGGGGTAGACCTAAAAAGAAAATAAAGTTAGAACCTACTGAAGAAGAAAGTAAAACTACCATAATTGATGTAGAAGAAGTAGATTTAAACAAAGGCTTTGATATGTCAGATGCATTGGAAACTGAAGAAAAATAAAATAATTAAAATGAATATTAACCAAAAAAATCAATTATGAAATCATTTGTTTTTTTAGTAGTTCTTGTTCTTTTTATTCTTTCTGTATATTTTTATTGTGAGCACAAGGGTAAATGTAAAGTAAAAAATACCCAAGAGCATACTCAAGATAATAGAATAGATAAAATAAAAAGAGCACAAATGAACTTACATCCTGTTAGAAATAGCAATGTGGATAGAGGTTCAGATGGAAGGTTTAAAAGGAAATTATAGATTAAATGAAGTATAGAAGGAAAAGGGTTTTAGTCTGTGCACCCCAATCAGATGTTAAAAAATATTGTTTTGATGATTGGGCAGAGAATGTTAAAAACTTTACTTATCCTGATTACGATGTTTTTCTTGCTGATAATTCGTTAACTAAAGATTTTTCTGAATATATTAAAAGTATTGGTTTTAATTCTATTAATATAACCAATGAAGAAAACAAAGAGTCAGTTTTATCAAGAGTAGCCACAAGTCACGAGTTGTGTAGGCAATATGCAATGCGTAATAATTATGATTATATTCTTCATCTTGAAACTGATGTATTTCCACCCATTGATATAATAGAAAAATTAATGGTTGAAAATAAACCTGTAATTGGGGCATTATACCAACTAAGTGATAATGAAGCAAGAGTTCCAATGCTAAACAGAATATCTTCAGATTTAGATGAATATAGGGTTGCAATATATGGTGGTTATAATAATTTTATGATAACAGGCAAACCTGTAAAAACATTATCAGTAGGATTAGGATGTATTTTAATATCAAGACCTGTTTTTGCAAGATTTCCTTTTAGAAATATTAAAGGAGCAAGTTGGTTTCCTGATGTAGTTTGGATTAATGATGTATATGCTAAAAAAGTTCCTATTTATGCACACACAGGAGTTATATGTAGACATAAAAATTCTAATTGGGGAGTTTTTGGAAAAGATTATAAATAATGAAAATAGACTATATTATACCTACTTTATATAGACCTACTTTAAGTAGAACAATTGCCTCTGTCCAAAGAGAAGAGGTAAGTCATAATTTGTTGATTTTTGGAACGAAAGATTGTGCAGGTTATAATAGAAATGAAGGCTTGAAAAAAGCAAAAGATAGTGATTGGATAGTTTTTGTTGATGATGATGATTATTTAATTACAGGACATAGTAAAGAATTGGATAATAAATTTGATGTAGTAATATTAAGAATGAAACAAGGAGATAAGATAATACCAAATAGAAGTAATAATGTTTTAGCCCCCGGTAATTTAGGTATCAATTTTGCTATTAAAACCTCTTTTTACAATAAACATAAGTTTATGTTTGATAATAAAGGACACGCAGAAGATTGGAGATTTTTTATTCAAGTGTGCGATAAAACTGATAAATTAAAAGTTACTGATAAAGTTTATTATGTCGCACCAATTATAAACCACTTAAAAGAAAAATAAATGGCAGATTTTAAAAAAAATGTAACTAATATATCAAAAGAAGATAGAGATAAGTATTTTCAACTGCCCCAAGATTTTAAAAAGTATGTTGATAAAAAGGATATACAAAAAAAGTCTTTAGAACATTCTAAAAAAAGACAAGAAGAACAATTAGAAAACAGAAAAAAATATGTAGAATTATTAGAAGTTTACTATTTTGCTATGAAACAACTACAAACTGCACCATCTTCCACTATTCTTAAAGAAGAAGTTGAAAAAGCAAAACTAAATATAGATATACATAATACAGAAATTGAAATAACTGCACAAAAAAATGTATTTGTAGATAGTTATATATATTATAAAGAAGATTTTCTAAAAAGATATGAAAAAGGAAAAGATAGTAAACAATCAGTATTTAAAAATTAAAAAATGAGAGAACCAAAATTAGGTATGGCAGTAGGAAAAAAAGGTATTGGTAAAACTTATCAAACAAAAATTCTTATTGAGTCCTATGTATATGGTAATCCTGAAAAAGGAGTAGAACCTCGTAGAGTTTTAATTTTAGATGTTAATGATGAGTTTGTAGACTATAAAGCTATATCTATGAAAGATTTAGTTAAGTTTTCTGTTATGCCCTCAGCAGAAATTAGAAGAGTTAGACCATTTAATGAAGAAACAGGTATTAGACTTACACTAAAAGAAATAGCTAACATTTTATGGGATATTCTACATTTTTTTAGAGGTGGAATGTTATTGATTGAAGATATTAATAAGTATGTTGGCGACCATTTACCAACAGATATAGTTGGTGCTATTTGTTCTAATAGACATACAGATTTAGATATAATAATACATTTTCAAAGTATTGGAAGAATAACAACCAAAGTATGGCAAAATGCAAATTGGTTAAGGTTTCATAAAAATTCTGATAGTATAGAAAGACATAGAAATAAATTTCCTGATAAGTATGAGTTGTTTAGTATAGCTGAAAATATAGTAAATACTCAATATTTTAATGATAATCCAAGATACTTTATGTATGTAGATTTAGATGAGGAAAAAATAAAAGGTAAAATGACTGAATCTATAATAAACACAGGAATAGATGACTACTTATCTAAAAACTTTAATTCAGTAGTAAAACCTGCAATTAATAAAAAGAACTTAACTGATGGTGCTAAAATTGATAGAGATGTAGCAATAAGAGAGGTAAGAGATAGAATTAGACAACAATACTTTTAATATATGCCTTATAGTTTTAATGATTTTAAAATTCAAATTAGATATTTTTTTCAAAAGTCTATTCCAAAGGGGACAAGAATTTTAGATGTAGGACCGGGTGCAGGAACATATTGGAAGGCTTTAAATGATTTAGGATATAATATGGATTGTATAGAAATACACAAGCCTTACATTAAAGAATTTAAACTTAAAGAGAAATATAGTAATGTATTTGAAGGTAATATTATGGATTTTGATATATCAAACTATGATGTTATTATTTTAGGAGATATTTTAGAGCACCTCTCTATTAATGATGCTACACATTTGATAAATAATATAAGTGAACAACAAAAAAAATGTTTAGTAGCAGTTCCTTATGAAATGGAGCAAGGTGAATATAAAGGTAATGTTTATGAAACTCATCTACAAGCTGACTTAACTCCTGAAATAATGTTAGATAGATACCCTAATTTAAAATTATTGATAGGAAATGAAAGATATGGTTATTATATAAATAAGAAGAGATGACAAAGCAAAGTGATAGATTTGGATGCAAGTTAAAACAAAAATTAGATGATTTTAGGGTGGGTATTTTAACTTTAGATGAGATTATTGAATTTTTGAATGAATACTACAAAAGATTACCTGAAACCAAAAAAAATAAAAAATAACATTATGAAAAGATATGATTTTATAAATGCATTAATCAAAAAAAATAAATACAAAACTTATCTTGAAATAGGTGTTAGAGATAATAGATGTTTTGATAAAATAAAAATAAAAGACAAAAGTGGAGTTGACCCAATGCAAGATGATTGGGAAAAGAAAATGCAAAAAGAATGGAATCACGAAAAAGTATTAGTAAAATACAGAATGACATCTGATGATTATTTCTCAAAACATAACCATAAATATGATATAATATTTATTGATGGTTTACACGAAAATGAACAAGTTTACAGAGATATACAAAATTCATTAAAATGCTTAAATACCAATGGTTCTATAATTATGCACGATTGCCTTCCTTTAAAAGAAGAACATCAAAATGTCCCAAGAATATCAAATTATTGGAATGGAGATGTTTGGAAAGCATTTGTAAGGGTAAGAAATGAAAGAACTGATGTAGAAATGTCTGTGATAGACACAGATTGTGGTTTAGGATTTATACAATTTAAAGATTTAAAAAAACCTGCTATTTGGGGACAAGTTAAATTAGATTGGCAGAACTACCAAAAGAACAAAGAAAATTGGATGAATATAAAATCAGTTAGTGAGATAGTAAAAGAAATGGGCAGAGAAAATTTTGTTAACCAAAGAGTACAAAGTTTTTTACATAGTGGTAGTTTAGGAGATGTTATATTTTCATTACCTTTAATTATAAAAAAAGGGGGTGGAGATATTTATTTAAAAAATAAACATCAATTCTCTGCTATTAACAAACAATATCAATCTTTATATAGATTATTAAAATCGCAACCTTATATAAATAATGTAAATTTGTATAAAGATGAATATGGAATTAAAACATTCCGAGAAGGTTCTGCAAATGAAATAAATACAGATGTAAATGTTAAATATGATAATACGATAGAGTTAGACTATGATTTAGATTATTTTAGAATGTCACCAAAATTATTTGAAGAACAATTGGTGTTTTCATATTTTAGAGTTTGGAAAGAAAATCCTGCAAACACTCCATTTCCATATTTAATACTTAAAGATAATTATAAATTTAAAACTCCTGAATTAAATAATAATGTAAAAATACCTAATGAAAAATTTAATGTATTTCATATAACACAACGATATAGAGATGGAGTAGATTACGATTGGGAAAAATGTATAAAAAGTCAAAAAAATAAAAATTATTATACAGGATTAAAGTCTGAATATGATGCATTTATAAAAGAATACAATGTTGAAGATTATATTATTTTTTATGGAGATAAGGTTAAAGACTTGTATGATATGGCTTGGATGATACAAAAATGCGATAATTTTTACTGTAATCCATCTTCACCTCACGCATTAGCTATGGCTTTAAATAAGAAATTTCATATAGCTATTAATCCTGATATAAAAAATGTTTTAACAGGTATGCCTAATGAAGTTGTTTTGAATTAAAATCGTATTATAAATTTTACATATCTTTGCATAATGAAAAATAATTTGGGCTTTATTGTGGGTGGTACTACTTTTGTTTTGTTTATGACAGAAGCGATTATTCATTTTAATATGGGACAAAACTACGATAAAGAGCAAAAAGGTGAAAAACCTTTACCATTTCAATTTCCTGACTCAAAAGAATTTGGAAAATTAGCACTAATAGTTGGAATTTTTTCTGTAATGAACGGTGTAATTATAAATGAAATTAAAAAATCTTTATAAAATCAACCTAATTTCAACTTTTCTGACCCTAATTACTCAGGAAAATCATATTTTTTAAAATAACTTAAACAAAAGTTGTTACACTAATTCCTATACTTATATATATTTATAGTTACAACTATTTATAAATTTGTCCATAATAAATGGCTTGAGCCTAATATTTAATTTAAAATCTTTAGTAAGATGATTGAAGGAAAAGGAAAAAAATCAATGTTAATGGGAGTTCTTGGTGTTGCATTTGGTGTAATGATAGGTATCATTGGAGCAAATATGGTAGAAAAGAATTTCTTAAACAAAGATAGCTAAACCCTTAATTATTGATAGTAAGTCCTACGGGCATATCGTTTAATTTTATCCTCCTTGTTGAGCCTATGCTCCGAGTTGAGTTGATAATTGATGACAAAGATAATAAAGTGTTTTGTAAACTGAGTAACCCGATAAGGGGAGTTTTTAGTTAATAGGAAAGTCCTATTAATATTTTGTTAAACCAAATAAATTATTGAAAAAATGGAAAATTTAAATCATTATTTCTCTGATGCAGAAGAAAACATTTCAAACGAGTTTATGTCAGCTAATGGCGAATACTCTGATTGGGATGATGCTTTTGACTTTGGTGGTTCAGAAGAAGAGTACCTAAATGCTATGGGGTCTGCTGATGCAAGTTCATCACAACCTTATATCATATCTCTATATAATTCATCAGCGGCAGATTTGTCTAATGTTGAAATAGGAGGTGCGTATAACAATATCACAACTACTGTTGGCACAAAAGCTAACACGGAAGGTATTGCATATACAATGGGTATTTCAGGAGTAACA
>TARA_R110001599_G_scaffold215615_10_pt1 | contig 12520 bp, 9 predicted proteins | sample TARA_R110001599 | Tara Oceans TARA_R110001599 (sample SAMEA4398360) | marine metagenome | biome: Polar Biome; feature: [MES] marine water layer (ENVO:01000295) within the mesopelagic zone...; material: water (ENVO:00002006), including particulate matter (ENVO:01000060) such... | reverse complement strand
TTCCTCCCTGTCAGACTGGCCGTGCCTTCGGGTACGGCCCTTTTTTTCGCGGCATTGCAGCATAAGACCCGCGCATAATTGAATTTTTCCTGTTGACCGCTCTCACATCCTTTCGTAACGTGTCATCAATAAGTCGGCCCAGTCCGATGGGGAGAACGAAGAACGGGAAAAGAGCGCTATGCGCTCTTTTTTGTGTTTTGCTTATCCATTTTCTGACTTGCCGCCGCGTCGCAGGATGACCTATCAGCAAAAATTTGCCCTATGGCGCAGTTGTTTCTCAGTAAGTTACCTGACAATCGGATTTCGGCATGTTAAACAGCGGCGAACTTAACTGATTTGGAACGAGCATGAACAAGTATTTTACCATTCTCCCTTTTTGCGCGGCGCTTGCCTTGACCCTGCCCGTTTCCGGCTATGCCCAAACATCCACATCGGAGGCCCCCGCGGCTGAGGTAGAGACCCCGCCGTCGAATACCGCACCGACAGAGGGTGCGGCATCTGATGCAGCGTCCTCTGCAACGGCGCCTGCCGAGACTGCACCCGCCGGCGCAGAAGCGACGGATTCCCAGCCTGCTGGGGTCGATTCGCAGCTGAGCTTGGGCGAAGATGGGGAAGCGGCGCAAGAGGTCGGCAAACCCTATACCAAGGAAGTAAACGGCGCGTGGGAGATGCGCTGCATCAAGACCGAAGATGAAAACGACCCTTGCCAAATGTACCAGCTGATGGACGATGGTCAGGGTGCCCCGGTTGCAGAGATTTCGTTGTTTCGACTTCCTGATGGCGGCAAAGCCGAAGCGGGTGCCACTGTCGTCGTACCCCTTGAAACAGCGCTTGCTGCACAGCTGACGGTTACTGTCGATGGTGGCAAGGCGCGTCGCTATCCGTTCGCATTTTGCAACTCGGTCGGCTGCTACGTGCGCATGGGGCTGACTTCGGCTGATATCGCAGCGTTCAAGCGCGGCAAGGAAGCCTTGATCACCATCGTGCCTGCGCTTGCGCCGGATCAAAAAGTCGAACTGGCGCTATCTCTTGACGGATTTACGACCAGCTATGACAAGTCTTCGGTACTGGCACAGTAAACACCCAGCGATGCGCTGTTACAGCTTTAGGTCATCTTCTTGGTGGAGGTGACCTTTTTTTATGCCTGGGGTGTCCGCAAAACGATAACGGCGTTCATACCCCCGAAGGCGAAAGCATTGGACAACGCGACAGTCACCTTGGCTTTGCGCGCTTGGTTGGGCACCACATCAAGCGCACAATCGGGATCGGGTTCCTGATAGCCGATCGTGGGGGCAATCACCCCATCGCGTAGCGCCATGATACACGCCAACAGTTCAACAGCACCCGTGCCTCCGATCAAATGACCGTGCATCGACTTGGTAGAGCTGATCATCAACCGGCGTGCGTGCTCACCAAAAACGTCCATGACCGCCGCGCATTCGGTTTTGTCATTCGCCATGGTCCCGGTCCCATGCGCGTTGATATAACCAACTTCGTCTGCATTGATGCGTGCATCAGTCAGGGCACCGGCCATCGCCCGAGCAGCACCTTCCTTGGACGGCATGACAATATCCGCGGCATCCGACGTCATGGCGTAGCCCGAAATCTCGCACAATATGTCGGCACCTCGGGCCCGGGCGCGTTCGTATTCCTCGAATACGAATATCCCCGCGCCCTCTCCTTGCACCATTCCATTGCGATTGGCCGAAAATGGTCGGCAGGCGTCACGGCTTAACACGCGAAGCCCTTCCCAGGCCTTGACGCCGCCAAAGCACAACATCGATTCAGAGCCGCCCGCTATCATCACCGGGGCCATGCCCGAACGTACCATTTCAAACGCCTGGGCAATCGCATGATTAGAGGAAGCACACGCCGTGGAGACCGTGAATGAAGGCCCTTTGAGGTTGTATTCCATGCTGATATGACTCGCCGCTGCACTGTTCATCAGCTTGGGAACGACAAAGGGGTGGACCCGGTTCTTTCCCTCTTCATAGACGGTGCGGTAATTGTCATCAGACGTACTGATGCCGCCGCCTGCGGTGCCCAGGATGACGCCGGACCTGTGCGAAAGCTCCTCGGTAAAGTCCAGCCCTGACTGCGCGATCGCCTCGGCCGCAGCGACAAGAGCGAATTGGGTAAAGCGATCATAGAGGGAAACCTGGTGGCGGCTAAACGCATGGTGGGCGTCGAAACCTTTGACCTGACCACCGATCTGGATCGTCAAACGTTCCACGTCGCGAAATTCGAGCGGTCCGATCCCGCAGATACCGTCGCGCATGGCGGACATGGTATCGGGCGCATTCATCCCAAGCGCGTTGACCGTCCCTGCACCGGTAATGACAACGCGCTTCATCGCTCAGGCCTGCTCTGCACGCAGCCGTTCCACCCCTGCAATGATGCTGGCCACGCTGGTGATGTCGAAATCCGCCGCACCCGGTTGATTGGCGTTGAAAGGAACGCTGATATTAAACGCTTCCTCGATGACAAAAATGCTTTCGACCACCCCCATGCTGTCAATCCCGAGCTGTTCGAGCGTGCTGTCAATGCTGACATCTGACGGATCTAGAAATGCCTGATCGGCAAGAATGGCGATAACCTGATCTCTGGTGCTCATCTTACTCTCCGTTGATGCGGGCCCTAGCTTTCGTCAGAGGCTTTGGACCGGTCGCTCTGGGCCAAGTCAGCCTTCAATTTAGCGAAATCACGTATCAATCGCGGCAAGCGACGCAATGCCTTGTAACCCTCTATCTGTTTGCTCATTTCGGTTCCAGGATAGCCCAGCATCGACCGCCCTGCTGGCGCGTTCGACATGATCTTGGTACCGCCACCGGCAATGACGCCGTCACCGATGAAAATATTGTCGCTCACCCCAACCTGACCGCCCAATACCACGTTGTCACCGATGGTGACCGACCCGGCAACACCGACCTGCCCGCACAACAGGCAGTTCTTGCCCACAACGACATTGTGCCCCAGATGCACAAGGTTATCCAACTTGGTTCCATCTCCGATCATGGTGTCCCGAATGGTGCCGCTGTCGACGGTTACGTTCATCCCGCATTCAACATCGTCGCCGACGGTAACGCTGCCAAGCGTGTGGATACGGGCCCATTGTTGCGCTTTCGTGTCACCGCGGTCACCCAGCGTCTTGCGGGTCTCTTCGACGGTGCTTGGTTCGGGTGTCACAAACGAAAATCCGTCGCCGCCCAGTCGGGCACCGGGCTGCGCAATGAAGTTGTCGCCGATACTGACGCGCGCGCCGATACTCACATGGTCGCGCAGATAGGCATTTTTGCCGATACTGGCACCAGTCCCGATATAACACTGGGGACCGATGATGCTGCCCGCGCCGATTTGCGCCCCCGCCGCAACGATCGTCAGCGGCCCGACGGTTACGTCATCAGCAAGCTGGGCTACCGGATCAATAATCGCTGACGGGTGGATACCCGTTTCAAAACCCTGCCCGGGGTCCATCATGCGGGTCAGCCCTGACATCGCAAAGCGTGGTCGATCGGGCAGGATCGCCGCTTTGAGGCCCATGCCTTGCCAGTCAGCGTCAGGCCACAACATCGCCGCCAACGCAGCACCGTCCGACAGGGTTTGCGCGTACTTCGGGCTCATCGCAAGTGCCAGATCATCGGCATGAGCGGTGGCGGGTTCTGCCAGTTTTGCAATCCGCAGCGTTGTATCTCCGACAGCTTTCGCGCCAAGCGCATCAGCTATCTGCTGGATAGTGTAAGTCATCGCAGGTCTCCCCTTATTGGGGATGAGAATTACCCCTGAACGTCACCCAACGCCACCCCTGCCTTGCTTAGCGCATCCCAAATTCGTGCGTCACGGCCATAGATATCCGCACGATACTGCGTATGACCACGCGGCGTGGTGAATGCGGTACGGTAAATCAGGTGAACCGGCAGCTCCACTTCGAGATGTACAAAGGTTTCTCGCTTGGTCGCCAACTTGGCTTTGAAGAACCCGACGGGATCGTCGGTCTGTGCAGCCAGAAGCTTGTAGGCGAAATCGAACGGATCAGCCAGTCGCACGCATCCGTGGCTGAAAGCACGGACGTCCCGGGAAAACAGGTTTTTTGACGGCGTGTCATGCAGGTAGATGTTGTACTTGTTCGGAAAGATGAACTTCACCAGCCCGAGCGCGTTGTCGTTGCCGGGTTTCTGGCGCATCCCAAACGGAAAGTTGCGCGCGTTATACTTGCTAAAGTTAACCGATGAACGGTTTATGACACGCCCACCACCGTCTATCAGGTCGATATGTCCTGCTGCATTGGCGTTGCGCTGCATGGAGGGCAAATATTCCTTGGTGACGATCGAACGTGGCACAGTCCAGGTCGGATTGATCACGATGTATTCCATCATATCGGAAAATTCCGGGGTAGGACGGTCGTCTTCTGCCGCCCCGACGACCGAACGGGTTTCAAAGGTGACCTCGCCGTTATCCACAATTTCAACTTTGAAGGCAGGGATATTCACAAGAATATGCCGAGGACCGCGTTCGATGTTCATCCAGCGTTCACGCTCCATCGCCACGATCACAGACTTCAGGCGGGTTTCGACGCTCTTGTTCATCTCGGCCAAGGTGGTCGATCCGGCGACACCATCTTCGTTCAATCCGTGGTCGCGCTGGAACTCGCGCACCGCCTGCTGCATCGTCGCATCATAGCTCGACGCGTTGGACCTGTTCAGATAGCCCATCGAAATCAGACGATTTCGCAATGCAATAACGTTCTTGCCCTGTTCGCCGGGCTTCACCGACGTCGCCGGGACCACGGGCCCCCACCCGCCTTGGGCCAAAAGCTGCTCCATGCGCAGCTTTTCCCGCATCAACGCATTATATTCCAACGTGCGCGGGCGCAGGTTGCGAAAGAACAGCATCGGATCTGACGTAACGAAGTCCTTCAGATACCCTTGCCGATCCCGATACGGCACATCGCGAACGATCAGCTTGTCGATCCTTGACGGTATCAGCACTCCCGATTGGATATCACGCGCGTATTGCAGAAACACGCGGGTCATTTCCACCTCCGCCAAACCCCGGTCTCTTGGGCTGCGGACATTTTTAAGTTTTTCCATCAAGCCTTCGGGGTCGTACCGGGCGGTGGGAAGGCCGTGCAGATGCGCCGTGGTAATCGCTGCCATCAGCGCGGCACGGCGGCCGCGTTGCGTCTCATTTGCTTCGGTCCAGATCGGAGCATAATCGCTGGTGCGGTAGTAAGCGGCTATGTCCTGGTCACGCGAAGCAGCCTCGGCGACTGCCTGCTTGAATGCAGTTACTTGCGCGACAACCTGATGAGGAGCGACTAAAAGAGCAATTAAAGTTGCCATCAATCCCAAAAAAATTGGAATGCGGCGCGATCGCCCTATGCGAATACCTAAAATTCTCTGCATCGAATCTTCCTCAGACAAAAGGATACCAATGGTATCTGTTACGCCTCATGCTACCGGATATTGTCCAATAACATTCGTCGTGAGTAAGAAACTAAGGCAAAATTGATGCCTTCGTGCATCGGTACTGTGGCATAAATCACCAAGTCACAAAGCTTTGCGCAGTTTTTCGCCTAAAATTATTGATTGATGGAACCTTTTTTGATTCAGCACTTGGTCAAAGAATCTCGCTATGCCATAAAAACGTTGCATCTGGGGATAGGTGAAAATTTCCATGTAACATCATGGAACCACGGGCAGACAAACGGGACACACATTATGACTGGTATGAGTTCTTCGGGGATGACCCGACGCGCACTGTTAGGTGCATTCGCAGCAACAGCGGTAACAGCCGCTCCTACGTTCGCAAATGCAGCTGGTTTCCTGCGAGGCGCAGGCGACATTCGCAGGATCAAGATGTACTCCGGCCGCACCGGCGAACGCATCGACATGATTTACTGGATTGAGGGTAATTATATACCCGATGCTGTAAACGAATTGAACTATTTCATGCGCGACTGGCGTACCGACGGGATCAAGACCATTGATATGCGTACGGTGGACATCATGGCGGCCTCCCATAATCTTTTGGACGTAACCGAACCATACATGCTGTTGTCAGGCTACCGCAGCCCCAAAACCAACGCTATGCTGCGATCAAGATCGCGTGGCGTCGCCAAGAATTCGCTTCACATGCGCGGTCAGGCCGCAGACCTGCGTTTGGGATCACGCTCTGTCAATCAGATGGCAAAGGCCGCGATAGCGTGTAACGGCGGCGGTGTCGGCCGGTATTCCGGTTCCAATTTCGTCCATATGGATTGCGGACAAATCCGCAGCTGGGGTGCCTGAACACTTCGCCATCCCCGCCCGAGTAAAAGCGCCATGTGGCGCTTTTTTCGTTTGTACCGCCATCTTTGGTTAGCCGGTAAGGCGATGGGCCGTCCTTGGTGTCTGAGCGCTAAAGGACCAGACACCCAGTTTCATTTGACCCTGCCGCGTTTAGGCGGGCGCGTCGCCCCGCCCCGGTTAATCGAAGGTTTCGCGCACCGCTTCTTCGGTTTTGGCGATCACGATATCGGCTTCTTGCTGGGTAAGGCAGAACGGCGGTGCGAACCCCAAGATGTCACCCTGCGGCATGGCCCGCCCGATGACGCCCTTTCCGACCAAGGCAGCCGCAACCTGCGCACCTACCCCCGCCGACGCATCGAAAAACTTTCGCCCGCTTTTTTGTTCGACGAATTCTACCGCCGCCAGCATTCCGACACCACGAATATCGCCGACGTTGGGATGATCGCCAAGTCGTTCAAGCAAGCCCGCGCGCAGGTAGTCCCCTGTCACGGTGTTATTTTCTATCAAGTTCAGTTCATCAATCAGCTTCAGGTTTGCCACACCGGCGGCTGCACCGATCGGGTGCGCCGAATAGGTCCATCCATGACCCAGCGGGCCGAATTCATCGGTGCCGTCCTCCAAAACCTTCCAGACTTTTTCTGATACAATTGACCCTGACAAAGGCGCATAGGCCGACGTGAGGCCCTTGGCGATGGTGATTAAATCCGGCTCCATCCCGTAATGCGTCGATCCCATCATCGTCCCGGTACGTCCAAAGCCGGTGACAACCTCGTCTGCAACCAGAAGAATATCATGCTTTTGCAGGACCTTCTGGATCGCTGGCCAATACCCTTCTGGGGGCGGGACGATACCGCCCGTCCCCAAGACCGGTTCGCCGATGAACGCGGCGATGGTGTCGGGACCTTCGCGTGCGATCAATTCTTCAAGCTTTTGAACGCAATGAGCCGTAAAATCGGCTTCGGTCATGTCCAGATCGTCGCGCCGGAAGTAATATGGTGCCTCAGTGTGAATGACCTGATCCAACGGCAGGTCGAATTTTTTGTGAAACAGCTCCAGCCCGGTCAACGACCCGGTTACCAACCCCGATCCATGGTAACCGCGCCACCGCGAGATGATCTTTTTCTTTTTCGGCCGTCCAAGAATGTTGTTGTAATACCAGATCAACTTGACGTTGGTCTCGTTCGCATCCGACCCTCCCAAGCCGAAATAGACCTTGGACATCGTCGCTGGAGCCCGGTCCATCACCATTTTGGCCAAGGTAATGGACGCTTCGGTGCCGTGACCCACGTAGGCATGGTAATACGCCAGCTCATGGGCCTGCGCAGCAATTGCATCGGCAATTTCCGTGCGCCCGTATCCGACATTCACACAGTACAGCCCGGCGAAGGCATCCAGCAGCTTTTTACCGTCACGGTCCTCGATGTAAACACCCTTGGCGCCGGTGATCACCCGGGTCGGAGTTTCACCGCGCCGGTGTTTTGCCAAGTGGGTGGACGGGTGAAAAAAGTTTTCGCGATCCCATTCGCTCATTTGGTCGTTATGCAGCATGCTGTTCCCTCATATCATGGATGGACGGTCAAAGCTGGCCGCCTCGAAATTGAAAATCGACCCAGTTGCAAGACGGGCCCCTGATCGCGACCATAGCCGTTCGTCAAAGATGATTTATCCGAAGTTCCCTGCGTTTTCGGAATAATCAACACGAATGACCGATAGTTCCTTGCTAATCGTCTGATTGTTCAGAAAATAGATGCAGGGGTGCCGCGGGGCTGCGTACAGTTTTCGTGACAATATATGAATAGTAACGCGCAATATCGTCAGAGGCGTCAAGCACGGTTTCCATCAGCTCCTGATAGGCTTCGATGGACGATGCCACCACCTGAACCAGATAATCATACCCTCCACCTATCGCCCAACAACCGATAATTTCAGGGTGCTTGCTGACCGTGTTCTCAAAGGACTGGAACCGCGCGACGGCATGTGAATCCAGTTCGATCGTTACAAATACGGTTACCGTACCCGGAAGCTTGCGCAGATTGATTTCGGCACGGTAACCGGCGATCAGGCCCGACGCCTCGAGGCGGCGCAAACGTTCCCAGCACGGCGAAGGTGAAAGCCCGACCTTTTCCGCCAATGCCGCTTTGGTCATCCGCCCGTCAACAGACAACGCGCGCAAGATCCGGAAATCGATGCGGTCAAGTTTCACCATGGTCAACCTATAACCCCGCTGAACATCGTCAGCAACCGACTGCCCGATGATCACAGACACCGCAGATCATGAACACCGTCACGTCCAATGGGCCACCGAGCGCTTTTCGAAACTTTCACGAAATTGCCGGGTCGAATTATGCATCACCTCCCCAGAGCCCCAGTCGAGAATGACCGCGTATTTGCGCACCGCGTCCATTTCGTTGATATCGCCGTTTTGGTACATCTTTGACACGCGATCAGGATCCATCCTGGCCCACCCAACCCGGTGCTCACGGATATACGCGCGGGCTTTTTCCGTCGCGGCATCGTCGATTTCATACTCCAGCATATCCGCGTCGATCACCTTGATCACGACACCATAGTCTAGTTCGGCCCGCTCAACAGAAACATACTCGTCGATCACGTCTTGACGCACCCGTTCTGCATCACGCTCAAGCGGGTCGCCATAACCCCCGCCCCCAGCCGTTGGGCGGGTAAACCTGTCGCCGCTTTTGATCTTGTAATTGGAAAATACCGATCCAAGCCATTTCTCTTCGCCGGTGTCCGCGTGTTTTACCATCAGCCCATGTGGCATGGACGGCAATCCGCCCTCGACGCCCCACACCACGGCCCGTTCGCGGTCGCAGATATAAGACATCACCGTGTTGTCGGCCTCCAGCAACGTAGACGCCTTGATGACACCGGCACCGCCACGCCATTTGCCGGGGCCGGGGCTGTCTTGCTTGATCTGAAATTCGTCCGCGCGGGTCGGGTTCACCCGCTCATTGCCTTCGGACGGCTGCGACATCAGTCCGGTACCGAAACAGGCCGTGGTAACATCGCTGCCGTCTTTACCGTTACGCCCGCCCCAGCCACCGGGCAACCATTCGTAGAACATGTAAATAGGTTTGTCCGGTTTGCGCAGGTCATTCCCGCCGGCCAGCAGGTATTCAAGATTAAACGCACACGCGATGGCGCGATCAGGCATGATCTGCGACCACATTTCGAAAATAGCATTCATGATTTTTTCGAACGGCATCAAGAACCCGGTCACGGCGACGGGCCACTCGGCGCTGACGACGCTGTTCTTGGGGGCCCGTACGTCCACCATACGGTAAAAGCCGCTGTTGAGCGGAAGATCGGGAAAGAAGGTTTTCATACCTGCGACCACAGCCGAAAAGGTCGCGCCATGTGCGGAGTTGTAGATTGACGAGATCGTAGGATGACTGCCCTCGAAATCATATACAATCTGGTCGCCCTTGATCGTCATCTTGATGTGAATCGGGATCATCCCCTCGCCGGCACCGGGATCGCGGTCGATATAGTCCACGGCCTCCCATGTTCCGTCGGGCAAGTCGGCAATCCGTTGACGCACGGCCCGTTCGACATAGTTCTGCACTTCCTCCATGCCCTTGGTCACCTGACCGCGGCCATATTTGCCCACCAAACGCTGAAGCTCACGTTCGGCGACCTGCGTCGCTTGCGCCTGTGAATGGATGTCGCCGATGATAGCCGCAGGGTCGCGTGTGTTGGCGGCAATCATGTTTGCCACATCAGCGCAGAATTTGCCTTTGTGAAACAAGCGGATCGGCGTTATGCGCACGGCTTCGCCAAACATTTCGTGGGCTGCAACGTTGAACGATCCCGGTACCGAACCACCCAGATCAGACCAATGACCATTGGATTGCGAGAATCCGATCAAGGTCTCTTCGTCGAATATCGGTCGGATAAGGCGTACGTCGCTAAAGTGGGTCCCGCCAGCGTAGGGATCATTGATGGCGTATACATCGCCTGGATACATGTCGCCCTTGAACACGCGGATCACGTCCTTGCAGGTGTAGTGAAGCGTCCCGACATGGACGGCGATGTCCGAATTGCCCTGTGCCACGCAGTTACCGTCGGCGTCATGCAGACCGTTTGAAAAATCACGGTTATAGATCACGAACGAATAACAAGTTCTCAGCATTTGCTCTGCCATTTGGTCAACAGAGGTGATGAATGAATTCTTGAGAACCTCGAACGTGACCGGATCAAGGTCCTGATTGGGTGTATTTTTCATGTCTTAGCCCTTCACACGGATAAGAATGTTCAAGTATTTGTCGACAGTTGCTGTGGTATTTGGCGGCACGACAACGGTTGAATCGATTTGCTCGACAATCGCGGGGCCAGAGAATTCAGCGCCCGCCTTGATATCCTGACGATGATAGATTGCAGCGTCGCATTGTTTGCCCTTGAACCAGACCGCACGTTGGCCTGCGGGTTCCGGTACATGTTTGACCACCTCGAACGACGGTAGATTGGCCTTTTGCACAACGCCGATCGCCTTGACCCCGACCCTGAAGATGCTGACCGGAGAATCGTCGCGACGAAAGTTGTATTCGCGCGCGTGTTCCGCGTGAAATCCGTCCACCAAATCTTGGGTGCTGGTAATCTTTGGCGGTGCAGAGACCGACAAGGACCGCCATTGGCCTTGATACATCATTTCAACAGAGCGTTGCAGGACCGTGTCTTCGGGCAACACGCCTTCATGATGCAGACGATCTACCGCTTCTTGTTCGATCTTTGCAAAAGCGGCTTCCAGATCTTGCGCCGTCGTGGTGGACGCATCCGCCATGAAACTATCGGAAAAGTCATGTTGGATATCGACCAGCAAACACCCCATTGCCGAGGTAACCCCAGGATTTGGCGGCACAATCACAACCGGAATGGCCAGCTCTTGCGCGACGGCAGCGCCGTGCAAGGCACCTGCCCCGCCAAAGGCCACAAGCGCGAAATCCCTCGGGTCGCGGCCACGGCTGATGGATAGCAGGCGCACCGCGTTTGCCATGTTGGCATTGGCGACATCGATGATCGCCTCGGCTGCCTCGTGCAGTTCCATCCCGAAAGGCTCTGCCACGGTCTCGCGCACCGCATTTTCCGCAAGCGTCGGGTCCAGCGTGATGTCACCTCCGGCCAAGCTGTGCCCAAGCCGCCCGAGCACGACATTGGCGTCAGTGTTGGTCGCCACTTCGTTTCCGTTGGAATAGCAAGCCGGGCCGGGTTGCGCCCCTGCCGATTGCGGTCCGTTGCGCAACGATCCGCCTTCGTCCCTCCAGGCCAAAGACCCGCCACCGGCCCCGATGGTAAGCACTTCGATGCTGGGAAAGCGGATCGGATAGCCGTATTCGATATACCAATCCTTGGTGACTGTGGATTCACCTTGATAGGTCAGCGAAACATCGGTGCTGGTCCCTCCCATGTCGAACCCGATGGAGTTTTCGTAACCGCACAGATTGCCGATAAAGCGACTTGCGATCGCTCCCGCAGCGATGCCCGACCCCGCCAGACGTGCGGCAAAGTCCTTGACGCTGGCTGGCGTCATGACGCCGCCTCCGGAATGCAGCAACAAAAGATCGCGCCGATATCCGCCCTCGGTCAGCTTGTCGCTAAGCCTTGAGACATAATCCACCACGACTGGGGACACGACAGCATTGACCATCGTGGTCGAAAAGCGTTCGTGCTCGAATATCTCGGGCATGATCTCGGACGAGGTGGAAATATGTACGTCAGGCATAACCTCTCGCAGGATTTCGCGTACCCGAATCTCATTGCTGGCGTTGACGTAAGAGTTGATGAAGCACACAGCTATCGCCTTCACGCCGCGCTTTTTCAGTATACCTGCCACGCGCCGCACTTCTTCTTCGTCAAGCGGTTGAATTATCTCACCTGCCGCATCGACACGTTCCTTGACCGTCAACCGGTCGCGGCGGGGGATGTAAGGTTTGGCGACGTCCTTGTAAGTGTCCCACAGGTCTTCCTTGTTCGAGCGGCGTATTTCTACAACATCGCGAAAACCTTCGGTGCAGACCATCGCCGTGCGCGGCAATTTGCGCGTGATCAACGCATTCGTGGCGACCGTGGTCCCGTGCGAGAACAGCGTCACGTCGGCCAGATCTATATTCGCCTGCGAAACGCCGGTCATGATGGCGCGCATGGGATCATCAGGCGTCGACGGTGTCTTTTCAATCCTGATTTCACCGGTTTGTTCGTCCATGATGCAAACATCT
>TARA_R110001599_G_scaffold16650_10_pt1 | contig 12529 bp, 12 predicted proteins | sample TARA_R110001599 | Tara Oceans TARA_R110001599 (sample SAMEA4398360) | marine metagenome | biome: Polar Biome; feature: [MES] marine water layer (ENVO:01000295) within the mesopelagic zone...; material: water (ENVO:00002006), including particulate matter (ENVO:01000060) such... | reverse complement strand
CCGCCCGCCGCAGCAAGCAAAAGCCGACGCCCGCCGTCGGCTTTTTTCATGGCCGTAGCCAATGGGGCCGTTGCGGATGCAAGGCTTTTCGTACACTCCGCGCCATGAGTGATGTCCTACTGATTGGCGGCTTTCATGCCGTGCAGGCCGCGCTGGACGATGGCGCCGAAAAACCCCGTCAAATCTGGCTGCTCGACAGCCGCCAGGATGAGCGCGCCCGACGCATTCTGGCGGCCGCACAAACCCATCAGGTGCCGGTCGCGCGCCTCGGGCGTGGCGAGCTGGATCTGAAGTGTCCCGGCCTGCGCCATCAGGGCGTCGTCGCCGAACTGGCGCCGCAGCCGTTCGTCGGTGAAGACGCGCTGTACCGGCCCGCCACGCCGGAGCGCCTGCTGCTGGCGCTGGACGGCGTGCAGGACCCGCACAACCTCGGTGCCTGCCTGCGCACCGCCGAAGCCGCGGGTGTCGACGCGGTGATCATTCCCCGCGACCGAAGCGCGTCGCTGACCGCCGTTGCACGCAAGTCGGCAGCGGGCAGCGCCGAGCGGCTGCCGGTGATTGCGGTCACCAACCTGTCGCGCACTCTGGAGCGTCTGCAGACGCTGGGATACTGGATCACCGGCCTGGCGGGCGAAGCCACGGTCAGCGTGTTCGATGCCGATTTTCGCGGCCCCACGGTGCTGGTGATGGGTGCCGAGGGCGAGGGCATGCGCCGCCTCACCCGCGAACACTGTGATCACCTGGTCAAGATTCCCATGGTCGGCAAGGTCGAAAGCCTCAACGTGTCGGTTGCCACCGCCGTGTGCCTGTTTGAAGTGGTGCGGCAACGCAGCCGCCGTTGACGCCTATGGCTGCGGATTCGGCCACAGCTTGCGCCGCCAGCGGTGGCCCGCCATAATTCGCGCCCTTTTTCGCCCAGCGGCGCAAGAGGTTCACTTGCCCCACCACAATCCTGTGGGGGGCCGCGCGTCGATCGATGCGTGTTCACAAGGAGTTTGTATGCGTCACTATGAAATCGTTTTCATGGTGCACCCTGATCAGTCTGATCAGGTGCCCGCCATGATCGAGCGTTATCGCAGCATCGTCGAAACCGCCAATGGCAAGGTTCATCGGGTTGAAGACTGGGGCCGCCGTCCGCTGGCCTACGTCATCAACGATCTGCACAAGGCGCACTACGCGCTGATCAACATCGAGTGCACCGGCGAAGCCCTGGCCGAACTCGAAAATGCCTTCAAATTCAACGACGCCGTGCTGCGTCGCCTGATTGTGCGCAAGGACGACGCCGTCACCGTGCCGTCACCGCTGTTCAAGGATCAGGAAGAAGAGAAGCGCGGTTCGGCAGATCGTCCCAACCGTCGCGCGGCCGAGGCAGAGACCGAGTCTGATGCCGAAGAAAACGCCGACTCCAACACCGAGGCCTGATCATGCGCACTTTTTTCCGTCGTAAGAAATCCTGCAAGTTCACGTCCGAAGGCATCGAGCAGATCGATTACAAGGACCTGGTCACCCTCAAGCAGTTCGTGGGTGAGAACGGCAAAATCATTCCGGCCCGTATCACCGGCACCAAGTCGCGCTACCAGCGCCAGCTCAACACGGCGATCAAACGCGCGCGTTTTCTGGCCCTGCTGCCGTACACCGACAAGCACGAGTAAGAGGCCTGACCCATGGATGTGATTCTGCTAGAGAAAATCCGCCGTCTGGGCGACATGGGCGAGACCGTCAAGGTCAAGCCCGGCTATGGCCGCAACTTCCTGCTGCCGCAGGGCAAGGCGCTGCCGGCAACCGATGCCAACCGTGCCGTGTTCGAAGCGCGTAAAACCGAGCTGACCAAGCGCGCCGCCGAAAGCGTGAATGCCGCCAAGATTCGCGCCGAAAAGATTGCCGGCCAGGTGCTCAACATCAAGGTGCTGGCGTCTGAAGAAGGCAAGCTTTATGGCTCGGTCAACGTCAGCGAAGTGCTGGACGCTGCCAATGAAGCCGGCCTCGACATCGAACGCAATGAAATCGTGATGCCGACGCCGATCCGCGAGATCGGCCGCTTCGACATCGCCATTTCGCTGCATTCAGAAGTCGAAACCAGCATCACCGTGGTGGTCGAGTCCAAGCGCGCCGCGCAGAACGACGACTGATAGACACGGCGCTGCATGGCCTACACTTTGAGCCCGCTGGTGACAGCGGGCTTTTTCATGAATGGCGATCAACAAAAGTGACTGATGGCCGCTGACCCCAAGCTACCGCCGTATTCCATCGAGGCCGAACAATCGGTGCTGGGTGGCCTGATGCTGGACAACCGTTGCTGGAACGACATTGCAGACCGGCTGGGCACCGATGATTTCTATCGCGAAGATCATCAACTCATCTTTCGCGCAATTGCCGATCTGGTGAACGCCAGCCGGCCCTGTGACGTGGTGACGCTGAGCGAGCACCTGCGCCAACGCGGGCAGATCGAGGCGGTGGGCGGGCTGCTCTACCTCGGCACCCTGGCCAACGACACGCCCAGCGCGGCCAACGTGGTGGCCTACGCCGACATCGTGCGCGAGCGGGCCGTGCTGCGCAGCCTGGTCACGGCCGGCGGCGAGATTGCCGATCTCGCGTTTCGCCCCGAAGGCCGCGAGCCCGGCGAGCTGATCGACCTTGCCGAGCAGAAGGTCTTCGCCATTCGCAACCGCGCCGAGCACGCCAGCACCAGCTACTTCGACATGCAGACGGTCATGGCGCGCGTCGAGCAGCGCATCGAACTGCTGCGCGCCAACGAAGGCAGCGTTGCCGGGCTGGCCACCGGCTTCCGCGATCTGGACGCCATCACCACCGGGCTGCATGCCGGCGATCTGGTGATTCTTGCCGGCCGCCCGGCCATGGGTAAAACCTCGCTGGCCATGAACATCGCCGAACACGCGGTGATGTACGAAGGCAAGGCCGTGGCCGTGTTCTCGATGGAAATGCCCGCCGAGCAGCTGGGCATTCGTCTGCTGTCGTCGTTCGCGCGGATTGAAATGGGCCGGCTGCGCAGCGGCCAGCTTGAAGATCGTGACTGGGACCGCCTGGTCAGCCAGGGCGGGCTGATTCGCGAAGCGCCGCTGTACATCGACCAGACCGGCGGCCTGTCGCCGCTGGAGCTGCGCGCCCGCGCGCGGCGCATGAAGCAGCGCCACGACATCAAATTGCTGATCGTCGACTACATCCAGCTGATGCAGGTGCCCGGCACCAAGGACAATCGCACCAACGAAATCTCGGAAATCTCGCGCAGTCTCAAGTCACTGGCCAAGGAACTGGAAGTGCCGGTCATCGCCTTGTCACAGCTCAATCGCGGGGTCGAGCAGCGCGACAACAAGCGGCCCCGGATGAGCGACCTGCGTGAGTCCGGCGGCATCGAGCAGGACGCCGACCTGATCATGTTCGTCTACCGCGACGAGGTGTATCGACCCGACTCGCCCGACCGGGGCACCGCGGAAATCATCATCACCAAGCAACGTAACGGCGCCCTGGGCACCGTGCGGACCGCGTTCTTCGGCCAGTACACGCGCTTCGAGAATCTGGCCCACGACGCGATGCCCGACCACGCGGCGCCCACCGGGCCACCGTCGGTGGAGGCGGGCGATTGGTGAGCCCGCGGGTGGTGGCCACGGTGGACCTGGGCGCGATCCGTCACAACCTCGAACAGGTTCGGGCCAAGGCGCCCAAGGCGCGCATCATGGCGGCAGTCAAGGCCGATGCTTATGGTCATGGGGCAGTGCCGGTGGCGCGAACGCTGGTGGCGGCCGGCGTCGATGCGCTGGCGGTGGCCTGCATGGAAGAGGCGCTGGTGCTGCGCCGTGCGCACGTCGGCGGGCAAATGGCACTGCTTGAAGGCATTCTCTCGGCCGAAGAAGCGGCGATGGCGGTCTACGAGCAGCTTGATGTGGTGCTGCACGACCATTGGCAGATCGAACTGCTGCACGCGCTGGGGCCTACGGCGCAGATTCGCGTCTGGTTCAAGATCGACACCGGCATGCACCGGCTGGGCTTTCCGCCCGAGGACGTGCCGCGCCTGTGCCAGGCCCTGGTCGATCACCCGCGCTGGCAGTTCGCCGGATGGATCACCCATCTGGCCTGTGCCGACGACCTTGACGATCCGTTCACGACCCAGCAGTTGGCGCGTTTCACGGCCGCGCTGCAGGGCGTGCCGGGGCCGCGCTCCATCGCCAACTCGGCGGGCCTGCTGGGCTGGCCGCAGACCCATGCCGACTGGGTGCGACCGGGGCTTGCCCTGTACGGCGCCAGCCCGATCAGCGGCCTGCCGGCCGAGCAACTGGGCCTGAAACCGGCGATGACCGTGGAAAGCCGCCTGATCGCGGTACGCACCTTCGAGGCCGGCGAAACCCTGGGTTACGGGCGCCATTTCACCTGTCCCGAGCGGATGCCGGTGGGCGTGGTCGCCATCGGCTACGCCGACGGCCTGCCGCGTGCCGTGTCATCGCGGGCCGAGGTGGGCATTCACGGGCAGCGCCTGCCGCTGGCCGGGCGCGTGTCGATGGACATGATCACCGTCGATCTGCGGCCGCTGCCGCACGCCAGGGTCGGATCCACCGTGCAGATCTGGGGGCCGGGTCTGCCCGCCGAGCATCTGGCTGCCGCGGCCAACACCATCGTCTATGAGTTGTTCTGCGGGCTGACCCAGCGGGTGCGCTTTCAGCACCGCAATCCCTGAGGGCGCCCCGCGCGGGCGCGGCGGTTCAAAGCTGTTCCAGCAGCCGCTGATACCAGGGCTTGGCCTTGCCGAGGCGCGCCACCACCACCGACACGTTGTCGCGCCCGCCTTCAATCAGGGCCGCCTGCACGAGTGCGTCGGCCAGATCTTGCAGGGGGCGGTGCTGCCCGCGTTGCAGGCAGGCGCTGATGGCGGGGTCGTCGATCATGTCGGTCAGGCCGTCCGAGCACGCCAGGTAAAGGTCGCCGGCGGCGGTGTCCAGCACCTGCACGTCAACCTCGACCGCCGGCTCCACGCCCAGCGCCCGGGTGAGCAGGTTTTTCTTGACGAGCTGCCGCGCCTGTTCACGCGCGTACTGACCGTGGGCGACCATTTCTTCGAGCAGTGAGTGATCGCGCGTCAGGGCGGTGAGCGACCCTTCGCGAAAGCGATAGAGCCGTGAATCTCCCACGTGGGCAACGCACACCTGCCGGGCACTGAACAGCGCCGCCACCAGGGTGGTGCCCATGCCGGTGTATGCGGGCCCGGTCTGCGCCAGGGCGTGGATTGCGCCGTGGGCGCGCTGGATCGCGGCGACCAGACGCTGGTCGGGCGGCGGGTCCGCGTGACCCAGTTGATCAGGGTGGTCAGGGTGGCCCGCGGCCAGCGCCGTACACACTGCACTGACGGCGAGATTCGAGGCCACTTCGCCGGCATTGTGGCCGCCCATGCCATCGGCCAGCACGATCAGGCCCAGCGCGGGATCGATGGCCATGGCGTCTTCGTTGTTCTGGCGCAGATGGCCGGTGTCGGAGGCCATCGCCACGGTCAGTCTTGGCCCTTCAGCCGACACGGCATGAGCCCCTGGCGATGGTTCGCCGCACCGTGTGGCGCGTGGATGTCAGCAGAAACATATGCCCGGTTGCCTGACCCTCGGGGTTGCAGAATACCCCGCCAACTGCACGCGGGTGCAGCGTGCGCGCGGGGCCGGGGCAGGGCACTTATAGTGTCGCGTCCCCACGCGCCCCCGGTTTCAACTTGGCCAAAACAAGAGTCCAGTACATCTGCCAGCACTGCGGTGCCGTTCATGCCCGCTGGTTGGGGCAGTGCCCGGATTGCGGCGAGTGGAACACCATTCTGGAGGGCGTTGCGCCCGCACCGCGCAAGGGCGGCGGCTATGCCGCCAGTGCCGGACAGGGCGGCGTGGAACTGCTCAGCGACGTGTCGCTGACCGACGTGCCGCGCGTGACCAGCGGCTCGCCCGAGATGGACCGGGTGCTGGGCGGCGGCATCGTGCCCGGCGCAGTGATTCTGATTGGCGGTGACCCCGGCATTGGCAAATCCACCCTGCTGTTGCAGGTGCTCGCCGCGGTGCAGGCGCAGCGGCCCACGCTGTACGTGACCGGCGAAGAATCATTGACCCAGGTGCGCCTGCGCGCCGAGCGCCTGGGCCTGCCGCGCATGGATTTGCCGGTACTGGCCGAAACCCGCGTCGAAGCGGTGCTGGCCCAGCTTGACGCCCGCCGCCCCGGTCTGGTGGTGCTCGATTCGGTGCAGACGCTGTACACCGACGCGCTCGATTCCGCCCCCGGCAGCGTTTCGCAGTTGCGTGAATGCGCGGCGCAGGTGGTGCGCTTCGCCAAGCGCAGCGAAACCGCCGTGGTGCTGGTGGGGCATGTCACCAAGGAAGGCGCCATTGCCGGTCCGCGGGTGCTGGAGCACATGGTCGATACCGTCTTGTATTTCGAGCACGACGCGGGCAGCCGGTTCCGGATCGTGCGGGCGGTGAAGAATCGCTTCGGCGCCGTCAACGAACTGGCGGTGTTCGCGATGACCGACGCCGGGCTGAAGGAGGTCAGCAACCCGTCTGCCCTGTTCCTGTCGCGCCACGCCGAACCCGTGCCGGGCAGTGTGATCTCGGTGGCCCGGCAGGGCTCGCGCCCCTTGCTCGCCGAGGTGCAGGCCCTGGTGGACCGGTCGGCGCTGGGCACGCCCAGACGCGTGACCCTGGGGCTGGACGGTGCCCGCCTCAATTTGCTGCTGGCAGTGCTGCACCGCCATGGCGGGGTGTCGCTGGCCGATCAGGACGTGTTTGCCAACGTCGTCGGCGGCATGAAAATCCAGGAACCCGCAGCCGATCTGGCGGTGCTGCTGGCGGTGCTGTCGTCGTTCAAGGCCAAGGCCTGCCCCACCGGCTGGGTGGCCTTTGGCGAAGTGGGTCTCGCGGGTGAAATACGCCCGGTGCAGGCCGGCGAAGAGCGGCTGATCGAAGCCGCCAAACAGGGCTTCACGCACGCCCTGGTGCCCGAGGGCAACAAGCCGCGCAGTCGCGCCAAGCTGGGCATCGAGGTGCTGCCGGTGGCGCGGCTCGAACAGGCGCTGGACTGGCTTTAATCGTGCGCCGCGCTCAGGCGCTCAGGCGCGCAGCCGGCGGTTGCGGAGGATGCCCAGACCCTTCTCCGGCAGATCGAGCAGGAATGACCGCAGGCCGCTTTCGGTGGGGCGTGGCGCCTGTCCCTCACTGAGGCGGCGCAATTGGCGGGCATACCAGGTGACTTCCATGCTGCCGGAGCCATCGACCAGGCCAATGCCGGTCTTGATGGGGCGGATGGTCTGTTGCGGGTCGTGGCCGCCCAGCAGGCGGTGCGCCACGTCGGGCTCGACGGCCAGCAGGCGTGCGATGCCCACCAGATCAAGATGCCCCTGTTTCAGCGCCGCGTTCATGCCGGCCGCGGTGCGGAAGCCGCCGGTGACCATCAGCGGCACATCGGTGTGTTCGCGCACCTTGGCGGCAAACGCCAGAAAATACGCTTCGCGCCGCTGCGTCGAGGCCTTCACGTCGCCCAGCATCATCGCCGGGGCCTCGTAGTTGCCGCCGGAGATCTCGATCAGGTCAATGCCGGCCTTGGCCAGCGCCTTCACGGTGGCCAGCGACTCGTCTTCGGTGAATCCGCCCTGCTGAAAATCGGCCGAGTTGAGCTTGATGCCAATGGGAAAATCCGGCCCCACCAGACGACGCATGGCGCGATACACCGCCAGCACGAACCGGCGGCGGTTGGCCGGCGTGCCGCCCCACTGGTCGTCACGCCGGTTGTGATGCGCCGACAGGAACTGGCTGACCAGATACCCGTGGGCACCATGAATCTGCACGCCGGAAAAGCCTGCCAGTTTGGCGATGCGCGCGGTGTTGGCATAGCGCTCGATCAGGTTTTCGATCTCGTGGCCGGTGAGCGCGCGCGGCGTCGGGAACAACCGCGACAGCTCGGCCTTGAACGGGACGGCGGACGGCGCGACGTTTTCAGCGTTCAGGCCGCGTAGCGCCTGCTTGCCCGGGTGGTTGATCTGCATCCACAGCGGTGTGCCGTGGGCGGTGCCGGCCTGGGCCCAGTCACCGAGCAGGTCGAGGTCGCGCTCGTCTTCGACCACCACGTTGCCGGGCTCGCCCAGCGCCATGCGGTCGATCATCACGTTGCCGGTGATCATCAGGCCCAGACGCGAGCTGGACCAGCGTCCGTACAGCCGAATCAGTTGCGGGCTCACGCCGCCGTCTGGCCCGGCCAGCGCCTCGCTCATGGCCGCCTTGGCCAGTCGGTTGGGCAGCACGGCGCCATTGGCGAGCGTGAAAGGGCTGGTCAGCACGGCGGGGGGCGTGGTCATGGTCATGGCGTGATGGTAATCGGAGGGCATGCCGCGCTGAAACGGCTCGGGCGGCAGGATCGTGAATCCCGGATCGGGGCGCTGCGGCTAACGGCCCACCTCGCAGTCGATGCAGGGTTCATTGGCGGGTGGGGTGAGGCGGAGTTTGCCCTGTAAATCACGCAAGGCGGTGCGCAGGCCTTCCTCGATGCACGGGTGGTAGAACGGACTGTCGAGCATCTGTTGCACGGTCAAACCCTGCTGGATCGACCACGCCAGCACATGACCCAGATGCTCGGCGACGGGACCGATCATTTCGGCGCCCAGAAAGCGCCCGGTTGCATGCGCGCCATAGACGTGCAGGGCGCCATGGTTGACGCGCATCACGCGGGCGCGGCCCTGACTTTTGAACGAGACGGTGCCGGTGGCGAAATCGGCCTGCTGCGCCACCAGTTCCGCGTGGCTGGCGCCCGCCATCATGATCTGCGGATGGCTGAACACGATGCTCAGCGGCGCGCGGCGCGGGCGCCGTTGCAGCTTCGGCCAGCGACCGGCGTTGTCACCGGCGATGCGGCCATCATCCGAGGCCTCGTGCAGCAGCGGGCGGGTGCCATGCACGTCGCCGGCAATGAACACCGGCAGGGTGTCGATCTGCTGGGTCTCGCGATCAAAGGCCACGCGGCCCTTGGCGTCGCGCGCGATGCCGGCGTTCTCGATGTTCAGGTCATCAAGGTTGGGCCGTCGGCCGGTGGCGGCCAGCAGACAGTCGAAGCGCTCTTCATGCAGACCGTCCGCGTCTTGAAAGCGCACCTGCACCGCGTCGCCCTGCCGGGTGACCTCGCGAATCTCGGCATCGGCCGCCACCGCCAGGGTGGATGTGACGAGGTCGTGGCTCAGCCGCTGCAGCGCGGGATCGGTCAAGGGACCCACCTTGCCGTTGCGGCCCAGCAGCCGCACCCGTACCCCCAGCAGCGACAGCGCCTGCGCCAGCTCCAGACCGATGATGCCGGTGCCGACCACGGCCACCGACGCGGGCAGGGTGGCCCAGTTGAAGACGTCGTCGTTGACGACCAGCCGATCGCCCAGCGCCGATCGCCAGCCGCTCGGCACGTTTGGCGAGGCGCCGGTGGCAATGATGATGCAGCGCGCGGTGATCTCGGTGCCGTCCACGACCAGCACGCCGGGTTTCACGAAGCGCGCGTGGCCCCGCAGGCGGTGCGCGTCGGGCCAGTCGTTGACCGTGTCCACCACAAAGCCGACAAAGCGGTCACGCTCGTCGCGCACCCGCTGCATGACCGCGCGGCCGTCGATGGCGTCGAGGCGGGCGTTCACCCCGAAATGCGGCGCCTCACGCACCGCGCGGGCGGCATCGGCGGCGGCAATCAGCAGTTTGCTGGGCATGCAGCCGACCCGCGCGCAGGTGGTGCCGTAGGGACCGGACTCGATCACCACAATCGAATCGGTGTGCTTGCGTGCGGCGCGATAGGCGCTCATGCCGGCCGAGCCGGCGCCGATGATGGCGATGTCGACAGTGCGCTGGGTCATGGGGGGAGAACTCCTGATTCGAACGAGCGGCTAGTCAATCAGCTTTTCCCGGAACCAGCGCCGAATCGAACCTGGCCCCACGCCGTGAATCCGCTTGAACGCCTTGCGGAACGCGGCTTCGGTTTCGTAGCCCATCTGCTCGGCCACCTGGGCGACCGATACGGTGGGGTCTCTGAGCATCAGCTCGGCCTGGGTCATGCGCCAGCGGGTCAGGTAGTCGATGGGTGGCGCGCCGACCCGCTCGGCAAAATGCTGGGCGAAGGCACTGCGCGACATGCCCGCTTCACGGGCCAGGATGTCCAGCGTCCAGGCCTTGCCCGGTTCACGGTGCATCACCGCCAGCGCCTTGCGCAGGCGGCCGTCGGCCAGCCCGGCCAGCACGCCGCGCAAGTCGGACGACTGGTTGACGAAGTAGCGCACGGTCATCACGAACAGGGTGTCGGCCAGTTTGTCGAGCACCGTGCGGGTGCCCACCTCGGCACACGCCGCTTCACTGAGCAACAGTTGCGACAGCCCTTGCATGGCGCTGCCGCCGGCCTCGCGATCGACGACGATCACCTGGGGCAGCGCCGCCAGCACCGGGTTGCGGCCGCCGGCGCGAAAGTCGAAGTAGCCGCAGACCATGGTGGTGAACGGCCCATCGCCGTCGAAGATGCGTCGAGGCGCTTCCCCTTCCAACACCGGGTCGGCGGTCAGCATGTGCCAGGCATCGTGCGGCAGCACCACCAGATCGCCGGCGTGCATCTGCATCGGCTCGGCCGATTCGTGCGTATGTAACCAGCAAGCGCCGCTGCCGATCAGATGAAAGGCGGCGCGACGGAAGCCCGTGGTGTTGTGTTGCCAGTGGCCACAGAACGTCGGGTTGTCGTAAATGCCGGCCTGCAGTTGATAGGCGCTGAGTACGGTGGAAAGCAGGTCATCTTGCAGTGCGTCAGACATGTTTTGAACCTTGTGGAACGTGCGAGGGCGGGGGAATCAGTGAGTGCATTTGGACGATTGAACGCATTGTCGAGACGCTTGGCGACAGCCGCTGCCGAGACCGCAGTGCACCATGACGTCACCTTATTGCCAACCGGTCATGGTCATGTCACGAACTTTGGAGCATTGGGTGCGTCTTCCCGAGCGGGCCGCACCCCTCGATTTCATCGCGCCCCTGCTGTTGCGACTTTATCTTGCGCCGATCATGTGGATGGCAGGTGTCAGCAAATTGAACGCGTTCGAGTCCACGGTGGAATGGTTCGGCAATTCGGACTGGGGCTTGGGTCTGCCGTTCCCGACGCTGCTGGCAGGCTTGGCGACGTGGACCGAAATTCTGGGCGGTGTCGCCCTGTTGCTGGGGCTGGCGGTGCGCTGGGTGAGCGTGCCGCTGATGGCCACGATGCTGGTGGCGGCGCTGTCCGTGCATCTGAAAAACGGTTGGCAGGCGATCGCCGATCCGGTCATGTGCCTGTTCAATTGCAGCGACGCCCTGGCGGCGGTCGAACGCCTCGATCGCGCCAGAAGCATTCTCAAGTCGCATGGCGACTACGCCTGGCTGACGGAGCAAGGCAGTTTTGCGGTCATCAACAACGGGGTCGAGTTTGCGGCAACCTATTTCGTGATGCTGTTGGTGTTGTTTTTCATCGGCGCTGGAACGTATTTCAGCCTCGATTATTGGATTGCCCGTGCCTTGGGTCGCGGGTCGGCCACTGATTCATCCTGAATCGGGGCTGTCTATTACCCAAGTGTCGTTTCAATTTAGGAGCTTTTCTCATGTCAAAGAAAACCGTTTCACTTTCTGCAGGTGCTGCACTTCTGGCCTTGGGCGGTCTGACCGCGTCGCCGTCACTGTTTGCCGCCGCTGATCTGCCGCAGGGCTATCAGGTTGCTGAAGCAGGCGAAGCCAAATGTGGCGAAGCCAAGTGCGGCGAGAAGTCCGGCGAAGCCAAATGCGGTGAAGCCAAGTGCGGCGAGAAGGCCGGCGAAGCCAAGTGTGGTGAAGCCAAGTGCGGCGAAAAGAAGGGCAGCTGATCTCTTCGGCAATGCAAACCGCCCCGGCGCGGCTGGCCTGCGTGTCCGGGGCGGGTTTGGGTTTGCGCCGAGAGCTGTTGGCGCCGCTGGCCGATCGGTCAGCGGACCCGGCAGCGGGCATCGGCTTCATGGAAGTCGCGCCCGAAAACTGGTTGCAGATTGGCGGTCGGTTGGGGCGGCAGTTTCGCGCCTACACCGAACGCTTTCCGTTTGTCTGCCATGGCCTGTCGCTGTCGATCGGCAGCCCGGCGCCGCTCGATGTGGCGTTCGCCAAGCGTGTCAGAACCTTTCTGGATGCCCACGGCATCCATGACTACAGCGAACATTTGACCTGGACGGGGGACGAGGGGCAGGTCTATGACCTGTTGCCGATCCCGTTCACCGAAGCGGCGGTGCATCACGTCGCCGCCCGCGTACGCCAGGCGCAAGACCTGCTCGGGCGTCGTATCGCGCTGGAAAACGCCAGCTATTACGCGCCGCTTGCCACCGAACTGAGCGAAGCGCAGTTCATCACGGCCGTGCTCGAAGAGGCCGACTGTGACCTGCTGCTGGACGTCAACAACGTTTACGTGAACAGCGTCAACCACGGTTACGACCCCCTGGCGTTCATGGACCAGCTGCCGCTGGCCCGCGTGCGCTACCTGCACATGGCGGGTCACTACACCGAATCGC
>TARA_R110001599_G_scaffold353408_3_pt1 | contig 12533 bp, 11 predicted proteins | sample TARA_R110001599 | Tara Oceans TARA_R110001599 (sample SAMEA4398360) | marine metagenome | biome: Polar Biome; feature: [MES] marine water layer (ENVO:01000295) within the mesopelagic zone...; material: water (ENVO:00002006), including particulate matter (ENVO:01000060) such... | reverse complement strand
GCAGGCTTCAGATGGAATGGGTGGCAGACTTCAGCGGTTTACGCAGTTAGAGCTTGGTCCCAGTTAAATCTGTTGAGTTAAATCCGGGAAATGGTAAGTAACTCAAGCGAGGCACCTGCCAGCCACGCCGCATCGGTAGCAGCTCAAACTCATTGCAGATTTTTCACAACCACCTACTGCGCCTTAGCCAGAATTTGGTTAATCTGTGCAGCTCACTTAAAAAAGTCCCAGACTAAAGATGGCCGACCACGATTTACCCGACAATATCGCCGAGCTGCCCCACCGCGGGGACCACGATATAACGCGGATCAAGATGCACCCACACTCCATCGAGGCGGAACAATCCGTGCTTGGCGGGCTGCTGTTGTCGGCAGATGCCTGGGATGCCGTGTCGGAAGCCGTGGCCGACAGCGACTTCTATAGGCCCGACCACCGGCTGATATTCAGGCAGATATTCAAACTGGCCGAAGCCTCTGAGCCGGTGGATGTAATCACCGTCGCTGACAAACTGGAAGCGCGGGGCGAGCTCGATGCCGCCGGTGGCCTGCCGTACCTGGCAGAGCTTGCACAGAATACCCCCAGCGCCTCAAACATACGGGCCTATGCCCAGGTGGTGAGTGAGCGTGCCAGCCTGCGTAAGCTGATAGAAGCTGCCCAGGACATCGCCGACAGTGGGTTTAACCCCGAGGGGCGCACCTCGAGCGAACTGATCGATGAGGCCGAGCGGCTCATCATGCAAATCTCCGAGCACGGCCCCAAGGCCGGTGGCCCCCAGGGAGTTAACCCGCTATTGCAGGGTGCACTGGCGCGCATCGAAGAACTGTTCAACTCCGGTGGCGACATCACCGGCCTGAGCACCGGTTTCAAGGACCTGGATGGCATGACGTCCGGCTTGCAACCCTCCGACTTGGTCATCGTGGCGGGGCGCCCCTCGATGGGTAAGACCAGTTTTGCGATGAACCTGGTGGAGCACGCCATCCTGAACCAGGAGAAACCCATACTGGTGTTCAGCATGGAGATGCCTGCACCTTCACTGATTGTCAGAATGCTCTCCTCTGTGGGGCATATCGATCAGACTCGTATACGCAACGGCAAGCTGGAACAGGAAGACTGGCCCAAGCTGAGTACCGCTGTGAACAAGCTCAAGGATGCGCCACTTTACATCGATGATACCGCTGCTCTGACACCCACCGAGATTCGCAGTCGTGCACGCAGAGTGGCGCGGGAACACGGCCAGTTGGGCATGATTATGGTGGATTACCTGCAGTTGATGCAGATTGCGGGCTCATCGGAAGGGCGCACCGCAGAGATATCGGAAATCTCCCGTAGCCTGAAGGCGATCGCCAAGGAGTTTGAGGTGCCGATGGTCGCGCTGTCGCAGCTCAATCGCTCGCTGGAGCAGCGCCCCAATAAGCGCCCGGTAAACTCCGACCTGCGGGAATCCGGCGCGATTGAGCAGGACGCGGACGTAATTATGTTTATCTATCGCGACGAGGTGTACAACGAGGAGTCACCCGACAAGGGGGTCGCCGAGATTATTATCGGCAAGCAGCGTAACGGGCCTATTGGAATATGCCGCCTGGCATTTCAGGGCCAGTTTACGCGGTTCGAGAACCTGGCCCGGGGCAGTTACGAGCAGAACTGAGGTTCTGCTCTTACTGTGGGGCTTTTTGCCCGGGCTGGCTTGACCTAGCTGATGGCCGATTGCATAAAGTTTTCCAGCCCCAGTTTCTCGATCAAGCCCAGTTGAGTTTCCAGCCAGTCGATGTGCTCTTCCTCTGATTGCATGATGTCTGCAAACAGGTCCCGCGAGACAAAGTCACCTACCGATTCGCAATAGGTTACCGCTGCCTTAAGATCGACATGAGCCACGTGCTCCAGTTTCAGGTCACACTCGAGCATTTCTTTGGTATTTTCGCCGATGTAGAGCTTGCCGAGACTCTGCAGGTTGGGCAGGCCTTCGAGGAATAATATGCGTTCGATCAGTTTGTCCGCATGCTTCATCTCATCGATGGATTCGTGATACTCGTGGTCGCCCAGTGCCGTCAGGCCCCAGTCTTTATACATGCGCGAGTGCAGGAAGTACTGGTTGATCGCAACCAGTTCGTTACCGAGTACGGTATTCAGGTGTTCTATTACTTTCGGATCGCCTTTCACGATATTTCTCCTGCTTGGTCAAAGGCGCAATGATGGACCTCACCAGCCGGGCTGTCAATGTGGCAACCCTCCCGAAAAGTTCTTAACCTATTGATTTATCATCAAAAATATCGAATATAATAGTTTGGTATTGGCGGTGTTGTAGGGATCTGGAGGGGGATCGGCGGTCCGATCTAGCCGACTGCGTAGAAAAGATGTTCGTCGTCCCGCCCCATGGTCCCCAGCGAGTCTCGTACAATATCCCGTGCAAGAATGCCGCATTTGCCGCACTGGCTGGCCACACCTAGCGTGTTGCGCAGCTCCTGCATAGAGCGCGCTCCATCCCGGACGGCGGCGCGTATCTGGGTGTCGGTAATACCTTTACAGAGACAGACATACATGGCTTGGTTTGATCCACAGTGCTGGTAATCAGCGTCAGATTCAAACACTAATGCTAATGAGAATGATTGTCAACACAGTTAAAGGCAAATTGCTACGGCCTGATTCCGTTTGGGCCGAAGCGACAGCTTATTGCATGCAAGACATTCGCGGTACAGTCCCGATGCCCGCATATTTGTTATCATCTCGCCTCCTGAAAATTAGCCGGCCACCCGTTTCATGCGCAAGACCACACTTCTACCGCTGTTAGCCGACGGCGACTATTGCTCCGGCCAGGCGCTCGCCGACGCACTGGGTGTCAGCCGGACTGCTATCTGGAAGCAGCTGAATGCGCTGGGAGAGCTGGGGCTGGAGATCGAGTCGGTCAAAGGGCGCGGTTATCGGATTCCCGGCGGTATTGATTTACTGGACCAGGCCCGGGTTCGCGCTGAACTCTCTCCAGCTGCTGACGGTCTCCTCACCCATCTCCTGTTGCTGGAAACCGTAGACTCTACCAATGCTGAAGCGATGCGCTTGCTGGAATCCGGGGAGGCTGCTGGATTTGTGTGTACTGCCGAGCAGCAGAGTGCGGGCCGCGGTCGGCGCGGACGCAGCTGGGTCAGCCCCTTTGCTCGCAATCTCTATGTGTCCCTGGCGTGGCAATACCATCAGGGAGCAGCTGCTCTTGAGGGCCTGAGCCTCGCGGTGGGTGTGGCTGTAGCGCGGGCTCTGGCTGCTCATGGCCTGCCGCCGGTGCAATTGAAGTGGCCTAACGATGTGATCTGCGGGGGCGCGAAGCTGGGCGGTGTCTTGCTGGAAATGATCGGCGATGCTGCCGGTTCCTGCCAGGTTGTCGTGGGTGTAGGGCTCAATGTATCCATGCCTGGCCGTGCCGCCACTGATATAGATCAGGCCTGGACGGACATAGAGACGGTCAGCAACGGTGAGCATCCGGGCCGTAATGTCCTGCTGGCGACCCTGCTCAATGAGTTACTGCCTCTTCTTGCCAGCTTTGAGAAGGAGGGATTTGGGCCCTGGCGCGAGGAGTGGCTGGCGTTGGATGCCTTTGCCGACGAAGCGGTTGTGTTGCATGCCGGCGCCAGCACTATGGCGGGTATTGCCCGGGGTGTGGACGAGCGGGGAGCGCTGCAGCTGGAGACGGCTGGCGCAGGGATTCAGTCTATCTACGGCGGAGAAATATCCCTGAGGCGCGCACCGTGAAGCTGGCTGCGCGCTGCCTGCAACTGGATGTGGGCAACAGCGGGAGCAAGTGGCGGTTGCTGCAGGACGACGAAGTCGTGGTGCGCGGTACCTACCGGGCCGAGGACCCGTCTTCACTGGATGCGCTTCTGCACTGCACACCCACGCTGCAACAGGTCTGGGTTGCCAGCGTGGCGGGGAGCGAGGCGGAACAGTCGTTGGCGGACATACTGCATGAGAGATGGGGTGTTGATGTCTGGTTCGCCCGCAGCAGGGCAAGTTGCAGCGGCCTGCGCAACAGCTATGAAGAACCCGAACGGATGGGTGTGGACCGCTGGTTGGCGATGTTGGCGGCTTGGCATCGGCTGCGCGGCAGAGTCTGTGTGGTGGATGCCGGTTCTGCGCTGACTTGTGACCTTGTCAGCGCTGAAGGCCAACACGAGGGGGGCTATATCATTCCCGGCCCGACTCTGATGGAGCGGGCTTTGTTGCTAGATACTGAAAGAGTGCGATTCGAGGAAGAGGCTGAATACACCTTAGCGCCGGGGGTGTCTACCGCAGAGGCGGTGCGACACGGTATTGCCCTGGCCCAGGCTGGGGCGCTGGCTCTGGCAATGGAGCGCGACGGCATATTGCCATCGCAGCTGCTGTTCTGCGGGGGCTGGGGAGAAGCCCTGATGGAATTACTCGACAAGGGCGGCAGCTATCTGCCCGACCTGGTGTTCGAGGGGCTGGAAATCGCAGCCCTCAACACAGACTGACAATAACACTGGCTACCGATCTCGCTAGCTTGCCTTCGCCAATGCGCGAGTCAGGAAGGGGAGGCTGCGCTCCATGCGATAGTCGATACCGGAATGGTTGTCGTCGAACTCCTCGTATACATGCTTAACCCCGTGTTTCGCCAGCTCGCGGGAGAGTAATCGTGTGCCGTAGTGAATGTGGTACTGGTCGCGCCAGCCGCAGTCGACAAATACCCCTCGCAAGGTTTTCAGGTTGGCCTTGTATTTCTGCACCATATGGATGGGGTCGTGCGCCAGCCAGCGCTTCCAGCGCTGCGGCAGCAGCTCCCCGGTTTCCAGGTTAAAGGGCAGGCGGAAACCGTTGGGTGCTTTTGGGTCAGGGTCGTAGCTTGCTGCCATGGCGAGGTTCATCAGGCACATGATGTCACCGCCGCTGGGGTTTTCTTTTGCCCAAAACGCTTCCAGGAAACGCCTGACCCGGCCATCGTCGAGACCCGGCGTCAGTTTGTCAGTGGCTTTTTTAACATCATAAGCCCGATCCTTACGCGCTGGTTTGCGGAATCTCGCCAACTCATTGAGGGTGTTGGGCCAGTCGCTGCGGTAGACGAAATCGAAGTAGGCGTCGCCGGAGTGATCCGCGATAGCGCCCCAGTACTTCGGATATTTCATGCCGTGGACAATGGCACCGTAGCCGCCGGATGACTTGCCGAAGCACCCTCTGGCATCCCGGCTGGCAATGGTGCGCAGTTCACCGTCGACAAAGGGAATGATTTCTTCCGTCAGGTAGTCTGCATAGTTGCCGATGGCGCTGGAATTGATGTACTGGTTGCCGCCGAGAGCCGTGAAGCAATCGGGGAATACCAGTATCGCCGGGCTCATGCGCCGCTCGTGGATCAGGCGCGCAGCTCGCTCCTGCACATTCTCACCAAAATTTTTCCAGGCGGTATGCGACAGCCCCGAGCCGGTATAGCCCACCAGATCGTAGAGCACGGGAAAGCGTTTGTTGCGGCTCTTGTTATATTGTGGCGGCAACCAGACATGCAGCTTGCGCACATGTGGGTCACCGAGCGGGTTGTCCTTGAGGATGCCGGAGCTGTGTTCCAACTCCAGTAATTCGCCCTCGGGCCAGTCGCAGCGCTTTAACGTCATTCCTGCCTCCCGGAATCTCTTGTTTGGGAGGCATAGCCTATACCGATTTATACGGCTTTGTCAGTTGGCGTTGGAATATTTGCCCTCAGAGAAATCTGTGGCCGCGCTGGTTCCTTGGTGGCATCGCCTTTCTCGAACTGCTGTACGGTGCGAAAGAGGGATTTCCGTTGAGTTCCACACTGTTGCACCAGTCTTTGTTGGTGTCCAGAAGAGAGGGCTTTTGCAACTCATCAAGCTGTTGCGCGTATTTTTTCTCAGGTAGCAACGCAGCTACCACTAATTTTGCACGGGGAAGAACTTTACTGGCGGCGATTCTGCCGCGCATACCCCAGCCTACCCTGAAGCTGTCGCAGTATGATTCATCAACCGTATTGTTTGGAATGGAGGTGAAGGCGACATCCCGCTGCACGCCGTACAATATTTCCATCATAGCTTCTTCGAAAAGCATGGCCACGTCTTCAAATTGACTGGCGTAACTATAGAGATCGGAAGCGGGGTCCGGTGCGAAGAAAGTACCTATTTTAGCGGCGTTATAGTTGGCTTCCTGCGGAGTTGCCTGCGCGCCGAAGTACAGTACGTTGGCGATGCTGGCCAGTACGTCCGACTCCAGCGGACGGAACGCTCGCAGCTCATCAGACACTTGCGTGAAGTTAAGCTGAGCCATGGTTGCGTTCATCGGAACAATGCTCAAAAACTGTGGCCTGATAAAGTCGGCTGCATGGGCAAGCTCGTGGAGTAACAGACTGGCAACGTTAAGTTCAATGTCTGCCAGCTCGCGCTGGTCTGTGTCGCTAGCGATATAAAGCGAATCAAAAACGTCAGTGTTGCCATCGACATAACGCCACAGGTGGGCGAAGTTTACCTCATTGGCGAATTCTGCTCTGTAGTCAGGATCCGTAGAGACGGAGCGCCGTTCCTCGGCATTTAACCAAAAAAAGTCTGCATCAAGATACAGTGTGCCCGTACCCGGGTCGTAGTAAGACGGGCGAATTTCGGTGCCGATAACAATGGATGTAACGCTTCGGAACAGCAACAGAATGTCATTTGGCATGGTATAGAGCACCTGCTCGAATCGCTCTGAGATCCATGGCGCGGAGCCCACCAGGCGGGACATTACGTCTGAAACCTGTGGCTGGGGTGTGCTCAAGCCTATCAGCGGCAGCGTTCTCATAGTGCACAGGTCACCGTAGACAACAGGGAAAACACAGCCAACGAGGTCTTTCTTCCAGAATTGACCGCGGTCATTGGGCTTGAAGCTGGCGTTTTCCACAATATTGACGCTGTCCAGATAAGCGATTTCATCGCTATAAAATGTACTTTGAATAGCGCGGGGCATTCGAGCGAGGAAATCCGCTGGGCCTTTGTACCGCTTTTTCCCGGAGAAGTGGGACCATTGCAGAACATCGTTATAGTTCGTTAGCTTATCGGCGTTGATGTCCCCAACTATTTTCTTGGCAATTTCATTAAGGCGTTGGCCGATCTTCGCATTGCCCAGGTTACCCAGCTCCGGTTCCAGAACACGATAAACCGCCTCGCTAAGCATAGTCACTCGGCCGAACGGGCGTTTTAATTGGGCTCCGCTCATAATTGCCCGCACCTGACGTTCCACAGTGGTCCCGCCAGTATCCACCACGCCATTGGCATTGCCATCCATGTCGACACCGCCAGTGGCAGTAACCAGGTAATAGTCCGAGTTAACCAGCGCTACATCGGGTATTTCCACCACACCCAGGTAGGCGGCTTTGCCCCCGTTGTTCAAGGTGCTCCACTGCTTGTTTCCGATGTCGTTCTTCACCGACTCGACATCAGTCGTCATGAGGTTTTTGGCGACCGGGGCGCCGCCTTGTAGTGGAGTAATAGTGACACTGGCGCCGGCAACCGGACCCATCAGCTCAACTTGCAGACAACCGTGCAGCAGAGGGAGGTATACAAGCAATAATAGAATGCGGCGTGCCAGCATGTGGGGTATCTCCTGAAATGACGAGGAAAGCGTTTGCAAATAGTCTGGCCAATGCGGCTTCTGGTGTCCACAAATGCTCAACAGGGTGGCCGTACTGTGATCTATGCAAGCTTATGGGAAAGGCGTGGAATTATACCGCGGTGCAGTCTAAGCTGCATCCATCCGGATTTTCTCGACCTGAGGTTGAATAATGTTGAAATTTGCCTGCTTACTGCTCCTGAGCATCAGCTTTTATAGCGGTACAGTCGCGGCCCAGGATACGTTGCGTCTTATGGCCAATACATCGCCACCGTATTCGGACAAGACATTGCCGGAGCAGGGGCTCGCGCTGGAAATTGTGAAACACGTTTTTGCTGCCACCCCCTACCAACCCGATATTACAATAGATAACTGGTCGCGCGCCGTCGAGGGCGCAAGTCTGGGTGTATACGACGGCCTGGCCGCAGCCTGGTTCTCCGATGCTCGAAATGATGATCTGTTGTTTAGTGAGCCCTATCTTTCAAGTCAGCTGATTATCCTGAAACTGCGAAGTAACCCACGTCAGTACAACTCCCTTCGGGATCTGGCCGGGGGAAAATTGGGGGTCAGGGTGGACTATGCCTACGGTGTGGACTTTTCTGGCATACCCGATTTGACTCTGGTACAGGAAAACCACCTGATCCAGAATTTGCTCAAGCTGCTGAGTGGCTCCGTAGATTTCGTGATAGGTGATCGCCGCACTATTGTGATGCAACTGAATGAGTACCTGAGCGATAAGATGACCCAATTTGAGGTGCTGGATATCCCCCTGCCCGAGGTGCAGCGGCATGTGGCTATCAGTCGGGAACGGCGGGACTATGAGAAGGTGATTTCAGCGTTTAACCGCTCCCTCGCTGCGTCCAGGAAGGACGGTTCTCTGGCGGCAATGATCGACCAGTGGGACGGTCGTCTCGGCAAGCTCGACTAGACGGGTCCTTAATACATCGTTCAGCGTAGCTGTCTGTGCCAATTACTGACAAGCTTTTCGACGCTGATCTCCTTGCCACCATCGCGCCATTTACCGGCGTAATCGACATCCGTGGAATTGGGTGGCGGCTCGGGTAGGTTGACCCTGAATCGCACGGGCATGGGCACTGCCTCGCCCAGTGCCACAGCTTCACCCTTGGACAGAGACGTGAGTGTGGCAAAGGTGCCGCGCACCGCTTCGGGCACCATGGAGCGCACGTACTCCTGATCTTCCGGATTCGATATGCGCAGGCAGATATAGGAACTGCACTGGGCCAGTACGGTTTCCGATACGTCTGCCGGGCGCTGGCTGACGATGCAGAGGCCGACACCATATTTTCTGCCATTCTTGGCGATTCTCTCCATGGACCGACGCGCTTCCCGGTACCGGGGAACATCTTCTCGGGGAATGTATTCGTGTGCCTCTTCACAGATCAGATAAATGGGAAACTCCCGGCACAGCGGGTTCCAGAAGTTAAATTCGTATGCGAGTCGCCCGATCTGGGCTGTTACCATGGGTAGTACGTCGAAGGGTACGGCGCTGAGGTCCAGAACCGTCACATTGGCTTTGGGTTCTCCCAGGCCGACCAGGTCTTTCATCAGGCTCGCCAGTGACTCGGTAGAGTTCCGCGTTTTTGGTTTCATCAGGAAGTCGTAGCGTGAATCGTTCATCAGGCTGTTAAGCCGCACCAGCACCTGGTCGAATTTGCCGTACAGCGGCGACTTTGTCTTGCCGAAATCGGTGGTCTCATTATTGGCCTTGTTGATCAGTTCGATCAGTTCATCCAGAGAAAAGTACACTGGGGAATCCACCGTGATATGCCCTAGCTCTAGGTGCGCATTCGTTTCTCGCTTGAGCCGCATAAGAATGGAACGCAGGAACGAAATCTGGATCGAGGCGTTCTCGTCTGCCGGGTCGGTGATTAGTTCGCACAACTCGGAGTAGGCGAGAAGCCAATAGGGGAACTCCACTTCCTGCGCTTTGAGGCAGCGTACCTTGTCAGCGGGGAAGGGCGCTGTCGCCTTTACACCATCTACCTCCTTGTCACAGTATTCCCCGTGCATGTCGAGCAAAATAATATGTGCCTTGGGCATGCTGCGCAGAGCCGACTGTATCAGGCTGGTGACTGTCCAGGACTTGCCAGAGCCACTTTGCCCCAGTATGGCGGCATGGCGGCCAAAAAAAGCGGAAGCATCGAGGTACACTTCGATGGTGTTAAAGGATGTGAGACGGCCAATGCGATACCCCACTTCACTGTGCCTGGAAAAAATTTGCTTCAACTCGCTCTGTGAGATCTGGTAGACGTCTGCGCCACTGGTGGGGAAGTGGGCAACGCCTCGGGTGAATACACCTTCCGAATTGATTTCGCCGAGCGGTGTCAGGCCTATCATATGTCCGGCCCGTCCGTCTCGGTCAGCCACAAGGTAGCTGCGCTCCACCATAACAAGAACATGCAAATTGAACTGTGCGATCAGCAGGTAGGACCCCAATTGCCCGATCCGCAGGTTGTGCTTTGCGGGCGCGTTATCGCCGGCCGACTCATTGCGTGTGGGAATCAGTTTCGCTGTGAGAAGATCTGCGCTGACATCGATTACAACACCCACTTTCCTGCTCTTTTCGTCGGGCATATTGGCTGCCATTCTCCTGAGTTTATTGCGGTACAGGAGTAGGGCTTATCGGGCTTCCCCTGTGCTCCTGCAACGAGTAGAGCAAACTATGAAATGCTATTGCAGGTGCAGCCTAAAGACAAATGCTGCGCCAATGCAAGATTACGTGGGTGTTAACTCGAAAAATGCGTACCTTATTAGCCGTTAACTTTTCGCTTCGAACTCGCTAATGTTCATTGAAAATCCTTCATTATCGGTAGCAATTAGCCCCACGCCTCGTGCATTACTTCCGGATTTATTAGACCACTACAGCGATCAACAAAATTGAACATGAGAGGTATCGGGACACGGTGGTTCCTCCTGACTGCCCACTGGACAGTATGCGATTGTGATAACGGATAATCCATGGGTTGATGCCGGAGGTTTCCGCGAGGTGCCCAGTCGAATATGGGCCAGACGCCCACACACGGAAATCCCGCTTCACCATAAAACGGCCCCAATACTGTCAGTTTCTTTTACACCAAGCCTCTCAACTGAAATGGGAGGTGGGCTGAAAGCCCCATGATTGCTCGGTTTAGATATATTGGTACGATACTTGCCTCACTCATTAATACGTTTAGAAACGCAAGGACGCCCCATGCGTATGTCGATAAAGTCTGGTATACCGACAATCATTGGCCTCACACTAGCGTTCATGGTGTCGACAGCCAGCGCGGCTCCAATTACTCCCTGTTCTCCTTGCGAGGAAGAAGACCCAGGAGAAATTTTCAGTGTCAAATATACCCGGGGCGTGATCGACTCCGGACCACTATCATTTGGCTTGAGTGCTTTACCCACCGAAGTCAACGCGCAGTTTGGGCTTGCCGCAGTCATAGCCACTCCGGTTCCCGGCAGTATAAATCCACAATTTCAATACCAATACGGGTTGGCAGATGTGGTGGGGGCGAGTGTTTCCTTCGGCGATGCTACTTGGAGCACATTGGCGTCATTCGATCTTGTCATTCGGAACGGCGTCGCGATGGCATTATCCTATGAGTTCTCGCCGACACTTTCGCCCACGACTTCAGGAATTATTATTCTCAATTTTCCTTTGTCGATCACCGGCACCGTTACAGAGACTGGCGAGGCGTTCGCTTACACCTACTCCGAGTCGACCCAATCGATTCGTGCAGTCCCGATACCCGCTACCCTTGCCCTATTCGGTCTTGGGCTCGCTGGCCTAGGCTGGTCAAGACGCAAGCAAGCGTAAACAGAACTCCTGATGAATAGCCCCCACTACAAACCATAGCGACAAAACCGACAAAACCCGGTTTTTTCAGTTTCGGCAATGCGTGAATGACGGGCTCTCGAGATTGATGCTGTAGTTGATATCAGGTTTGGCTGATGTCTGCTTTTTTCGAGAGTGGTCGCCCGGGTTGTGATGTCGAGAGGGGTAGCTAACGACGCGGAGCGGTCAGTAGCTCATCGGCCAGCTAGCCCCTGATTCAGGAATCGTCGATTCCCGCTTTTATGGCGATTGCGGCATTCGCCGGCCTTAGGTTTTATCCTTCTGAACGAGCGCCGCTATCGACGAGCCTCCAACATAACGTCAAGATTTTTTACACTCCATACACAGTGTAATGACGTTCTCGTGTCATGTGATTGAATTTCTATGAAATTATATTAAAGGCGCGAATCTTGCTTTCATTAAGTCTGAGTATGAATGGAGTTCAAACAAGATGAACAGAAATACGGGACTATCAGTTGCCCTTATCGCGTGTCTCCTATTGGGGGTGACTACTGCCATTCCTGCGGGGGCCACACTCATCAGCTTGCAGTCGACCATAGACGGCGCGCAGGCCAGTGCTGGAGCCGGCACCGGTAGTCCGGGTACCGGTTTGGCGGCGATCACTTTTGACGATGTGACCAAAAACATCTCTTGGAATATCAGTTGGTCTGGCCTGTCGGGGGCTCTTACGGCAGCTCACTTCCACGGGCCGGCTGGCCCAGGCACAAATGCTGGCGTACAGGTGTTCTTTATAGATATAGCTCCGGGTAACCCATCGGTAGGCAGCACGATTATCGACAACGACCAGGCCGCAGATCTACTAGCGGGGCTGTGGTACATCAACATTCATACCCAGGAATTTCCAGGAGGCGAAATTCGAGGGCAGGTGCTGCAATCGGCTAACGGCGTGCCAGAGCCCGCAACGCTCGCCTTGTTCGGACTCGGCCTCACTGGTCTTGGTTGGTCAAGGCGCAAGAAAGCGTAAACAGAATAAGGCCCGCTGCCTGATAGCCCGCTGTGCCAGGCTCTATTTTGCCTGTGTTTTGAGTTGGCAAATGTCTTAAACTGGCACAAACGGCTTCTTTGAAGCCAGGGCAATCGGAATTTGTGA
>TARA_R110001599_G_scaffold67850_3_pt1 | contig 12543 bp, 8 predicted proteins | sample TARA_R110001599 | Tara Oceans TARA_R110001599 (sample SAMEA4398360) | marine metagenome | biome: Polar Biome; feature: [MES] marine water layer (ENVO:01000295) within the mesopelagic zone...; material: water (ENVO:00002006), including particulate matter (ENVO:01000060) such as...... | reverse complement strand
GGCATCTAAATGGGATATGACCAAAATGAATTCAAACTCAGATTTTAAATATTCAAAAAGCATAAACATGCTATTAAGATTGTCAGAATCTAAATTACCAAAACCTTCATCTATAGCTAAAAAATTAGGTCTTGGTAGGTTTGATACATTTATAAGAGCAACTCTAATTGCCAATGAAGATATGAATTTTTCCATGCCAGAAGTCATTTCCAATGGCCAAAGACTTTTATCATACTTGATGTAAGTTAGTATATTTTTACCATCAGTTTCGAAGCTAATAGTGAATTCTACTATCTGAGATAATGTCTCGTTTACGGCTTCTTCTATATATGGTAGGGCATCAGATATCAGTTCATAAGGTATACCATCTCTCTTAATAGATTCTAGATAATACTCATAAGCCTTCAATCTATTTTCTAAATCATTAGCTTTTTCTATAGAACCATTGATAGCTTCTATTTTTGATTTTGCAAGATTTATATTCGAATAATTTTCCAATAATTTAGATTCCACACCATCTAATATATTTTCCGATTCTAATTTTTCACTTTCTAATATATGTATGGCATCTTGGGTTTTTCTATTGAAAGATATGATCTTTTTATTTTTATGATAAGATTCTATATTGGATTTTATAGTTGAAAGTTTTTCTACATTATAATCACGCTCACTTTCTTTATTTTTTATATTCAACAATAGATTTTTTTGATCTGCCCCAAGATCTCTCAATTTTAAACCCAATTGATCAAGATCGTCTTTTTGATCTATATATGATTTTAAAGCTGTCGATTTATTACCATAATGTTCAACGTCTTTGATATACGAATCTGCTTGTTTGCGATCTTCAGGGAGTTCCAATTTTGCTTTTTCAGCTTGTTTAACAAACTCGTTATTGATGCAGTGCTCACAATCTGGATCGTATAAATGGGTAGATAATTTAGAAACCAGTTTTAGCTTTTGTTTAACTACAGCTTTTAATTTGTCTAAATCTATTTCCCGTGAAGATTTTTCATCTAGACATTTATAATATTCAGTAACTTTTTCATCTATCAAAATGGAATCAAAACTAACTAATTGACTATTCAAAGTTAAATATTCAGACTTGTTACTGCCACTCTTTACATTAAGATTTGAAACATTCAGATCAGCCTTTGCTATCATATCAATGACTATAGTTTCACTAGATTCTAAAGCTTTAATATCCCAGTCTTTAGTATCAGATTTTATTTTTTTAGTAAGGCTTATAATATCATCAGATAGTTTTTTGATTTGTTTTTTCAAACTTAATTTGTTTGCTTTAACTATTTTGATTTCTGATGTGTGATGATTGTAAACCTCTGTTGCATCTATTAATTGTACATCATAATCTGTTTTTTTGAAGTCTCTAAGTAACACTTGGACATCTCGAATCTCTTCATTAGCTACCTGATACAGTTCCTCAAAAACGGTTATATCCATAAATTGAGCTAAGAGATCTTTTCGTTCTGTCTGGGATTTATTTATGAAGCCTATACCATCATTTTGTACAGAAAGGGAAGTTAATTCAAAATCCTCATAGGTGCCGACATAGCCTCTAATATTTTTATTAGTTTCACGTCTTTGTTCACCATTCAAAGATATTATGGAATTATCTTCACCGACCATAGAAAAATCAACATCAACCCTAACATTGGACTTGCCACTTTTTACTCTTTTGGCTTTCCTTTCTATAAAATAATCTACACCATCTATTTCAAAGGTGAGTTTACATTTAAAGTCCAAACATTTATTATTCATAATATCTTCGGCTTTTTTTGTTCTACTACACTTATCAAATAAACAGAAAGCTATAGAATCTAAAATAGCAGATTTACCTGAATGGTTAGCTGCGAATAAACCCATCAAGCCTTTAACATTTTTAAAATCTATCACGTTGTCTGAACCGTAACTAAACATATTATCAAACTCAAACTTCTTTGGCTTCCATGAAATATTTCTAGATATTTCTACAGGAGGAAGTCCTGCGTTTAAAGATCTGTTGAGATTTTTTATTCGAGATTGCATTTCAGGATCTAAAGTGTAATTTCTAGATATATAATCATCCAATAATTCATTCTGATATTCAATGTCCCGAACATCCTTCAATAAAGCCTTAGCGATTTTATTATTTGAAGATCCTTTCACCTTGTCTGTTTTAATAATCATAGCATCAGAGAAACTGGACTGCTTACGGATTTGCAACATCAGACTTTTAAGTTCTGCCTCGGTAGTATTACTAGTTCGTATTCTTAATCTTGGAAACCTAGGAATGTCTTTAATGCTAGGAAGATGCCCATCATTAATATCAACGGTATAGAACCCATAATCATTATTGATATGAGTAAAGCTGCTAGACAAGTCCCTAAGGTCCCAAATAGTATAGCCATGGTTTTCATATGATTCTCCGAAATTTTGCTGGATTAAACTACCAGGATAATGTATGGTTTTATTAGTATCTAGATATTGATGTTTATGGATATCTCCCAATAAGACCATATCATAATTACTAAACATCTTTACAGAATAATTTTCATTACGCACTTTGAAGCCTGCATCGGTCATGGATGAATCTACTGCACCATGGAATAAAGCCACCTTTAGTTTATCATCAGGAATGTCCCTTGCAAGGATATAGTTTTCTTGATCGTCTGCGATATCGAAAACAGAGAATTGGACATCAGCAATTTCATAAACCATAGTCTTATCTAAATACCAAAGGTTCGGATGATTCAGTGAATCGTATATGGGTTTAAGAGCATCCATTCTATTTTTATTATTGAGGTTCATATCATGATTTCCCCTGATGAAAATAGTAGGTCTTTTATTTGCTAACGATATAAGAAACTCACGGGTCAGATCTATTAATTCAGGAGACATATCTATTTTATTATGTACTATGTCCCCAGCAATATAAACTAATGAGTTTGCAGGTAGCTTGTCGACTGCTTTATATAGTTGATCGAAGACAGATCTATATTCAGTATGCCTCTTATAATTCCGGATATGTATATCTGCAATATGCAATATCTTTTCAATTTTATCAAAGCCTATATCAATTTTTTGCATACAATTTATATTCCATTAATTTGCTGAAGGTTAAAGGTTTGGATTCTTCTATCATTTCTAAGATTTTATTACGACCTAATTCACTAGGATCGGATTGCTCCATTTCTATCAAATGTACAATTATATTATTATCCATAAAATATGCTGCATGCTCTAAAGCCTTGGTCCTTGCATCTGCATCCAATAGTAAGTTTATCCGAGAGACTCTTGATTGCAAAATTTTATGTTTTAGTGCGTTCTGGATTAATTTACCAAAAAGAGGGATTGCATTCTCACCGACGGCTAAGGCATCGAAAGGACCTTCAACGATATTAACAGGTTCATTCCAATTAACTAGTAAATCATAACCGATAATATCTTTTGAAACTTGAGGGTTTTTATGCTTGAAGCTAACGTCGTAAAAAGATCTAGCAGTAAAATAATTGAGTTCTCCATTGGCATCGTAACTAGGTACGATAATCATCCCACCATACTCACCAGACTCACAATAACCAATAGAATACCTTAAAATATCATACTTCTTAATGCCTCTATTTTTTAAATATCGAACTGCATTTCTATAATCAGGACTCTTCATATTGCCATCAAGGATTGGTATATATTCTAGAGGTAGTGAAAGTAATTGTTGGTATTTAGTAAATGATCTAGTATCTATATCACCTACTAATTTACCAAGCTCCTTTATCTTATTATATGAAGCGCCAATACTTTTTAAGATATTTACTAGTTTACGACCCTTCTTACCACAGACCCAACATTGCCACTTTTGATTTATAGTATTTACAGAAAGTTTAGGTTTTGGATGGTGACAGTAAGGACAACTAAACCATACATCACCGTTGGTTTTATCTAAACCACGACCTAATACGGACTCTAGCAATTTCTTAATTTGTACTTTTATCATAGGTTAAATATAAGAAAAATATACGACATATGAAATTATTTTGGGAGTTTTGTTTCTAAAATAAGCTCTTTAGATTTGTCTGTGAATTTAACCGAAACGAACTTTCGACTACCTACACAATCATTATAATAATCTGATCTAATCATAACATCAGACTTGTGTTGGATGTTCTCCTCCATATAATTGACTTGGCCTTTAGTCTCTCCGAGGAATAAAATTTCAAACTTGAATTTTGATATGTCGAATTTTTCTATGTCTGCAGTTACAGTTTTAGAGCTACCGACATAAGAACGCCAGTCAGATTCTTTACGTACAATCTTGCGTCGTGTTTTGCCCTTGACCTTTACACGTCTTGAGGTACCGAAGTATTTCCGACCGATATATTTTCTACCATTAATAGTATTGGTAATTAAATAAACAAAACCGAAAAAGCCTTCAGGAACATCTCTAAGATATTTTCCTTTATATTTCCAATGGCTCATTATGTATCAAATCTTATAATAAATGTTGTGTCGTAGTTTTCAGATTTTTTAATTGGTTGACCTAATTTCCCTATAGCTAAAAGATCATTATCCTGGTTGTACAAACCCACCGTCGTAATATATGGATTCCAAGTAGGAGACGATACAAAGGATTTTAAGGTTTTTGTAGTGATATCAGATAGTACAGAAACGTTTGTACTAGCATTAAATTCTCCTTTATCTATGCTGCACATATACTCATGCTCTTTCATAACATAAGTATTTTTAAATTCTAGATTACACTCACTAAATGCGTTTGCCCAGTCTCCTGAAGCGCTTGTTGTTAAAACTATAATACCATAATCATAAAATATATTACCGATATTTGTAGATCCAGATATTAAGTTACCATTAGAATCATCTGTCAATATAAGAGATCCAGATGTTATTTTTGTTGAACCTGCCTTTATAGCGTCACCTTTCATAAGATGGGGTATAGATAATACATTGATGTCAGGAAGTGTAGTTTCTTTAATTATTGCAGAACCTGTAGGATCTTGAGATAATAGACCTACGAAGGCACTAGAAAAGCACGGCTTATAAAAATCACTCAATATTGAATAATAGATATCTCTCTTGGCATAACCATTTGTTGTAATAGTATTATTAGTAGTATCCCACTCCAGAGTATTCGATGAACCAGCATAGGAAAAGACTTTTAGGTCGTCAAAACTTCCTGTTGAGTTTGCTACTGTTATCTCATATTTTTTATGAGCAGTATGTTTAGTAATATTTTTATTGGCTATTTGTTTGAATGCACCTGCCATTCTCTAGCCCCCTAATATTCTAATCTTACACGAACTAAGGCTTCTCTTTGGAATGATTTCAAAAGAGGTTTAGATAGTTTTGCAACAGCTAATAATTCATTATTTTCATCATAAAGACCAACCGTTGTTACATACGTTTTTGGATTACCAACCATTGATGAGAATCGGAATGTACCATCAGTAGAACTGTCAGCTACAAAAGTTGGATTAGCCGAATGATTTCCTGCATGACTTGGAATTCTACAGAAGTAAGTTCTAGAATGAAGGTGTTCAGTATTCCTTGCTCTAAAGTGTGCTCCACCTTTAATAGCATTAAATAAATTTAAAGGGTTTTGATTAACCATAGTCGTACTTATAGTTTGAGTCGGAGTACCTGTACAATCATAACAATATGGAGTAGCATCTAAAATAATACCGGCAGAAGAAGATACTTTTGCTTGATCTAATATCATTACACCATATTTAGGATAAAACTTTCCAAAAACATCAATACCAGATTGACCAGAAGCAATGGATCCTGAAATTATATTATGAGGGCCATCACCTTGGTCATTAGAACCAGAACCAGTTAGAGTATCGATTAATTGAATTGTCGTTCCATTAGAACCAGATATTTTCAATTCCCAGTTACCAGGATCCATAGATTCTTTAAGTTGATTTCTACCAACATTAATTACATATATAGAATCTTTAGCAGCACCACCAATATTGAATTTAAAATCAGAGTCATTATCATTTTTATCTTCAAGTAATGCAGCATATTGTGAGTAGATAGCTTTGGTTGGTGTAAATCCATAAGATTGACCTTCTAAATTAGAAGAACCAGATCCGTTGTAGTTACCATAAGCTACAGAAAATTGAGATGTTAAGGTAGAGTCTACCTGAGGGTCTGCTCTGTAAACATCCAAGTAGTATTCCCCTGAAGAACCAGACTGAGCTGATGAAGTATGAAATTCACCCGAAGCTAAAGTAGGATCACCGGTATCCCACATAGCGCTATTAATTCGATCACCAACAGTATTGATGATAACATCACCACCAACTATTTTAGTTAGGTCTCCTATATCGTCTGGCGAATTGTAGACATAATCAAAGTCTATGAAGGTTGTATTTGTGGGTTTTACTATATTAGCCATTTTTATGGATTTCCTTTTATTTTTAAATGTCTGTAAGCCAGGAACATATCTACCTGACATGATTATGTTGTTAATTTAGATACACTGATGGCTACAGTCCCAGTTATACCAGTATTATTACCTACTATCGTAAGAGTTGTAGACTTTGCTGCATTCTGTGATGGGTGACCTATGAATGTGATTACTGCATTACCTGAGACTACATTAAACGTCTTAGAAACAGAACCACCATCGGTAGTTATCATACCATCGAAATTAGCTACACTTTTATCAGATATGATAGCTGTATATGCTGTGTCTCCAAATAATGTACCTCCAGAAGTAGAAGTAGAAGTTATTGCAGTTATCGAACCTTGAGCACCTAATCCAGTTAATGTAAATGTTGCATCAGCTGGTGATAATTGCAAGAATGGTAATTTTTGAATATTTTTACTAAGAGTCATCAGTTTATATCTCATGACTTTGGACTCATCAGGTATTGCTTCGACCATCGGCATATTTTCTATTGCTTGACCATAGTATAATGTTCCTTTAGAATGACTCTCATCCCATAGACCATAATCGATCTCATCATCAGCTAAAGCAAATTTTGTTATAGTAAAATCACCGGATGCTAATTTTTCTCGACCTCTTTTAGTCAATATAGCATCTACAGTAATTGAGGATTTATCTAAATATCCCATTATAATACTCCTATTTTTAATTTAAGCATCTTAGCTTATCTCTGTATATAAATATCCAAAATATAGATTTTTACCTTATTGTAAGGTCACCTCTATTCTGGATTGATCTATCTGTTGCTTGTAATATTACGGCATTAGTTTCAACAACTTCTATTGCACATTTTATGTTATGGGCATTTGTACTATCAAACAAACCATCACCTGTTACAGTAGGATCATTCACAAGATTAATGATACCTCCAATCGAACCATCAACACTACCATATTTGGTTCCACCATACCTTTGATTCTTTATAGCTGTCGGAATAAAGTCTTGTACTTGTACTGGCCCCGATCCGGTTCCCGATGTCTTCGTCGTATATTTCCTGCTGGTTACAGAATTATCATACGTAGGTATGTCTTGTGAAGCCATTGAGCCTTGTGCAATATGACCACTAATACTAGCATCAAAACTATTAGCCATATAAGAATTTGCTTTCTGAGAAAGGTCCCTATCATAAACCATATATGTTTTATTGAATGCTGGTATTGCACCCTCATATGTTCCGTTTGATAAAGCTCCCAAATCCATTGTTTCAGAATTAAACTTATAGCTAACCTTATTAGCTACCAGGTCGGACATACCATAAGTTCTATTTTCAAAAGACTCAGAAACTTTAGAGATTGTAGGTCTTTCTAGAAGATTTGGTTTAATTAATAATCCAGTATATGCTTTAGCACGACCAGGTAATAAAGATTCTACTTGTTGGAATATCGAATGATCGAAATACTTTAAAACTTTTAAATATGCATCGAATGTTGGTGAAGTATTGTATTTTGACCAATAATGATTTCGAATATTATTCAATTCTTTATATCTTGTTCTATAGCCATCACGAGGATTACCTACGAAATCATCAAACTTAGCACCGCCTATTTGATGAGATATATCAATATCAATATCATCAACAGGAGAATAATAAACTCCCAACATAGGAGAATCTATAGATGCTAACTGTATAGAATTACTTACTATTGATTGATCTCTATGAAGTTCACCAGTTACACTTCCAGATTCAATTCTAATCTTATCCGAAATAGCTCTCGTACCTATGATCTCAGGAACTACTGTAAAGTATGTTTCCTCTTCATATTGCCAATCTGCAGGTGCTCCTGCAAAGTTATAAGCAGAGCCAGAATTAGCGTCAAAAGCTAAATAGCCGCTCTGACTTTTAAATACGTCTATCTTGTTTTGGTTCGGATGACTAGATGCTATTTTAGCCCCGGACGAAAGAGTATAGATTTTATTATCAGAACCCAAAGGTAGTCTGTAGATTAAATCTGTATATGACGCCGTGTAGGTATTACCCTCTATAGATAGTGGTGAAAGAATATGGTTAGTAAAAGCAGCATCTGTAAGTCTTGCATCATTATTAAATGCCCAATAACGAATTTCTTGGATGCTACCAGTAAACCCTTGCAATCTATTAGAAGGAGTACTTTCATAAGCACCTGCTACGAATTGAGCTTCCTTAGCTCCATCACCATAGCCTACATAAACAGCAGTTGTATAACCTCTCCAGTAAGTTTGATTAGCTATTGAATTTGTAGAATTATATTTATGAGTAACAGTTCCTTTTGCATGGTCAGGAGCTTTCCATAAATCCAATTTAAAGGTTTGGTCATATGTAGGAGAATAATTGGCATCATTAATACCAAATTGAATATTCCACCAATCATTATCAAAGATAGGAGCCCAGTCAGTAGCAGAACCTGAAAAGTCTGTTGATATAGTAGAGCCATGGCGTATATATGACCACACTCTTCCATGATTATGATATCCAGATGAAGTATTGCTAGCTGATGGATGCTTTTCCAATTCTATTTGCCAGTTTGTTTCATTGCCGCTTGCATGTTGATGTATTATGACAGAATCCTGAGGTGTGTTACAATTCAATCTAAATTCAACTACACTTGGTGGTATTGCATCTGAAGGTAAATGTGTAATAACAGAACTTGATAGTGTACCCCAAGGTAATTTTAAATAGGGAGTGCCAGAGCCAAATACTAAAGACTGGTTATATTGTTCATACTTTACATATTGGTTAGTAGACATATCTTTAGGTGCACCACCATATTCTCTAACTCTTAAAACTGTAGGAGGAAGACCATATGTATTAGTCAAAGCTCTGATTGATCTTTCAGTTCCCTTGGTCTTTAGAATATATGGTAAATTATTTAAAGTACGTTTCCAAACTTCTTTGGTTATATCTGCTGTTGGCATTGATGATGATACAACATATGTTTGAGTACTTCCAGAATCTGTTGTTTGATAACTTCCAGATTCATTTGTACCTAGCTTATAAGACCAAAGATCTTCAAAGTTGTAACCATTAATGCCATGCCAACCCAAAGACTTTAAAGTATCCCATATTATATCTTTGGAAATTCCAAGATCTAATTCATTACTTCTATCATGGATTTTTGTTAAATGATCTATGTAATTATATAGAGTATCATAATGCTGGCCCATCATATTTACAAACATTAAATAGTTTGCATTTTGAATATCTAATCTTATATGGTCAGGTATTGTCTTTTCTAAATTATAATCATTAGCTATATCATAATCTAATGCTGCAGACTCCTGTGTAGTTAGCCAATTTGTAACTTCTGATGAGGTTGAATTGGATAAAGTATATGGTATAGCAGAATTAGATTTGGGCCATGTTGAAGCATTAAATATACCATAGGCACTAGATTCATAGGAACTAGATTCATAGTATAAGTAATCTTCATAACCATCAAAAGATGCTAAGACCTTATTCTTCTTGGCTATATAATTTAATTTGTTAGTAGCAATTGCTGAAGAGGTTGCCGATGATAGAGAATCTAATTTCAAATCGTAATACTCTACCAATTGAATCTTATATTTAAAATTAGCTAGACGTTCTTTTGCAGAACTAAAATGTATAAAATTGGAATATGTTCTATAGTCTATACCAAGGTCTGCTGACGAAGCCTTTGATCCACTAAAAATACTATTTAGCAATCTATCTTTGGTAGTAGCATCTCCCAGTAAAGAATCCCAAGATTCATATTTTGTTGAGATAGAAGCTTTGGTTGTACCGATAGGTGCAGAAAAGTTAGGACCTCTTAATATATAACTAGTACTCGGAAGAGGTTGAGCTTTTACTTTAAGTTTTATTTCTCGAGGTTCGGTTAATTGTTGTTCTAGATTACAAAGATCTCCAAGTTCAATTGGTTCTAAAGGTCTTGATAATTTTAAAATTATTGTACCAGGATGGGAAGACTTTGATACATTCCATTGTGGGAATACATCCACTCTCTGGTTTATTATTTTATAAACACCGCCACCGGAAAGTACAAGAACTTTATTGACTTGACCTATGTGTTCTAAAATTAATTGTTTTGCCCTATCCCAATAACTATTATTTTTATTAATGGCTTGTAGTGTATTTCCAGATGCTAAAATCGGATCATGAACCCCGATAATTAATTCATCACGTTTTGATGAGACTTCTTTTATATAATAAGATATTGGGTTCTTATATGATACTCCAGTATTACCTTCCAAAGATCTATGAAGATGAATTTTAATATCATAATTGTTCGGTGGGAGAGTTTCAGATCTTAATAATTTATCAACATCAATTTCTAATTTAGGAATTTCATCATCTATGAAGTGACCAACAATAGGTATTGAAAGACCGTTTGGAGAAAGTTTTGAAGTAGCTATAGCATATCCACCTAGCATAACTTCATATCTGGCAATCCATGATTTATTCCATCCAGCACCCATTTCTTCTAACGTTAGAGAAGGATCTAAATACTTAGGTAGGTCTTTTACCTTTTTATTTTTATATGATGATAATACTTTCATTAATACGCCTTAAACTCTGGATCTATGATTTCCTCGAAAGGTTGTTTTTTATATACTACAGCTCTTACATCAATTGTTATAATATTCTCAGTTTCGGATAAAGTGATTATCGATGGAGCAGCATCATCAAAATTAAGAGATCCCAGAAAATAGTTTTGTTCCCATAATTCTTCATTAGCCATTATTCAACCACCTTTAGAATATTTTCCAAGTCATGATATTTTACCATACCATCTGTGCCATCCACTCTAATAATAAACTTGTATAATCTATCAGGATATAGACCACTCAATGTTAAGTTGGCATAATTACCTACAGCGTCACAACTTATTTTTGTATATGTTGTATCAAAAGGAATTATGGTTTCACCAGTTTTAACATCAACCAAGGAATAATATGACGAACTCGGAAAGTACTCCGAAGAGATTGATGTCGTAGATGTTGTATATGTTTTAGCCGGATATTTTTCCTTGGCCTCAAATCTAAATCTTGTCGTTGTATCTATCTTTAAAGTCTCGAAATTATTTTTTAGATAAACAAAATAATCTTTAGTAGTATCTAAAGCTGAAAGACTACCAGTTACCCATAAGTGGTCATCATAACAGATATCCAACCTAGGTCTATAAATAGTTGAAGTGTCATTAGAAAAGAATTTTATATTTCCATATTTCTTACCGTCTGTTTCCTGTGCAAGAGTTCTTTTTATAAGGAGTCCAGGATTTGCAGAAATAGACCAGGTTGAAGTTATCAATCCAGTTAAATCAGCTCTAACGTCTTTTATACTTTCACCATAAGCAATAGTAATTGCAGAATTGGTTTCAGGACCATTTCCACCAGTCCATGTTGTAGTTCCGGTACTATACTTCCAGCTAGCACCATCTTTGGTTATGGGATTATGGGTAGATTTACCTATTCCCGAAGTCCATCCAGTGTCTACAGGAAATCCATACTGTATGCTCGAAGGTTCTGGAGTATTTTTATCTGCAATATATAAATTCAAATAAAATTTACCAGGGTTAATTGTCAACGATTGTGAAAGATTGTACAGATCAAAATCCATTAATATACGTGTATTATATAGTCCATGTATTGTTGAACTAGAAACTATTTTTTCTAATTCTAGGATTTCATCAAGACCTGTATTCTTCGTAGGATATTGTTGATAGCATGTTGTATCTGCTTTAGGAAAAATCGAATATATCATAATTAGTACCCAACCACTTTACCACGTATATCAGAATCTGGATATTTTATTTCAAATATGCAGGGATCTTGAGAAGGGTATATTACATTATTAGAAGTTGCAGCATCTATATTATATTCATTGCCAGAATATCCAGAAGCTTCACTTACATTATTTTTTATTTGTATATTAACCAATGCCTGAACACCATCTACTACACTAAGCTTAGCAGCAAGGTCATTTAATAGTATTGGTTGATTGAATTGCCATGTAGATACATCAAAGTATTTCTTGATTCTATCAATGACTTTTGCTAAAACTTCTTTTCCATTAAAACTAGGCAAAACGATAATCTCAAAATCGATGCCAATATTAATAACGA
>TARA_R110001599_G_scaffold64326_1_pt1 | contig 12546 bp, 14 predicted proteins | sample TARA_R110001599 | Tara Oceans TARA_R110001599 (sample SAMEA4398360) | marine metagenome | biome: Polar Biome; feature: [MES] marine water layer (ENVO:01000295) within the mesopelagic zone...; material: water (ENVO:00002006), including particulate matter (ENVO:01000060) such as...... | reverse complement strand
GAAAGAAACACCAACCTTAACCTAGGTGATTCATATATCGTATGGTTTAATGAAAATAACGAGACCTATAAAGTTATTAAATGTTATGATTTTAGAGATGATATATTAAAAATTATGAACAATAAAAGTTAAATAGATTATGAGTGAAAACGAGGCAAATAAATTAGATAAATTAGGATTTAAAGAAAATAAATTATACAAGGACGAATATGTTGATGTAAAATTAGGAGAACTATTAGTTATAAATCAAAAGGCGTATGATAGGACACATAAAAAAGACTATTATGCTTGGGATGTAATGAAAAAATCACTAGAGGATGAAGGGTATAACCCCGAAAATCACTTTAAAGGGTATATTTGGGTGCAGAAACTCAAATCAACAGAAAACGGCGGGAGCCGAAAACATAATAGATATGAAGATGGTAGAAAGTTATTATATAAAGTAAGAGACGGTAACCATAGAGTGGTGTTAATGAAAGAAATATACGGAAATGACTATGTAATCAAAGCTAGACTTAAAAATAATATATGTTGGGAATGTCTAGGAATTTCACAGATAAAGAATCTTTTTAAAAATAAAAAAAATTTTATTTTAACCATACAAACATTAGTTGCGGTATGGTATTTCCTGATTAGGTGTCATCCTATGGGTCTTTTAGCGGCAGGAATTTTTATATTTATGGCTATAATAGGTCCTAAGATTGGAACTCTATTGAATTACATACCCAAAGAAATTGTTAGTAAATCTGTAAAAAATACAGGTATGGTAGGGAGAGTGGTTTATAGCATAATAGTACAATTCCCAAAAGTAATAATGTTACTATCATTCCTAGCAATAGGTTTGTATCTGTTTATAACAGATTTTATAGTGTTTACAATATTTGCTATCTTTATGTATGTTTGTGAACGACTTACGGAGAGTATATTAGATGATAAGAAAGCATGATTAAAAATATAATACATTATTCTGATTTACATTTAAAACTATATAAACAACATAGTAGAGATAAATATATTTTGGAACAAGCGTTGGAGCAATGGAAGAAAATTAAACCAGACCGAATAGTGTTTAGTGGAGACCTAGTACACTCCAAAAACCAAATGACACCAGAATTAATAAAACTGATGTCTTGGTGGATGGTAGAAACCGCAAAAATCTGTAAATGTGTCTACATTATAGGTAATCACGATTTTTTAGAAAATAATATAGATAGGTTAGACGCAATCACTCCGATTGTAGAAAGTCTTAATAATGATGATATAGTTTACTACAAAGACCGAGGGTGTCACAAGGATGATAATATTACATGGTGTGTTTATTCATTAAGGTCACATAATGCAAGCCCGGACATACCAAATGACAAAACTTTAAAAATAGGATTATTTCATGGAATGATTGAAGGGTCATCTAATGACGCTGGATTTATATTTAATGATGGTTATAGTATAGATAGATTTGATGGTTGTGATTTAGTTTTAGCTGGTGACATCCACAAAAGACAAACTTATAAAATACCTAACAATAAAAAAGCATATATGATTGGCTCAATGATATGTCAAAACTTTGGGGAAAGCATAAATAAACACGGATATGGGGTGTATAATGTTAAAAATAATAAGTATAATTATTTTGAGCTTGATAATCCAAAACCATATCTTAACTTTAGAATAACAGATATTGAAGATATTGAAAACGAAAAAGAAATATTAATAAATGGATAAAAGATTAAGAAAAGAATTTGAAGAGTATTGTGAACTTAATGAAATTGAGGGTGTAGAAGATTTTATAGGTAAATGTACTAAAGATGGGTTTACATTAGATAAATACGGAGTAGCACCATTCCTCCCCAAATCACAGATTCAAGAAATACCTGTAGAGAAAGAAGTTATAAAAGAAGTAATAGTGGAGGTAGAGAAAGAAGTTATTGTAGAAAAAATAATAACAAAAGAGATTGACAATAAGGAATTATTAACCCAACTAGAAACATATCAGGATGAATTATTAGATAAAGACAAAACTATTAATGAACAACAAATAGAATTAAAAAAACAAGAGGACATTCTTGAGCACTTTAAAAAAGTAACTGTAAACAGAAGAGCTCAATATATGAAATCATCAAACTTAGACGACACTTATTTAGATTAAAATTATGGAAACACTTATTTGGATTTTAGCAGCTTACGGAATGTCTCAAATTATTGTATTTGGGAGTATATTTGAAAAATTAAGAGAATGGACAATTAAACATTCACAATTTTTTGGGGATTTAGTACAATGTATGATGTGTACATCTACATGGGTAGGATTCTTTTTCTCACTCACATTCTTTTCACCAACCGCGTCACTAGTGACCATACCCTATACTAATATATTTTTTGACGGTATGTTAGCAAGTGGTTCAGTATGGGCTATAAACGCAATTATTGAATGGTTCGAAGAAAATAAAACATCAAAAGATGACGAAGGTCCAGGAGCTATTTAGGTATATTCTATCATTATTGGGTGGTTTTCTTTACAATGTGATAGTTTGGTTTATTACTGGGGGGGTTAAAACTCATTATTTTGAGGTAGAATTATGTTCACCATGTAACGCAAAATGTACGTTTTGTCCACAATCCACAGGTGGGGTTAAACGCAGCCAATCAGTAATGACCAAGGGACAAATACTAACACTAGTAACTCAACTAGACAAACTATCCCAAAACTCTAAAATATCGATATATTTTTGTGGTATGGGGGAAAACTTAATAAGAAAAGATTTAATATTATTTTTTATAGAGAGCATAAAAAATATAGATAAATATTCTTTTACACTAGTAACTAACGGACACCTTTTAACTAAAGAATTTATAACTAATCCATTAGTAGAAAATTTAAAAATAGAAATTAGTATGTCAGGTTGGGATAGTTACGAATCCATCTATAAGTTATCACATAAAAAAGTACAAGAGAAAATAATAGAAACCGCAAAACTTATAGGCCCTAGATTAAAAATACATTGGGTTAGAGACCACAACCTCATAGAAGAGTCGGAAGAAAAAAAGTTTATGGAATGGTATTATAAAAATATTAAAAAATATAAAACTAAGTATAAGTTTGGTTCATTACACACTAGAGGGGGTGTGTATTTATACCCGGGATGGGATAAAGATGGGACCCGAAAGTTTAAGAATTGTAAAATATTTAGTGATATGAATTTTATATCTAGTGATGGTGATATGCTATCTTGCTGCCATGATGTGGAGTCTAAAAATATAATAGATAATATAGATAAAAATAATATAACAGATATGATGGAAAAAAAGAAATTAATGCAAAAAACATGTGGTGGGTTTGATATATGTAATAAATGCACTGATTTTACGCTAGAAAAACAATTTAAAATAACTTACACTAATGAATAAAACACCCACAATACCCTTATTTAAAGTTTTTATGTCAGACGAAGCTCCAACTAATGTCACTAAAGTTTTAATGTCAGGATTTATTGGTGAAGGTAAAAAGGTCGTAGAATTTGAAAATAAGTTAAAAGATTATTTTGGTAATAATAATTTAATAACTTTAAATTCTGCTACATCAGGACTACATCTTGCTTTACATCTTTTAAAAACCCCATTCAATGTAGTAGAAACAACCTATAAATCCTCCTCTAGATTAAGTGAATGGCCTGGTTTAGAGGATGGTGATGAGGTATTAACATGCCCACTTACATGTACCGCAACTAATTGGCCAATATTAGCAAATAGATTAAAAATAAAATGGGTAGATGTAGACGAAACTACCTGTAATATATGTTTGGACGATTTAGAGTCTAAATTATCCGAGAAAACAAAGGTTATAGTGTTAGTACATTGGGGTGGTACACCAATAGATTTAGATAGGGTGGAAGAGATAAAAGATAGGTGTAAAGATAAATATGGGTTTAGACCTATGGTAATAGAAGATGCTGCACATTCATTTGGGTCCACCTATAAAGGTAAAAAAATAGGAAATACGAACCATTCTAACATTGTAGTATATAGTTTTCAAGCTATAAAACATTTAACAAGTATTGATGGTGGTTGTTTAATACTACCAGATAATAAGTTATATAAGAGAGCTAAATTATTAAGATGGTATGGTATAGATAGAGAGGATAACAACAAAGATTTTAGGTGCGAGAGTGATATCACCGAATGGGGATTTAAATTCAATATGAATGATGTGTGTGCAACTGTAGGACTTAGTAACCTAAAACACATACAAGTTATTATAGATAAACATAAGGAAAACGCTTTATACTACAACAAAGAACTAAAACATGTAAAAAATGTAGAATTATTTAATAATGATAAAAATGAGTCCTCATATTGGGTATACACTCTTAAGGTAAATAAACAAAAGAAGTTTATAGAGATGATGAAAAATAAAGGTATAATTGTAAGTAGGATTCACGAAAGAAACGATAAGCATAGTTGTGTAAAGGAATATAAAACTAAATTACCTAATATAGATAATTTGGTAAATAATATGATATGTATTCCAGTTGGTTGGTGGTTAACTAAGGAAGAAAGAGAATATATCATTAAGTGTATTAAAGAAGGATGGTAAAAATGGAGAATAGTATTTCATGTATAATAATAAACACTTTTAATGATTTTTTTGTTAAAAATAGGACCATACCTAGTATACTGGAAACTACACAACATTTAAATGGGTGGGATGTAGAAATTATTGTTATAGATAATAGTGGAACTGATGATTTTGAAAAAGATAATATTCATTTAACAAATAAAAATATAAGAATTGTAAAATCAGAACCACACCATTTACCTAAAGCTTTTAATAGGGGGGTGCAGGAATCAAAAAGTAAATATATAGCTATATTTCATGATGATTGTGAAATATTGGAAACCAATTGGGTTACGATGATGACAGAACCGTTAAACGATACTGTATACGCGACAGGGGCTGAAATGCATGGAGGAACTAATTTAGCCAGTGTTGATTTTAATAATGGCCTTTATTTAAAAGAGGTGCCTATAGTGATGGAAAAGTCTAAATTTATAAAAATAGGTGGGTATGACGAAAAGTATTATTGGGGGTTTGAGGATGTCATGTTCTCACATAAGATAACCAAAAAGTATAATAAATCAACAAAAGAAATCCCGGTAAAATATCTTCACTTTAACGGCATGTCAACCCACTTGTTACACGCAAAATCTGATAGTAATGTCTCACCTGAACAGTATAACAAAATGAAAGATACTTTTTTACGAATGACTAATAAAAAAGATTTTGATAATTATGTAAATGAAAAAATTGGTAAAATAACCTTTAAACTAGGTGAATTTAAATTTCCGATTATGCTAAAATTACTTCTTATATTAAAGAATAAATCCACCAAGTTTAAAATGAAAAAAGGTATAGGGATAAATTTAGGGTTCATCCAAGCATTAGAATATTGGGCTCATAAAGTAACACTCAAGAAATTAAAAACGCCTATAGAAGTAATGTTTGATATGTTCCCACAAACTAAAAAGGAGATGGATTTATTAATCAAAGATATAGCACAGAAAAAGAACGGAGAATTATACTCTACACTAGAAAAATATAAAGGAAAAATTTTTAGAGACTACTTTAATAATTGATTAATTTGGTTTATTATGTTATATTTAAATCATGAATATAGATAAATTAGATAACCCGTTTATTAAAGTTACTTGGGAGGACTCACCAGAAAATTTCACACAAGAGAAGGCCAAAAGAGTTAGGAGCTACTTCCAAAGAAAATACAATTCTAAGAACGTTACAGTTCTAACCAAATCAATTGACAGAAACACTACAGATGAATTAGATATTAATATTGAAGAGAATATCATGGACACCTCCTACCAAAAAAATCTTATGGAGCAGTTTATTAAAACTAATGAGATTAAAGTAGATACGGAGTTAGTAAGAAGATTAGACGATAAAGTTAACTCTAAAATGTTAGATGATATGAATATAAACACTAAATATAAAAGAGTTTATATTAAAAAAATAAGTTTTTCTAATTTCCTATCTTTTGGTAAGAATAATAAATTTGATATTCAATCTTTAGGGGGTATAACCGTCATTGATTCTAACCCACCTAACTTTGGAGGCAAATCGGTGTTAGCGGTAGACCTAATACTATTTTTATTTTTTAACAATACCACTAAATCATCAAAAGCTATTGATATATTCAATAGGTTTACAAAAGATAATGAGGTAATGGTCCAAGGAGAAGTAGAAATAGACGGTAAAGAGTATATCATAATTAGAAAAATACTACGTAAAAAAACAAAAAGGGGGGATTGGTCGGTTAGTACCTCTTTAGAATTTTTACAAAGAGAAAATGATGGGAGTTTAAAAAATTTCACTGGAGAACAAAGGAGAGAAACCGAAACATTTATTAAAGAGTCAATAGGTACTATGAGTGACTTTTTATTAACAGTATTAACTACAGCAGGTAACCTAGAGTCATTAGTAGAGTCCAAACCAACCGAGAGAGGTAATATTCTTTCTAGATTTGTAGGCCTTGAAGTATTAAAAGATAAAGAAATAGCAGTAAAAAAAATGTATTCTGAATGGACAAGAACTATAATTTCTAACATATACAACATTGAAGATTTAAAACATGAAATTAAAACTATAACCTTAGAAAAAGAACAATTATTAACGAATAATGTAGAAGATAATAAAACTCTAGAAAACACAAAGTTAAAATTAAATAATAAGAATGACAATAAAGACACTCTCATATCACAAAAATCTGTTGATATGGATAAAAATATTGAAAATATAAATCCTAGACTAGTGGGTGAGGAAATTAATAGTGAAACACAATTATTAAAAGAAATGAATAATAAATTAAGTGTTTATGGGGTAAAAGACCTACCAGAAGACGTTAATTTAGAAGTGATAAGAGGTAATACCCTAGAAAGAGATAATTTAAAAATTAAACACATTAAAGACGCCACCAATTTAAAAAATTTAGAAAAGTCATTAAATGAATTAGTAGAGGCAGAATTTTGTCCAGTTTGTAAACAAACCATTAAAGATGTGGACCACACAGAGGAAATCCTCAAATTGAAAAACAATATAAATGTATTAAACCAAAGAACAACCACTGATAAAGAAAAGATAGAAGAATTAACTATTGCCCTCGATAATTTGAATATTAAAAAATTAGTATTTGACGAATATGAAAAAAAGATGTTAAAAAAAGAAAGGTTGGCATTAGAGATAGACCAAAAAACTTTAATTGTCGATAAATTAAATATTAGATTAAAGAAGTGGGAAGAAAACAAAACAAAATTAGAAGACAACAATAGACTGGATAAAGAAATTATGGTGGTTAAATCTGAAATAGATATTCTAACTAATAAAAAGGAACAATTTATTAGAACCATAGAAGAGAATAAATCTAGATGCTCAGTGATAGAAAATACCGTTAATCAACATAACGAAAAAATACAGACAATTAATAAAGAAAATGATGTGGATAAGGTTTTTAGATGTTATTTAACTGTATTTGGTAAGAATGGAATAATAAAAACTATAATGAAGAGTGTGGTACCTAAACTTAATAATGAACTTATGAATTTATTAGGTGGGGTTACTAAGTTTAATGTGGAGATTAGAGTAAATGATAAAAATGAAGTTGAGTTTTGGATGGTAGATAATGAAAGTAGTGTAGAAAAATTGTTATCGTCTGGAAGTGGATACGAAAAAACTATGGCATCATTAGCTATTAGAACAGTCCTAACTAAAGTATCGTGTTTACCCAGACCTAATGTGACAGTATTTGATGAAGTTTTAGGTAAAGTATCTAACGAAAATTTAGAAGAGGTTGGACTTTTCTTTAATAGAATAAAGGATTATTTTGAAAATATATTATTAATAACACATAACCCATTAATCAGAGAATGGGCAGATAATATATTAACAATTAAAAAAGATAACAATATATCTCGCATTATTTAAGTATTTATTTATAGATGGCAAAAAGAACAAGAAAATATTTAGTTTATATGTTTGGTAGTTGGGAAACTATCGAAAAAAGTGATAGCATAATAACTAACATTAGAGACGTTATGCGAACAATTGTAATTGAGGACGAGTTTACCTTTGTTACAGGTACTAATGTAATTATAATGTGCATCAAGTCCCAAATGGACTTTACAGAAATAGAAGATGTGATGAGTGAATTTCTAACACCACACGTAAACACTTATTTTTTAATGCCAAAACCTAGAAAATTAGCTTATAGAATGGACAAACAAGTAGAACAACATCTATTTCATAATGGTAATAAATCACCATTTAAAAATAAGTTAATAAACCCTAAATTAGCTGAAGAATTACAAAAATCCTTGAAATTTCTAATAGATAAGAAAATGGCAGAACTAAAAAATACATTACACCACCCTATGTCGATAGATAAACATAATAATAGTTTACAGATACCATTTACTGTTGATGGGTTATTAGATAAAATTAATGCAAAAGGAATAGATAGCTTAACAGAAGAAGAATTAGAATTCCTTAATAATTTTGAAAATTAAATTTGTAAACTATGTTAAATGAAAATAAAAAAGTAACTTTATACTGGGAATCCGTATGTCCAGATTGTCTGGAAATTAAGAACCTATTAGATGAAGCTAATATTAAATTTATTAGCAAATGTATAACTGTTGACACAGTTAATAATCCACAAGATAAAATGGTAAATACAAATAATAGATGGGAATTTCATGATTTTTCTAACCAATACCCAGAAAAATTTAAATTATCTCCAGTTATTGTTGTGGAAGACGATGAATTTAATTTTGAATTCGTTAGTGCTGGATACCACTTCGACACCCCAAAAGAAGCTTTAACTCTAGTAGAAGAGTTTATAAAATAAAAATTACTTTTTATTTTGTAGTTTACAAATAATTTATTATATTTGTATCAATTATTGTTGCTATCACGTAAACATACTACAGTATGACAATATGTCAGGTAATAGTCTTGTGGTACAGTAATTGTATATTAATCAAGTAGTACTAATTCTAAAAAATATAATAAATGCCAAAAAATAACATATTCATAAATCAAGCAGAAATATCACACTATTTAAAAGATGTGAGAAAAATAAAAGTACTAACTCCAGCAAGAGAAAAAGAGTTAGCACATAAAATAAAACAAAAAGGAATACTCCAAGAAGAAATAGATGAAATTCATAGAGAGTTACTAGAGGGAAATCTAAGATTTGTTATCAGTGTTGCTAAAGATTATCAAAATCAAGGAATTTCCTTACCAGATTTAATCGCGGAAGGAAACTATGGATTATTAAAAGCAATTAATAATTTTGATTGGAGTAAAGGATTTAGGTTTATATCATATGCTGTATGGTGGATTAAACAATCCATATTACAATGTTTAAACGAAAATGCTAGAACTATTAGATATCCGGTTAATGTTATACAAGCACTACAAAAAGAAAGAAAAAAGGTGGAGTCGGAGATAGGTGTTTTTAATACTAAATTAGCTTTATTACCTACAACTATTAATTATGATAACCCTATTAATGATGAAGGTGACACCCTAATCGATATTTTAGAAAATGTAAATGCTGATGACCCTGAAGAGATTTTTGCTGATGAAACAAATCTAAAAACCGAACTTACCGCAATAATGAGTGCGTTAGACCTAAGAGAACAGGGTATAGTTAAAGATTATTATGGGTTAAGTGGTACCCCAATGACACTACAAGAAATAGGGGACGAACTATCCCTAACCAAAGAAAGAGTTAGGCAAATAAAAGAAAAAGCATTAAGAAAACTAAGAAATGATAGTTTCCAACTGTTAGAGTATCTAGCTGAATGATATTTATAGAATAAAACTTCTATGAAAAAAAGATTATTTCCATTTTTAATATCCCTTTCTGCACTTGCAGTAGCTGGTAGTTCAGCCTTCTATTCTGTATTCGGATTAAGTAAACTATTTGCTGGAGCGGCAACTCAGGTAATTATAATGGCGGGTTCTCTAGAATTCGCTAAATTAGTTTCCGCGTCACTACTATATCAATACTGGGATACTCTAAATAAAGCATTAAAAGGCTATCTTATGATAGCGGTATTCACTCTCATGTTAATTACATCAGGAGGTATATACGGATTTTTATCGGGTGCCTACCAATCAACAGCAACTAAATCCGAATTACTAGATAAATCACTCTCAATTCTAAACCAAAAGCAAGTTAGGTTTGAAGAAACAAAAGAAGATTTAACACTTGAAAAGACCCAAATAAATAAATCAATTTCTGATTTACGAATATCATTATCAAATCCCTCATCAGTATCTTATTGGGATGAAAATTCTCAAACAGTAATTACAACAACATCTAGTTCGACAAGAAGAGCATTACAGAAAGAGCTAGAAAAAACAATTATAGATAGGACCGACATTAATATAAAATTAGAAGCCGTACTAGATTCACTAGGTAAAACAGATATGGATTTGTTAAATAAAGAAATATCTAACGAAGACCAACGAGAATTAGGTCCATTAAAATATCTTTCTAGTGTAACCGGTTGGTCAATGGATAAAGTAGTTAATTGGTTTTTATTATTAATTATATTTGTATTTGACCCACTAGCAATTGCTTTAGTAGTAGCTGCTAACTTTGCCTTTGCACAAATAAGAAAACCTGAAGATAAAGAGGAAGATTATTTTGTAGCTAGAAATAAGTACATAGAAGAGATAACAGTTGGTGGGGGTATGGTAGAAGATAACACAACTGAACCATCTGAATCACTTAAACAACGAGTAAAAGAAAATCAGGAGAAATTAAAAGAAATAGATGAGGACTATTTTACTGAGTTAGAAGAGTTAGAAGCCCGTATGAATATAATTGGTCAGAATGGTAATGATGGGTTACACTACGGTAAAGAAAAAGATAAAAATATAATAACATCCACCGAAAACCTAAGTGATGATGAGTTAAACGATTTAAGTAAAGAAATTGGTAAAACCGAGACACAAGAAACAATAGAACATATAAGTCCAACCCAAAAAGACCTTGAGAAATTAGCAAAAGCACTTAATATTACTTATAATGATGAGGATATACCTTTTGATAGGTTAACCGACACTACTCAGACAGCAATAATTAATATTACAAATGAAGAAGACAATGGAAAAACACTTAGATATAAAGGTAGAGGGTAAAAAACAGATACTATTGTGTAATACCAATAGAGAAGCTAAAAATTTTTTAAAAAGTTTAGAAGTACGTAAAGACGGCAATTACCAAAAAATACCACATTTTTTAATAGAAAAAACAGGAAAAATTCATGAATTAGCAAATGACGATGTTAAAGACCATTTTTTATGTGGTTATGTGCAGGATAATGATGATATAATAGTAATTTGTTTAGAAAATTTAGGGTGGTTAAAAAGAAGAAATACGGATGGTAAGTATGTTACCTGGTTAGGGGATATTTATAAGAGTAAGGTGTATGAGAAAAAATGGAGAGGTAAATTATATTGGGACACTTATCCAGATGAACAAATGAATAAAACAGTTGAACTTATTGAAAAGATTTGTGAAAAAAAGAACATACCTAAAAGATATATAGGTCATAATGTTCTTGTAGAAGGGGTAGAACACTTTAGCGGAATAGTTTCACGAAGTAATTATAATGAATATTGGATGGACATTAATCCATCATTTAATTTTGAATTAATATGAGAAAAAAACCTATGAGAACAAAAGATACTAATGAGTATAATAACTCGCGTTATGATGAAATGAAATCACTTCTAGATAGGTCTAGAAGACTATTTGAACAACAACCAGAAAAAGGATTAACTGATGAGGTTCTAGAGAGAGATAAAGAAGAAACCAGAGAATATAGTGTATCTAGTGGTAAGATAGTGGTTCATGCATATGATAAACAGGACCTAGAATTAACAAGTGAGGAACAACAGAATTATCAAGAAACTATGGATGATTTTATAGACCAGGTATCTGATTTAGTAGATTATAATAGATTGAATATATATGATAATAATGTGGAATGGTCAGGAAGATTAGTAAAATTTGACACACAATTCTTTTATAGTGTAGGTGAGAAAAATGGGGTGTATATAAGTGGAAAAATGATAAAACTAGATGACGATTTTACCGAAACACTAACACAACTTAAAGACTATTATAAAATATTTTCTACTAAATGGGCAAATGTAATGGCTAATAGAAAGTCTACTAAAACCATAGGTGCACAAGAAAAAGAAGAAGAAAGATATTAGATATGGAATTTTTAAGAAAGTCGTGGAAATGGATATTAGGTGTGATAGGGTTCTTCATAGGGTTAGTATGGGTGATGAACTCAAACTCTAGTAGAAAGGTTAAGAAGATTAAAAAGAACATTAACGATAACGAAAATAAGACCAGAGAGACTGATGGTAAGATAAAGTATGTTAAAAAGAAAAAGAAAGTAACAAAGAAGAAAATTGGAGACACTAATAAGGAACTAAAAGAAATTAAAACC
>TARA_R110001599_G_scaffold11399_7_pt1 | contig 12561 bp, 11 predicted proteins | sample TARA_R110001599 | Tara Oceans TARA_R110001599 (sample SAMEA4398360) | marine metagenome | biome: Polar Biome; feature: [MES] marine water layer (ENVO:01000295) within the mesopelagic zone...; material: water (ENVO:00002006), including particulate matter (ENVO:01000060) such as...... | reverse complement strand
TGCTTGTTGCCCGACTGCGCCGCATTAAATGCGCTTTGCACAGCTTCGAGCTGGCGCAAGACCTTCGCTAATTGCGTGGGCTGATTTACTGCCCAATCTTTTTGCGGCGCTAAACGAACCCGGCCGCCATTGGCACCGCCACGCATATCAGAGCCACGGAAGGTAGACGCGGAGGCCCATGCGCTTGCAACCAGTTCAGACACCGACAAACCCGTAGCCAAAATACTGCTTTTTAGCTCGGCAATATCGGCGCTGTTCACCAGTTCATACTCCACCGCTGGCAGTGGGTCTTGCCAAATCAGTTCCTCGGCGGGAACTTCGCTGCCTAGGTAGCGCGCCACGGGGCCCATATCGCGGTGTGTTAATTTAAACCACGCGCGGGCAAAGGCATCGGCAAACTCCGCCGGATTTTCATGGAAGTGCTTCGATATTTTGCGGTACGCGGGGTCTTCGCGCAGTGCAATATCCGCCGTCGACATCATTGGTGCGTGACGTTTTTCTGGGTCATGAGCGTCGGGCACGGTATTTTTGGCGGCGTCACCTTTTGGGGTCCACTGCTGGGCACCCGCAGGGCTTTTGGTCAGTTCCCACTCATAGCCGAACAAGGTATCAAAATAGCTGTTATCCCATTCGATTGGCGTTGGCGTCCACGCGCCCTCTAAACCACTGGTGGTGGTATCGCCCGCTTTGCCTGTGCCATGGCTATTTTTCCAGCCTAGGCCCTGCTCTTCAATCGCTGCCGCTTCTGGCTCAGGGCCCATCTTGTCTGGGTCACCGGCGCCGTGGGTTTTACCAAAGGTATGACCACCGGCAACGAGGGCCACGGTTTCATAATCGTCCATGGCCATGCGCGCAAAGGTATCGCGAATATCTCGCGCTGAGCCTAGGGGATCGGGTTGACCATTGGGGCCTTCTGGATTGACATAGATCAAACCCATTTGCACTGCGGCAAGGGGGTTTTCTAGATCGCGTTCACCGCTGTAACGTTTGTCACCCAGCCACTCACGCTCGGCGCCCCAGTTAATGTCTTCCTCTGGCTCAAAGATATCGGCACGGCCACCCGCAAAACCAAAGGTCTCGAATCCCATGGATTCCAGCGCCACGTTGCCGGTCAAAATCATCAGGTCGGCCCAGGAGATTTTATTGCCGTACTTCTGCTTTATCGGCCACAGCAATCTGCGCGCCTTATCTAAGTTGCCGTTATCGGGCCAGCTGTTCAGTGGCGCAAACCGCTGAGCACCCGCGCCCGCACCGCCACGGCCGTCGCCTATACGATAGGTGCCTGCGCTGTGCCAGGCCATGCGGATAAAGAACGGGCCGTAGTGACCGTAATCGGCTGGCCACCAGTCTTGGGAATCTGTCATGAGATTGGTGAGATCGCGCTTGATCTCGGCTAGATCGAGCTTTTTAAACTCATCAGCGTAGTTAAAGTCGGCACCCAGCGGGTTGCTCTTGGGGGCGTGCTGGTGGAGGATTTTGATATTGAGTTGATTCGGCCACCAGTCTTGATTTGCGGTGCTCTCGCCGCCAACTTGCGTGCGCGAGCCGTGCATAAAGGGGCATTTACCCGTGCTGCCAGAATCATTGTTATTTGCGCTCATAGTTCTCTCCAATGTATCAGTGTTGTTCTGTAACTCCTCGGCTGTATACGCCCACCGAGGGAGAAGTGATCAGGGAATAAGCCCTGTGGTTCTTACTATCGCAAAGGCGCATGTCATCTCTGACCACGCCTAAGGCATTTGTTTCGGTACAGCACCACCATAACAACATCAGACAATAGTCTAAAATCATAAGATTCGATCGGCATGATAGTTTTACTGTATTGATGCTCTCTATTGACAGTAGTCATAGAAATGCCGGAGCGCAAATCAGTGTCCTGTATCCCACGAAACTCCCGTCGTAACTGATTAACAGCGCCCGCACTGAAAGATATTTCGACTGCCGCGCCTTAGCCTGTCAAACTAGCGGGTTATTATTTGTATACCGCACAGCCCGGTTCCGGCTCACAGACGACATTGATTTATTATGGCGAAAACCGCATCGAGAGGTATCTTTACTTCTTTCCAAAATCCTCGGTATCGCTGGCTCTTCGCCAGTAATATGACGTTTATGCTCGCCATGCAGGGACAAATACTGGTGCGCTCAATGATTACCTACGAGTTGACGCAAAGCGCCTTTTACCTCGGATTAGTCAGTTTTACCGTCGCCATACCCATGTTTTTGCTGTCGCCGTTTGGCGGCGTAATGGCAGACCGCTTTGAGCGCCGACGCCTCATTATGTGTGGCCGAAGTATATTAATACTCGCTGAGCTAAGCATACTCAGCCTGTTTGTCACCGGTAATTTGGAGTTTTGGCAACTGCTCTGCAGCTCCGCGTTAATGGGCTGTGTAATTCCCCTAACCATGCCCGCGCAAACAGCCATTGTGGTTGACGTTGTTGGCAAGCAAGGTTTACAAAACGCCATGGCGCTGTCCATGGGCGGCATGGCTGCTACCCGTATTTTGGGGCCGACGTTGGCCGGTGTTATTGTCGCCATTACCAGCCTTGCTGGCGCGTATACAGCAGGCGTTATTCTTTATATCGTCGCGCTATGCTGCCTGTTTGGCGTGCAGCACAGCCAGTCACACCACGGAAAAGTACAAAAATCAGTGGTAAACGATTTGATGGAGGGCTTTCGCTACGTTACCGATAACCGCCTCATCCTGAGCATGCTGTTATTTGGTATTGTTCCGATGTTTCTCGCCCTGCCCTTTCAATCACTATTGGTTGTCTTCAGTAATGAAGTTTGGCCAGTTGGTCCCTCTGGCTTAGGGCTAATGTACGCGGTAGGCGGCGCGGGCAGCCTATTTGGCGCACTCTATGTTGCTGGCCTGGGCAAAACCAAACCACGACTCCCCAGAATGATGACCTCGATCATCTGCTTTGGTATCGCCCTGTTTGCCTTTGCCAACAGCCCCTGGTTTTTACTGGCGCTGCCAATGATATTTCTCGCCGATGGCTTTGCCAGCGTATTCAATACCTTAAACAACTCCTCGATCCAAATGATGGTTCCCGACGAAGTGCGCGGCCGCATCTCCAGTTTTATGATGATGTCGTTCAGCGTAACGCCAATGGGTACCCTCCCCATGTCGATGGTCGCCGACGCCTACGGGGTAACCACTGCCGTTTCACTGGCCAGTGTTTTAGTGATCTTGGTCGCCATCGCATTTTTTATCTTCTGCAAACCACTGCGATTGCTCGACCCACGACTGCGAGAAAATCATCAAACGCTGAATTCCTAGGGATTCAGCCATTCTCAGCGCCGCGTGTCGATTCACCCACTTCGTCGAATCATAAATTGGTCAAAATGAGCGTGTTATGGGGTATGGATTCCAGTTCCAGACAGAATTCTACCCATGTCATGGCCGGAACATCATTAGTGGTCAGTCACTGAAAAGCTGTCAAACCCGAATTCAGCAGCATTGCGCTCACTAATCCCGATATGGTTCTCTTAACTAATTGATTTTTATTTCGAAGTGATTATGCTCTGAACAAAGGAATTTCACATCAAATGCAGGATGCACTCAAATGAAGAAATCATTTCGGACTTACTATCGCCCTGATTCAAATAGAATTATTCTGCTTAGTCACCTTAAAGCTTAGACTCGTTGTGTACGCGAATTATAAAGCGCAACGCATTTAAATTTGCTGTTAACAATCAAAAGGAACATTGAGTGAATTTCAAGGAAGCTCAGAAGAGGGTGGTGAAAAAAATAATAATTGGAGCGGCTATCGCTGTTCCAACGATAATCTCTACAGTGGTTTCATTTCTTAAAATGCTGTATTTCCGCCTAGATGATGGCTCTCAGATCGGGAGTGCTATTGCTAGGCCATTCAAGCAAATAGTGTATTGGGTCTACGAAAACACCCAATTTCTCGGTGTGTTTTGGCGTCAGTCGCCAACGCCCAATCAAATGGACTTGTCAGATTCCCAAAATTTATATTTCTTGGCGATATATATCCTTTTCTTCATAGGTTTGGCTTTCATTGCATCTGGTAACAAATTGAGTCGCAGGCTACATAAAATTAACCAGAAAATCGAAGATCAACTAATTGAGGAATCTATTAAGGGTTCTGAGGGTAGAAGTAGATTGCAAATCGAAGAATCAACGCAGGTTCCATCTTCTACTATATTTTCACAGTTACATCAGCTATATATCGCGCCAGTCGTCACGGCGGTAGTTGGTGCAATTATCATAAAAATAGTCGGTGCGTAAATTGTTAACAAGGGCAAGCACAATCGTGCAATGCAAAAAGCGCATTGCACTGGACCTCGCTTCGCTCGGCCGGTGTTGGCCGCGTTAGGCTTACTTAGGAAGTATCGATGAGTAAATTAGCTGGGAATGAACCAATAGAACTCAATGGTAGAGAAATTGGAACAGTAAGTGATTTCTGGTCTTGGGCCTACTCTGATTTGAAAGAGCCTACCAATAGAGGCGATTTTGCAGAATATCTCATATATCTCGCTTTAAAAAGCAAGCTAAGTCATGAATACTACGAAACCAGAATGGACTGGGATGTTGTCGATTTTGTTTATGGTAAAGGCATTGCAGAAGATGCCGAGTACTTTTGTGAGTCAACAGGTTATGGCTGGGGAATTGAGGTTAAGTCTTCATCCGCAAGTAATCGCTCAGGGATTAGATTTCAAACGCCTGAAAAGCATGGTCATTATTTTGCTACCAACACCCCCGTAAAAGTGAAAAGAAGGTGGGCCGACATCTATATTCTTGCTCTTTTCAAAGATGATGATGAATACTCAAAATCTTTACTAGATTCACAAGAATGGGAATTCTATGTAACTCCGGCATCTCTGCTAACTTCTGGCTCAATTGGATTAAGCACACTAGAAAATATAGGCGTCCAACCAGTTCCATTTTCTCAACTGCAAGTTGCGTTAGAAAGAGTAATCGTAGCTAATTATCAGCATCTGAAATCATGGAAAGAACAGCACGATTTAATAAAAAGGGAGTTTATTGAAAGTGTTGCAAATCCAGCCTAACAAGCGCGCCAATTAGGACGCTCGCTAGCTCGCGCCTATTACGCGGCCGTTAGCCCCTTTCCGGAAATTTGAACATGGCCGTAAAAAACCAGTATCAGGACTTGTTAAGATCTAAGATTGTATCTGCCATATTTCAAGCAAAAGCGGCAGCTGGCTTCTCACATCAAGGAGTAAAGGGCACTGTTCTTGAGTTGCTAATTAGCCAGCTATTTCAACCATTATTGCCAGCTGACGTCGGAGTGGGTACTGGGCAGATAATAGATAGCTATAGTGGGAAGCTTTCGGGGCAAGTAGACATTATTCTTTATAATAGGGCTATCTTGCCTCCAATACTTATGGACGAAAAAGTTGGTGTTTTTCCAATAGAGTCTGTTCTTTATACAATCGAGGTTAAGACGACGTTAAATGCTACTGAGCTAAAAATGGCACATGAGAGTGCGAAAAATATAGCTCAGAACTTTGGTTATCGTCCTGGTTTGAAAGGTGAAGATGGAAAGGAAAAGCATCACTCAATCGAGAAAGTAAGATCCGTAATATTCGCTCTTAATTCGGATCTTAGTGGCAACAATCTAAATGAGGCCGAGCGATATCGAAAATTATACGGCGACGATACAGCACACATCAGAGCTATTTGTATTGCTGGAAAAGAATATTGGTACGATAACGGGAATTACTGGATAGGTTTTAAAGATGGTCAGGATTACGATGAGATTCTTGCTTTTATTGGTGGTGTGACTAATACCTATAGAGGGGTGTCGATTAGTCGGGGGCAGCCTTGCTTAGGTCACTATGTCATTCCTGAGGCAAAAGGATTTGTTGCGACAAAATCTAGGGATGTAGCTTCGATAACGTTGATCTGTGAAGATTGTGGCATTGAGGGCGAAATGGTCCCAAATATCGGCCAAATGAATATCACTATTAATGGGGCTGTTTCATCAAAAGAAAGCTGTCCTAATTGCGGAGGCAAAATGTCTTCGGAGAGTGGTGTCTATGTTTTTAAAAGTGGGCAGCTTATTGAGAGCAAATTGGGCTAATCGGGTAGCCGAGGGTCTCTAACCCTCAGCCCCCACAACACCCTGCAAGCGGATTGCACTGATCGGTCGTACGTCCGCTTCTTACCAAATCAGGAAATGCCCTCTAGGTACGGGGAGTGGTTGGCTCTAGCGTCACATAAGCGGACATGTATTTGTCCCCGCTCCAGATTTCGGCTATGGTTACCGCTGGATTAATGACAAAAATACGCCATGGAGGCAACGATGATCTCTTTACTCAGACTGCTCGTCCCCCTTCTAGCTGCCACCCTGTTTGCCCAACTTACTCACGCCCAAGCAGCGGCCGGTGGAGGTGGTGCTGCGGTGGCAGTTGCAGCCGACGGCAATGCCGTAAAGCAGGCTAACGATAAAGCTGCCGAGCAATCGTTCGCGGGCCTCAAGTTCGGTATCGGTTTGTCGCTCACAAAGGACAACGGGAACAATGACCGCGTGGTGTCGGCCACCCTCGACGAAAATAACATTGTCAGGATCGAAGAGGAGCAAAACAGCGTTGCACGGATTGTCCTTGAATCCCACTTTTTCTTCCCTCGAACTACTGCTAGCGGACTGATCTGGGGGCATGGCCCATTCGTAGCGCTGCAACCGGGCACAGATGAACTTATCGACGCCCTGGGGATGGGCTATATGGTGGGCTGGCGCCGTAATAATACCACCGACGACAATTCCAGCTTTAATCTCGGAGTAGGCGTCATCGTCGACCCCTCCGTGAGAATACTCGGAGACGGTATCGAACCCAACCAGCCACTCCCCACAAACGAGACCGCTATCCGGTACAAGCAAACGAGTCAGAACGGCTGGCTGGTGATGTTTTCGTTCGGATTCTAAGTGCACTCGGCAACCCGCGGGATGCCGTATCCCTGCTCTGGGGTTCACCCATAAGCTGGCCCAAAGTGTCAATTCACCTGTAAATTGGCCGCCTCGAACATCTTTGTAAAAAAATAAGCGGACAGTCAGAATGTCTGGGAGGCTCCAGAATCAGACCAAACTGAGGCGATGGTAATTCTCCTAAGTCGCCAAAGCGGACAACTTTTGAGTGAGTAGAAGTACCATAAACTGGCAAGAGCGGATTTATAGCGTAAGTAGGCAATACTTCCATTTAATGGGTGAATCTACACGCGGGTGAATAACGGATTATTTCTCAGAGACTAGGAATATGGACCCGATCATACTTGGCAAAAAATACGACAATATTGCCCAGTGGTGGCATACCCAGCACCACGGCTCACAATACGGCACAGCCCAGCTCGAAAGGGCACTCGGATTTCGTGTCGATGGCGGGAAAGCACTGGATGTTGGCTGTGGTGCGGGCGGGCGATTTATTCGCATCTTGGAGAACAAAAACTATTCGGTGCAGGGATTAGATGTATCCGCCGAGATGATTAAAATCGCGCGCCAAAACCACCCTCAACAACGCTTTATACATACTGATATTAATGAATGGGAAAGTAGCGAGACCTTCGACTTCATCGTCGCGTGGGATAGCTTGTTTCATTTACCCTTTCACATGCACAGGCCCGTGCTCAAAAAATTGTGTGAAAAATTAAATCCACAGGGCGTGCTAATTTACAGTTTTGGTGATGACCACGGCGAGCATACTGACCAATGGCATAACGACACCTTTTACTACAGCTCGATTGGTATCCAAGAGAACTGCCAAACATTGTTAACCATGCGGCTGTCGATTTTGCATCTTGAACTTGATCAATTCCCAGAGAACCACGTTTACGTCATTGCACAAAGGCGCGATTAGATTCGTGAAAAACGAGTATTAATCTTCTGAATTCAGCCACCGTTCGGCTTGCTCAAAATCATTAAACTCAAACGCCTTGATTTCTATATTGGGAAACAACTTCCCCTCAATTTCACTGAGTTGTCTAAGCCATTTTTTGTCGCTAAGCACCGCGCAGCGTTTGAATCTTTTCATTAGCTTTAGCATTTTTGGCATTCGCGCAAATTCTACTGCAATCGCTGCGATCGATGGGAATTGAAAATCTTCGATGCGGTATAGCATTACGCCGTCCTCAATATTTTCGGATTCTTTAATCAAGGCATCTAAGGCAGCGGTCATTTCGTCGGCGTCAATTTTGCCGTCGAGGGCGATATCAATACGATTTCCAGAATTATGAATAACTTCAAGCATAATAGCTCCAAAAAGCTCGGCGTATCAGGGTAAAAATCGCGGCACACTCATCAACAGCAAGCCCACAATCACAACAGTAATAACACTACTAAACAGATAAGGATATAGCATTAGGGCGACACCAGAATACAGAACGACCTTACTGCCCTGCTTGCGGCCATAAATAAAATACCCTAAGCCAATGGAGCCAAACAATAAGTTACACAACAGCATTGCCTCGCTGTACATGACCAGCTACCTCTTTATTCTAATCGTCTAACGTAAGAACTGTGGTTTTTCGTAGTTATGCCACGTCAGGGTAGTTTTCCGAATTTCCTTACACACATGCAATTCAAGTCGATTGAAATTATCGCCAATCGGCACGCCAGTAGACGCACTCAAACGCAATAATTTCTGGCCGTTAAGCCAAATGCCTTCCACCTGATCTAAATAGACTGACACACCATACTTAGAGTGTAGCAGAGCACTCACGCAAGCCTCAGGAAACACCTGGACAAATTCTTCTTCGGCAACATCTTCATTGTCGGCCACAATATAGGCACTTACATCAATCTCTAACGCCGCGTGTTGGGTGATTGCGCTGATCGGCTCGGCGAGCTGAATGAGTGTTGTGCTATCAACTAAATCAACCAGCTTTGGGGTAAGCAAGCTTGCACCGCCAAAAAATAGTATTTTAATTAAGGTAATCATCTATCCCTGCACCCGCAAATATATCCAGTTAGCTTTTGTAATTTAGTCGCCACGCACTAAATCTAATTTTCGGTAAAACGACCGCAGACTAATCCCCGCAATCTTCGCCGCCTGCGCTTTATTGCCCTGGCAATGACTGAGCAAGTCGTTTAAGTAACGTGCCTCTTGGGTTTTTAAATCTTGCCAAACGACGGGTTCTGCTATTTTGTTACGCGGCGCCGTGTCTGATAAGCACCGCTCAAGTACCTTAAGATCAATAATATTGGAGTGCGCAAAAATAGTGGCGCGCTCCAAAACATTACGCAATTCTCGAACATTGCCTGCAAAGTGACAAGCGCTGAGCATTTTAATACCCGAGTCGGTCAGGCGGTATTTTTCATCGGGGCTCAGCTTGCCTAATATCGATTTTGCTATTAGGCCAACATCTTCGCTACGCTCTCGCAGCGGGGGCAATACAATCGGAAATGCGTTAATTCGGTAGTAGAGATCTTCGCGAAAGCTGCCCTGCGCAACTTGCTCCATCAAGTTTTTGTGAGTGGCGCAAATAAGACGAAAGTGCGCACGCTTAAGCTGGGTACTACCCACCGCGCGATAGCTGCCGGTTTCAATCAAACGCAATAACTTTACCTGCATGCCCAGCGGCACATCACCGATTTCATCTAAGAATAAAGTGCCACCCTCGGCGTTCTCTAACAAGCCTGGCTTATTACTCACCGCACCGGTAAATGCACCCTTAACATGGCCGAACAACTCGCTTTCGAACAAGGTGTCGGTAAGGCCCGCGCACTCGACCGTCACCAGCGGCCGACTCCGTCGGGGACTGGCGTCGTGAATCGCCTTGGCCGCCAACTCTTTACCGGTGCCAGACTCACCCAATAGCAACACCGAGGTATCGCGACTAGCGACCAAATTAATCATTTCTACTAATTTATTAAACGCCGGGCTTCGACCTACCATATTCTCGGTGCTGAACTCGGCACTGGCAATATTGACGGGTTTTAAAATCTCGACAAAATATTGCAGCGCACCGTCTTCGCCATTGATGGGCAGCATTTCAACATCGACATATTCTTTGCCCCGCGAGGTGGTGTGAATGTGCATAACCCGCTCTTTTACCCCCGAGCTTTTGCACGCCGCCAAGGGGCAGCTTTCACCGGCCTGATCACAGGGCACTCGGTAACCGTGAGACACTTCATAACAGCGCGAGCCGCGATCGCGAGGTATCTCGCCAAACGTGGTGGCGTAGAGCTCATTGGTCGCCAAAATTTCATACTCGGCCGACACCAGAATCGCGGGATAGGCGAAGCCGTCCAGCATATGGGCGACATTTTTATCAGTATCTTTTGCGATTAACTGCATAGCTTTGTCAATTTTGTCTAAGTGTTTTGCCAATAATGACAATTAATACTGGGCATTACTAGCACAACGCTACTGAGCTCACCTAGAAACAATATTTTATTGAAATAAAACAATACCTTATAAATAAGCGCGATCTAGCGCCACGATCTGGCACCGGCCTTGCTCTCCATCATGCAATTGTCAGTATTGGACGGCATACAGGCCACATAGCGCACGCCCGAGGCCTGCCACATAATCCAGGAGGATGAATATGGATTTCGATCCCTTTGTTTTGGCGCGTATTCAGTTTGCCACCAACATCAGTTTTCACATTTTGTTTCCCGCCATTTCCATTGGCCTGGCGTGGATACTGTTGTTTTTTCGCCTGCGCTTTACACAAACTGGCGACAAAGCCTGGGAATACGCCTATCTCTTTTGGGTAAAAATCTTCGCCCTCACCTTCGCCATGGGTGTGGTATCTGGCATTACCATGAGCTTTCAATTTGGCACCAACTGGCCGGGGTTTATGGAAAAAGCCGGTAACGTAGCCGGTCCCCTTTTAGGTTACGAAGTATTGAGCGCCTTTTTCCTCGAGGCCTCGTTCCTCGGCATCATGCTATTCGGCAAAGATCGCGTGTCTAACCGCATGCATTTAATTAGTTCTTTTCTGGTCGCTTTTGGCACCACCTTGTCGGCCTTCTGGATTCTCAGCCTTAACTCGTGGATGCAAACCCCTACCGGCTACTACCTAGAAAATGGCGTGGTCATGGTCGACAGCTGGATGGAGGTTATCTTCAACCCGTCCTTCCCCTACCGCTTTTTCCACATGGTCATTGCCTGCATGCTGACCTCCGCCTTTGTGGTTGCCGGTGTAAGCGCATGGCGCGCCTTGCGCAATGTCGACGGCCCAGCCACGTGGAAGGTAATGAAAACCGGCGTCATGATGGCCGCTGTACTTGCGCCCATTCAAATCCTCGTCGGCGACTTTCACGGCTTAAATACCCTTGAACATCAGCCCGCCAAAATCGCGGCAATGGAAGCGGTGTGGGAAGCCGAGAACGGCGCGCCGTTTACAATTTTTGCCCTGCCCGACGAACAAAGCAAATCCAACCGTTACGCGGTTGAAGTGCCCTACGCGGCAAGCCTTATCCTAACCCACGACCCCCAAGGCGAAGTTAGAGGCCTGAATGAATTTGAAGGCGAGCATCCGCCGGTTGCTATTGTGTTTTGGTCCTTCCGGGTGATGCTGGCAGTGGGTGGCCTAATGCTGCTTGTTTCCTGGTGGGGTGCGTGGCAAATGCGGGGTAAAAACACCCCGACCAAGCCACTGCTATACGCCCTATCGGCCATGACCTTTTCAGGCTGGGTCGCGGTTTTGGCCGGTTGGTATGTTACCGAAATTGGCCGCCAACCGTGGATTGTTAGCGGCGTGCTCAAAGTCCAAGACGTGGTTGCTGATCACAGCAGCGCCACCGTCGGCGGCACTTTGGTCGGCTATATATTGCTCTACGGCTTTTTGCTGGCCTCGTATATTGGCGCAGTACGCAATTTGTCACGCAAACCCGCCGCGTCGTTAAGCCTAAACGCTATCGGCACACCCCAAGCCAACAACAAGGAGGCCTGAGCAATGGAATATTGGCTACCAATAATTTACATGGGCATTATGGGATTGGCACTGCTGATCTATGTCATTCTCGACGGCTACGATCTTGGCGTGGGCCTCTTGGTGCCGCTGGCCGAAGAAGATGAAAAAGACATGATGATCGCGTCCATCGGGCCGTTCTGGGACGCCAACGAAACCTGGATTGTACTTGGCGTTGGCGTATTGCTCATCGCCTTTCCGGTTGCCCACGGCATCATTCTCACCAGCCTGTATTTGCCCGTTACCATCATGCTGATGGGTTTAATCTTGCGCGGCGTGGCCTTTGACCTGCGCGTTAAAGCGGGCGATCACCGGCGCGGTCTGTGGAATAAGGCATTTTTTGCAGGCTCGCTCATCGCTTCGCTTGCGCAGGGCTGGATGCTTGGCGCCTATATCACCGGCTTACAAAACAGCACCACTAGCTTATTGTTCTCGGCCCTCATCGCCATGACCTTGCCCGCGCTCTACTTAATTCTCGGCTGCGGCTGGCTGCTGATGAAAACCGACGGCGCCTTACGCGAAAAAGCCATTGGATGGGCGCGCATGGCCATTTGGCCAATGGGCCTAGGCCTCTTTATGGTGTCGATCGCCACACCGCTGGTAAGCAGCAGTATTGCCGAAAAATGGTTCACCCTCCCCAATGCCCTGTTCTTAATGCCG
>TARA_R110001599_G_scaffold59056_5_pt1 | contig 12599 bp, 14 predicted proteins | sample TARA_R110001599 | Tara Oceans TARA_R110001599 (sample SAMEA4398360) | marine metagenome | biome: Polar Biome; feature: [MES] marine water layer (ENVO:01000295) within the mesopelagic zone...; material: water (ENVO:00002006), including particulate matter (ENVO:01000060) such as...... | reverse complement strand
TATTCTCTTTTACTCTGTGAATTTAAACTTTATTCTATCGCTACAAACTACCACTACTAAAGCCTAATGTAATCGGACAAGGAAACACTATGGCCTTTTTTGAAAAACGTTATCATCCACCTGGTACGGCACCAGGAACATTAACTGAAGTTCAAGGTGACCACACATCGCCACTTCAAATAAGGTTAATTGATTTTGACAAAGACCAAGTTACTTTGAGAGAAAATATAGAGGCTTCTGAATGCCGCGCCTATTTGGAAAATGAGACCATTACCTGGATTCACGTGCAAGGACACCCAACTAAAGCCGCCTTAAAAGAAATTGGTAAATCATTTTCTCTACATTCCTTAGTCCTTGAAGATATTCTTAATACCGGCCAAAGACCAAAGATTGAATATTTTGATGACCAAATATTTGTCATCATGAACCTACCCTCAATCGAAGACGATAGCGTTAATATTCAGCAAACCAGTTTCTTTTTAGGCAAAGATTATCTGATCAGTTTTTGTGTTGGTGATTTCACGCCATTTGAACCTATTGTCAAACGTCTTCAAGACAAAGGCAGTCGAATGCGTTCACATGGCGCAGATTTTTTACTCTATAGCCTACTCGATGTCGTTATCGATCAAGGCTTCCCGCTTTTAGAAAACTTCAGCATACAACTTGAAGAACTAGAAGAGCAGGTTATCGAATCAGTCGGTAAAGATGCGCTGAGAAAAATACACACGATAAAGCGCGAACTTATTTTGATAAGACGCATGCTCTGGCCTCAGCGCGAAGTCATTAATCAACTTCAACGAGGTGACCACAAACTTATTCATGCTGATACACTCATATATCTAAGAGACTGTTATGATCACACCATACAAATTATGGATTTATTAGAATCTTATCGCGATATGACGGTGAGCATGTTAGATATTTACCTATCTAACGTGAGCCTTAGAATGAATGAAGTGATGCGAGTGCTTACGGTTATCTCGACCATATTTATCCCTCTAACGTTTATTGTGGGTGTATACGGTATGAACTTTGATCGAAGTGCTGGCCCATGGAGCATGCCAGAATTAGGCTGGTCGTTTGGCTACCCTTTAATATGGCTGGTGATGCTTGGTCTGGTCGTTGGTATGCTAGCGTTTTTCAAGCGTAGAGGATGGTTTTAAAGTTCACTTTCAAAATCAATAGCTTTAAATAGTTATTCTTTACAAAGTTTTGTAAAATCATGCCCATAATTACGACCATTAAAATACTCAAAATAAGATATAAACCATGAAGCAATATTTAAATTTGTGTCAAAGAATAGTTGATGAAGGCGTCTGGATAGACAATAAACGCACTGGAAAAAAGTGCCTAACCGTTATCAATGCTGATCTCACCTATGATGTTGCTAGTGGGGAGTTCCCTCTCGTTACAACAAGAAAAAGCTTCTATAAATCAGCTATTGCAGAAATGCTTGGCTATATTCGTGGCTATGATAATGCTGCTGATTTTAGAAAACTTGGCACCAAAACATGGGATGCCAATGCAAATGACAATGAGGCATGGCTAAACAATCCACTGAGAAAGGGTGATGATGATTGTGGTTTTATTTATGGCAAAGTAGCACGTAATTTCCCGAAGCCTGATGGCGGAAATATCGATCTTCTACGTAAGATTGTTGATGACCTTTCTAAAGGCCTTGATGATCGCGGTGAGATTTTTACTTTCTATCACCCTGGCGCTTTTCATATGGGCTGTCTACGACCCTGCATGTATAGCCATCATTTCTCGTTACTTGGCGACACCCTTTATTTGAATAGCACCCAAAGAAGTTGCGATGTGCCCTTAGGCTTAAATTTCAACATGGTACAAGTTTATTTTCTGCTGGCAATAATGGCACAAATTACAGGCAATAAAGCGGGTCAGGCTTATCACAAGATCGTTAACGCTCATGTCTATGAAGATCAACTTGAATTGCTGCGGGATGTTCAGTTGAAACGAGAGCCATTTCCAGCGCCAAAGCTAATCATTAACCCAGACATCAAATCACTGGAAGATTTAGAAACATGGGTTAGCTTAGACGACTTTGAAGTGGAAGGTTATGAGCACCATGAATCGATAAAGTATCCATTCTCAGTTTGATGATAGATATGTCTCAAACAGACGAAAGTCTACTTGAGGCATATTTAATTTTTACTTCCGTTTTACACCGTCCCTTGACCCGTTATTTTGCTAGCTTAAGTGCATTATATTTATAAGCAAAAGCAATGAATGCAATGCCAACAAACACCATAGGCACAGATAATAGCTGCCCTTTGGTTAACCACCCCCAAGCAATAAATCCGATATGCGCATCTGGCTGGCGTACAAATTCCACAAGGAATCGGAAGATTCCGTACCAAATCATAAACATACCCGACACAGCAGCTGCTGGCCTTGGCTTTCGGGAATAGAACCAGAGAATACAGAAAAATAGCACGCCTTCTAAAGCAAATTGATAAAGCTGTGAAGGGTGGCGCACTAACTGTTGAGGGTCTGTAGGGAAAATCATTCCCCAAGGCATGGTAGTCGCTCTCCCCCATAACTCTCCACCAATGAAATTACCGATACGCCCAAGACCTAGACCGATAGGCACCAAGGGCGCAAGAAAATCCAAAAGCTGGAAGAAGGTACAACCCACTTTTCTGGCATAAAGATAGATTGCAGCCATAACGCCCATTAAACCACCATGAAACGCCATTCCGCCTTCCCAGACCTTAAATAACCAAACAGGATCGGCCAAAAATTTATCAAAGTTATAAAAGAATACATAACCTAAACGCCCCCCTATTATCACCCCCAAAGCGCCGTAGTAGATCATATCCCCTACTTGTTCTTTGGTGATAGGAGATCCGGGCCTCTGCGCACGCTTTTGACCGAGTAAGTGAGCGGCCAGAAAACCAAAAAGATACATCAAACCATACCAATGTATTTGGAGAGGTCCAAGGTCCAACGCAACCGGATCAATATTTGGATAAGCCAATGACATGAAAAAACTCCTGGATATTATTGCTTAAAATTAGATCAAAAATTTAATACCGACTATCATCAAAAAGCCCGAAAATAGCTTATTTAATAATGGGCCTGGTAAGTAATGGGCCAAGTTAGCGCCCACTCTGGCGAAATATATAGACGTTAAAGTAATTCCCAATAGCGCGGGTAAATACACAAAGCCCAAGCTCCACTCAGGTCGATCAGAAACACCGGAGCCAATTATGATATTACTTACGCTGGCAAAAAAAGCGATGGGTAAACCACAAGCAGCAGATGTACCCACGACTTGTTTCATTTTTATTTGAAAGCGACTCAGAAATGGAACTGTTAAAGAGCCACCACCGATACCAAATATGGAAGATACCCACGCAATAATCACACCCGCTATCATGAATACAGGCTTAGAAGGCATCGGTTTACGGGCATCAATCTTAATCTTAAACATCATTTTTATAGCAACAAGGATGGCGAAAATACCAAACATTTTCTTTAACAACTCACCCTCTAACTGAACAACCGTGAACACGCCCAATACCGCACCAATAATAACCCCCATACTCATGGGCTTAAATATCGGCCAAAGCACACTTCCCTTTTGGTTATGCTTAATGACTGAACTAGAAGATGTAAAAACGATAGTAGCTAAAGAAGTTCCTATCGCAAGATGCGTAAGAACTTCTGGAGAAACACCTTGCCACTGAAAGACAAAGACTAGAATAGGCACAATAATCAGGCCGCCACCCACTCCGAACAAGCCAGCAGTAATACCCGCAAAAATCCCAGCGATTAAGTAAGCTGCAATTATCATAACAAGGCCAAAATTCCGGTAAAATAAAGCGTGCTATGATACCGTATATCTTTCAGGATTGCTTAGGAGCTTTGTTAGATGTGTCTCATCGTTTTTAATTGGCAGCCCAATAGTCACAGACCTTTAACGCTTGCTGCGAATCGAGATGAGTTCCATCAGAGAGCTAGTCTTGATGCTCACTTTTGGGATGATCACCCCAGCATCTTTGCAGGAAGAGACCTAGAGAAACAAGGCACATGGCTCGGCCTATCCAAAAATGACAAAGCTAACTCTTTTAAGATGGCAGCCCTCACTAATTTTAGACGCATAGATCCACAAAAATACCTACATTCTCGAGGTGAAATCACTCGCAACTTTCTTGCTTCAGAGCAAACGGCACTTGAATATGCCCAAGAAATTTTATTTAGTCAGTATGCCGGTTTCAATGGTTTATTTTTTGATGGTGAAGCACTTGTTTATTGTCATTATGGGATGAATGCAGACCCTGTCATTCATACTTTAGATGAAGGTATTTATGGTTTAAGTAACGCTAAACTAGATAGCCCTTGGCCGAAGTCAGAAAAAACAAAAGTAGCATTACAAACATTAGATAAGAATGGAGACCATGATATGGTCGCCAATCAGTTATTTAATATTCTTAGGGACGATACACAAGCCGACGACAGTTTACTTCCAGATACAGGTATTGGAATTGAATTTGAAAGACTGCTTTCTCCTGCCTTTATTATTAGCCCAAGCTACGGCACAAGAACTTCAAGCGTAGTAATCATAAACCAAGAATCAAATAAACAAACCGCATACTTCAAAGAACGTCAGTTTTCTAATAAAGGAGAAAGTATTAGAGAGCTAAGCAAAGAGCTAAGCTAATTAAAACCGATAAGTAAAGGCAAGGTTTGCGCATGATTCATCACTGTAGATGCTCATCTAAAGAAGGTTAATTAAATTCGACTACATCCTTTTAAACTTCACTTCTCTGCTGCTTCAGCTGCATTGCTTGCCTTTTTATCACATGCTGAACCAATACTTCCTGATTCGCATCACTGATATCGACATAATTAGCTCGAATAATATATTTATTGCTTTCACTTTCCTCTTCATAACGATCACAAGCAATCACAGCAGCAAGAAGCGTTAACCGTGTATTATTTGGATAGAGCGTCAATTCAAGCGACATATACTGGTTTAAGTTTGCTGGCTTTTCTACAGGGAATGCCAAGCCACACGCACTCAAATTAACACTACAAACATTATTTGAAGACTCTAAGTCTTGGTCTTGATTATAGTTATCAGCACCCAAAGCCAAATTAACTTTCTGATTTAATAAGTCTAATAAGCGATGTACTTCAGGTTGCGAGGTTTGTATTAACGCAAGGTTGCTCAATATTTCATTATTAATTTGCTTAAGTAAATCCTGCAGAGAACTTGGTTGAGACTGAATGGTGAGCGCTTGTTCGTCTTGCGATAATAATTGATATCTCAGACCGACTAAGTCTGAAACCCTAAAGTAGCGACGTCTCTCATGATTAGGTTTTAACACTGTATCTACCATAAGGGCTTCATTCCTTAAAAAATCTCATCTGGATCCAGATCAAATATATTATCAAATGTCTGTGTATTTTTATCAATTTTTTTACTTTCTTCTCTAAGTTTTTCTTTTACTTGCTTATCTGTTTTTTCTTGGAGAATAATTTCAACGCGCCTATTTTTTCGCCGGTTGTCGGCTGAGTCATTAGGCACTAAAGCGCGAGTATCTGCAAAACCAGTAATCACAAATCGATCCTGCTTAATAAAACCGTCATCAAACAAACCGTGAGCAACTTCTAAAGCACGCGCAACGGATAAGTCCCAGTTAGATGGGAACATTATTGTTTGAATAGGAACATCATCAGAATGCCCTTCGATGGAAATTTGTCCTTCTATAGAGCTCAGAATAGTAATGAGTTTATCAAGCACTGGAATAAAATCATTCTGAAGCGTGGCAGAACCAGAAGCAAACGCACCCTTTTCTTGAATCCGAATTACAATACGTCGGCCTTGCGTTTCGAGCTCCACCATATCTTTAGCTATTTCGGTTTGGAGCATTTCTGCTATCTCTTCGGCTTTTGTTTCCGCGTCCTTTTCCATCTCCATCATTTGCTGAGCAATAAACTCTGAAATTTGCGCCTTTTTATCCTGTGCGTCCTCTGTTCCTTCGTCACATGCTTGAGCAACCGCTTCTTCAATCGCAGCATCACAAAGTATTTCAAGAGTTGCATTATCAGCATCTACTGTATGCTGCATAACCATTTGTAATGGTGATGGGTCTGGTTTACCTGGGGAAAATTCTTGCGCAATAATACTCGTGCCTTTGGGTACGGAGGTCACGTCTACTTGGTTTTGTACACCAAAAGCCTCCCTCATAGAACCAGCTAAGCGCTTAAACTTTAAGACATCCATTTCTGCAAATGAAAGCAAAAGAACAAAGAAGCACATTAAAAGTGACATCAAGTCTGCAAATGTCCCCATCCAAGCAGGTAGCCCTGGGACGCAATCGCAATCTTTTTGTTCTTCATCACTCATAATTAAAAATTAACCTTCAAGTATTCAAATTATTCAATCAGAAAGCGTTTAATCTTCTGGTGTCTCTCGTTTGCCTTCAGCTAAATATGCACGCAGCATACTTTCTATTACTCGAGGGTTTTGTCCTGCTTGAATGGCCAAGATAGCGTCAATAGACATTGTCTTAATCAACTCTTCTTCTGCCATGCGCAATTTAAGCTTATCCGCAAAGGGAATCGCCACCATATTTGCCAGCATTGCTCCATATAGTGTCGTTAAAAGCGCAACGGCCATTGCCGGACCAATGGATTTAGGGTCATCCATATTTGACAACATGGCGACCAGACCGATAAGTGTTCCAATCATTCCCATAGCAGGACCTAGATCACCTAAAGAAGCCCAAACATTTGAGCCTATTTTATGTCTTTCAACAGCCATATTTTTATCGCGCGTTAATACATTTTTAACAACGTCTTCATCATGACCATCAATTAACAAACCAATACCGCGAGCAAGAAAATCATTACTTATTTCTTTTCCTTCTAAAGATAATAAACCACCTTTTCTTGCTGCATCGGCAAGCTCAACAACTAAAGTGATAAGATCCTCAGGAGAGTCCAGTTTAAACATAAATGCTTTCGCTGCTGTCTTACCTGCCCCTAAGAACTGACTCAGATTGAACTTCATCATCAAGACAATAAAAGAACCCACAAATACAATAAGGACAGACGGAACATCCATAAACATTCCGATACCGCCGCCTAAAGTCATAGCAAAAGCGATAACAGCAAATCCACCAATTAAACCAATGAGGGTCGCTAAATCCACTGCTTACTCCTAAAAATACAATGCACTTTGGTTTTAGGCCTTAAATATTCTGAGCCTATATTAAAAACTTTATTAAACACTTAATAAACCGCCTATAAAATTCAAGAACATAACACCTAAAGAGCAAAATCAATAAATTAATTGTCAGTCAGACAAACTAGATTAATCAATCTCTGTAAAAGCAGTTTTTATGAAACATTCTTACCAAAAACTTTCAAGACAGCATCGTCTGACGCTATACTGCATCATCTTTACAAGATGGGTGCCTTAAAAATTTATAGAGGCGAATTATTTGTAGAAAAACGTCCTTATCTTTTGATTGTTATTTTACTAAATATTAGTGTAGCCCCATTTAAAGAAAGTTCCTGTTTTTAGCTAATTTTTTGCGAGAATTTTATGCCCTCAAGTGATGCTACCATCGGCTTTGAAGAGTCACTCAAACAACTAGAAGAAATTGTCAATAAAATGGAGCAAGGGCAACTTAGCCTAGAGCAATCTCTTGGTGCTTTTGAGCAAGGCGTTCAATTAACACGCCAATGCCAAAGCACTCTTAAGCAAGCCGAGCAAAGAGTAGCCAAGCTTATGCCAAAAGATGATAGCTACGAGCTAAATGACTTTACCGAAGAATAACCTTATCTATCTAACACCTGATAAAGCTAAATAATGTCGCATACTCCTGTATTTTTCTCGGATTACCGAGACCTTATTGATGACCAATTAAAAACTTATATTAATGAGTTTTCTTACTCAGATGTACGCCTTGCAGAGGCAATACAATACAGCACATTACTCGGCGGCAAGCGCATAAGGCCAATATTAACGCTAGCAACAGCAAAATGTGTTGGCACACCTATAGAGGGTGTTCTTCCCTATGCCTGCGCTACCGAGTTGATTCATGCTTATTCACTAATTCATGATGATCTACCCGCTATGGATAACGATCAACTTCGTCGAGGCCAGCCAACCTGCCATATTGCCTTCAATGAAGCGACCGCGATTCTAGCGGGCGATGCATTGCAGACTATGGCCTTCGAATTAATCGCTAATAAAAGTACACTTTCAGCAAGCAAGACACTCAAGATAATTCAAATACTCACTAAAGCTAGTGGTGCGAGAGGCATGGTTTATGGTCAGGCATTGGATTTTGACTCTGTCGGCAAACAACTAGACTTAGCAACCCTCGAAAAAATGCATCGACATAAAACAGGCATATTAATTGAAGCCAGCGTTACTGCTGGAGCATTAACAAGTAAGACAGATTTATTGGAAACTGAACTCAATCTATTCAAAAAGTATGGACAAGCAATTGGCTTAGCCTTTCAAGTTCAAGATGATATTTTGGATATCATTAGCGATACAACGACTCTTGGTAAAACACAAGGCGCAGATAAAGCGCTCAACAAACCAACCTATCCTGCTTTATTGGGCTTAGATGGAGCCAAGAACAAACTCTATGGACTACATGATGAAGCCTTAGCCTGCCTGTCGGGCCTCGGCCGGTTCGACACTCACCAGCTTGCGCAAATCAGTCATTTCATTGTAGAAAGGATTCGCTAAAACATTCATTTTTACTGTGCGTTTTAGTCAATGATGAAGATCAGTCAATAAGCGATCAAAACGACTATCTGAATAAAACAAGGCGACTTATTTTAAATTGTTTCTGTTATAATTCTTTCTTTTTTTGGGTTCAGTTTTAATTCTGATGCATACAACTCTACCAATTTTCCAAGAAATACCGACGCTACGACCTTCTACACCTCTGCTGGACAAGGTTAATGATCCTTTTCAGCTAAGGCTCTTATCAGAAGATCAGCTAAGCCAGCTAAGCCATGAGTTACGAGCTTACCTACTCTATAGCGTAGGCCAATCTGGTGGTCATTTTGGCGCGGGCCTAGGTGTCATAGAATTAACTGTTGCTCTGCATTATGTATTCAACACGCCTGAAGATCGTATTGTCTGGGATGTAGGTCATCAAGCCTACCCTCACAAAATTCTCACTGGTCGAAGAGATGCTATCTTAAAAATCCGCCAACAAGGTGGCCCAGCAGCCTTTCCCGCAAGAGATGAAAGCCAGTTCGACACTTTTGGCGTTGGCCACTCAAGCACATCAATTAGTGCTGCAATGGGAATGGCCCTAGCATCTAAACTTCAATCCAGTAATCGAAAAGCAATTGCCATAATAGGTGATGGCGCCTTAACCGCCGGTATGGCATTTGAAGCGTTAAGTCATGCGGGTGATGTCGCCCCTGACATGCTAGTTATTCTGAATGATAACGACATGTCTATTTCAAATAATGTCGGTGGCCTAAAAAACCATCTAGCGCGTATTTTGTCAGGTAAAACCTACAACAATGTACGTGACAGCAGTAAAAAAGTACTCAGCAATACACCCAGTCTAATGGAGTTTGCCAGAAAAACTGAAGAACATTTTAAAGGGCTAATGGCACCTGGGACACTGTTTGAAGAGCTTGGTTTTAATTATATCGGCCCAATCGATGGCCATGATTTACCCACTCTCTTACGCACACTAGAAAATATGAAGGAGCTAAAAGGCCCGCAATTTCTTCACATTGTCACTAAGAAAGGTAAGGGCTTCGCACCGGCCGAGCTTGATCCTATCGGCTATCATGCGATCAACAAAATTGAACCAAAAAATGAAACTATAGCGCCCTCACCGACAGCCACCAGCAAACCCAAATATGCCAACGTTTTTGGCCAGTGGTTATGCGATATGGCAGAACGTGATAAACGCTTGGTTGGGATCACGCCCGCCATGTGTGAAGGTTCGGACTTAGTCAAATTCTCAGAACGCTTTGCTGACAGATACTTCGATGTCGCCATTGCCGAACAGCATGCTGTTACTTTAGCAGCAGGCTTGGCCTGCGAAGGCATTAAACCTGTCGTTGCCATTTACTCTACCTTTCTTCAGCGAGCGTATGACCAGTTAATTCACGACGTCGCCATTCAAAATCTCGATGTGTTATTTGCAATCGACAGAGCGGGCTTAGTGGGAGAAGATGGCGCAACACACGCTGGCAGCTTTGATTTATCATTCCTCCGCTGCATTCCAAATATGGTAATCATGGCGCCTTCGAATGAAAATGAACTACGGCACATGCTTTATACAGGTTATGAATACCAAGGACCTGCATGCGTCAGATACCCTAGAGGAAGTGGCCCCGGCACGACAATTCAACAAGAAATGAATTTGCTTGAACTAGGTAAGTCGAATCAAGTATTAAAAGGCAAAAAAGTCGCCATTCTCTCATTTGGCTCGTTACTGACTGCGGCAAAAACAGCAGCCGAAAACCTAAATGCGACACTGATCGACATGCGTTTTATTAAACCTTTAGACTCCAATATTATCAATGAGTTAAGTCAATCTCATGAGCTACTGGTAACGTTGGAAGAAAATGTTATTGCAGGTGGTGCAGGAAGCGCGGTATCTGAATATCTTAACGATAAAGGAAATAGAGTATCAATTATGCATCTGGGCCTACCAGACGCCTTTTTGCCACATGGCAAGCATGCTGATCTATTAAAACAATGCAACTTAGACAGCCAAGGAATTGAGACTAGCATCCGTAACAAGTTAAACGAAATAGCTTAGATACAAACTTTATGCTATTTCGACAGATCATCGTCTTGATGTGTTTGAAGCCAGTGCCCCAATTTAGCAGCTTTAGTACTCAAATAAGACTCATTATGAGGGTTGCGACCAACCTGAATTGGCACCCTTTCGACAACCGTCAAACCACCCGACTCAAGTGCATCCACCTTTCTTGGGTTATTGGTCATCAGCTTTAATGAATCAATCCCTAAATGCTTTAGCATGTCATAACAAATTGTATAATCACGAAGATCGGCTTCAAAACCTAACTGCTCATTTGCTTCTACAGTATCGGCACCTTGATCTTGCAATTTGTAGGCACGGATCTTATTCAGCAAACCAATACCTCGGCCTTCTTGACGCAAATACAGTAATGCGCCCCGACCTTCAGAAGCAATACTCTGAAGCGCACTTTCCAACTGATAACCACAATCGCAGCGCATACTGAACAATGCATCACCCGTCAAACATTCTGAGTGGGTCCTGGCTAATACTGGCAGGCCATCTGAAACATTACCCAAGGTTAGAACGACATGCTCCTGACCGGATTCAACTTCTTCAAAGCCATGCATATCAAATACTGCAAAAGGGGTTGGCAAACGACATGTTTCAATAAAACGAACTTTCACTAAGCAATCTCTCAGGTGCATCAACAAAGTCACCCAAAAAAACAGGTGAATATTAGAGGAGGCGTATTATATCACATTTTTTTCAGGCCAAACGATTCAACATACATTTTCATAAATCTATTGAATCGCGCTAGAATCTAATACACTTCTAACTCTGAGCATATCTATGTCTATTTACGAAGAATACATTTTACCTCACGTAATTAATTGCGCTTGCGGCTCACCACCAATCAGATACCTTCGCAAACAAGTTGCTCCACTATGCTACGGAAAGGTTCTGGAAATCGGTATGGGCTCTGGCCTTAACTTGCCTTTCTATAATGAAAAAAAAGTAGAGTTTATATGGGGGCTTGAACCTTCACTTGGCATGCGTAAAAAAGCTGCAAAAAATGTAGCCAAAACAAATATCGAGGTGAAATGGCTAGACCTTCCAAGCGAAGAAATACCGCTGAACAGCCACTCCGTTGATTCGATTCTTCTTACATTCTGCCTATGTACAATTCAAGATACTAAAACTGCACTAGCCGAGATGCACAGGGTATTAAAACCAGAAGGGAAACTATTTTTTGCTGAACATGGGATTAGCCATGAACAAAATATTGCAAAATGGCAAAACAGAATCACCCCAAGCTGGAAAAAACTAGCTGGAGGTTGCCATTTGAATCGGTCAATCGACACAATGATAACAGAAGCTAATTTTGAGATTGAATCTATAGAGCGCTTTTACCAGAGCAACATCCCAAAAGCTGCTGGATTTATCTACCTAGGTGAAGCTAGAAAACTAAACCTTAAAACCATTAAGTAAATACAAATGACCAATAAAATCCAGAAGTTAAGCCCTGAACAAACATTAGCGATAGCTGAGCAACTAATTAATTCAAACCAAAAGCAACAAGCACTACAGTTGCTGTTACAGGCATTTAATGAAGCACCAGCTAATAACGCGCTAGCTTTACGCTTAGCCCGGTTACTCCATCAGCACGAACAAAATAAAGAAGCCATCATTATTCTTAACAAAACCTATAGTCTAGGCTCACAGAATATTGAACTTCTATATATGCTTGCGGCTCTTCTACATAAAACAAGACACTTTAAAGATGCCGATAAAGTTATAAAAAAGTGCCTAATCATCACCCCTAATTCTGCCGAAGCTTATAACTTGCTGGGAGCCAAC
>TARA_R110001599_G_scaffold39444_9_pt1 | contig 12600 bp, 11 predicted proteins | sample TARA_R110001599 | Tara Oceans TARA_R110001599 (sample SAMEA4398360) | marine metagenome | biome: Polar Biome; feature: [MES] marine water layer (ENVO:01000295) within the mesopelagic zone...; material: water (ENVO:00002006), including particulate matter (ENVO:01000060) such as...... | reverse complement strand
CGCGGCGAGCGCCGCCGCTGCGTCGCCCGCCGCCACGGCCTCCAGCACGGCATACACGAAGGTCATATCCACCGTGCCCAGCATGCTGTGCACACCCGCCTCGGTGATGCCACCGGCACCGAATGCAATGGCTTGATCAGTAAGGCTCAAGGCGTCGCGCATGCTGCCATCAGCAGAGCGCCCCAGCAGCCACAGCGCCGGTTCCTCGTAGCGGATCATCTCGGTATCCAGCACTGCCGCCAGGTGCGCCGCGATCTGCTCTGGCACCATGTTTTTCAGGTTGAACTGCAGGCAGCGCGACAACACGGTAGCCGGCAGCTTCTGGGGATCGGTTGTGGCGAGCAGGAACTTGACGTGTGGCGGAGGCTCTTCGAGCGTTTTCAGCAGCGCATTGAAGCTGCTGTTTGACAGCATATGGACTTCGTCGATCAGATAGACCTTGTAGCGCGAACGCGTGGGCGCATACTGCACGTTCTCCAGCAATTCCCGCGTGTCCTCGACCTTGGTGCGCGAGGCCGCGTCAACCTCGAGCAGATCCACACTACGCCCCTCGGCGATTTCCACACAAGAGCTGCAACTGCCGCAGGGTTCAGAACTGACGCCGGCTTCACAGTTCAGGCTTTTGGCGAGAATTCGCGCAATTGTGGTCTTGCCCACGCCGCGCGTGCCGGTGAATAGGTAGGCGTGATGCAGGCGGTCGTGGTCCAGCGCGTTCACCAGCGCTTGCAATACGTGTTCCTGGCCCACCATTTCGCTGAAACGACGGGGCCGCCACTTGCGTGCGAGTACCTGATAGGACATGTCAGACTGGCCTTGCCGAAAAGCGCCAAGGATACACCACCCCCGGGGAAGGGGCACAGGCAATTCGGGAAAGAGGCAACCCGGGCAGCCACACCCCGGCACACGCATCAGTAACTACCGTTGCTCCCTTCCGGGCCTGGCGGGGTTCGCTACCTGGCGTTGCGAGGGGACCACCCGGGTCACCGGGGCGGCATTCTCCTTGAATCGCCTCCCGGCTGCAACCATTTGCACACGCCCGAGGGACGCGGCACCGCCAGCGCTCTCGCCTGGGCCGGTTGCACAGAACGCTTTCAATTGGATGTTAAATACTCTAACATTAAATGTTACTGCCATTAACATTCGAGCTCCAACCCATGCCGGTTTCGCTTCCACGTCGCTACGCCACCTTTCTGCTCAGCCTCATGGCCGCTGTGCTGGCCACCGTGCTACTGACCGTTGCCATCACCCTGCGCGCCGGCTCAGAGGAGCAGCCGACACCCGCTCCCCTGCCCGTTGCGGTGTTGACGTTTGTCGAGGAGAACAGCTATACCGAAGCCATACAGCTCTCCGGAATCGTACAGGCCAAGGCGCGCGCCCAGCTCGCTTTTGAAGTGCCGGGCCTGCTACTGGACCTCACGGTGGAGGAAGGCAGCGCCGTGACCGCCGGACAGATTCTCGGGCAGCTCGACACCCGCCAGCTGCAGGCGCAGAAAAACATGGCCAGTGCGGACCTGGCGAGTGTGGACGCCGAGCTGCAATTGGCGCGCCTGCGCCTCGAGCGCAACGAGCGGTTGCGTGACACCGGCGCCGTCTCAGCACAGGACTACGATGAAGCCCGCTTGACGGCGGATGCGCTGGACAACCGCAAAGGCGCGGTGCTGGCGAGAATGGAAACCCTGGACATCGACCTGGAGAAATCTGCGCTGAGAGCGCCCTATGACGGGGTTGTCGCCACGCGCCATTTGGATCCGGGGACGGTATTGCAGGCGGGTGAGCCGGTCATGCAGCTGGTCTCGGTGGATGCGCTGGAAGCGCGCATCGGCATTCCCGCTGCGCGACTGAATGACCTCGAGCCAGGGGCACGCTACACACTGCAACTGCGCACCGGCGCCATTGAAGCGACCCTGGAAGCCCTGCGCCGGGATGTGGATACCCGCACACATACAGCACTCGCGGTTTTTCAGCTGGCACCCGCTACTGAAGTACTCGATGGTGAAGTGGTCAGCGTGACGCTCAATCGTACGGTACAGGCGCAGGGGGGGTGGGTGCCTGTCAGTGCTCTGCTTGAAGGCGAGCGTGGCGCCTGGACAGTGTTGCGTATCAAAGAACAGCACGATGGTCGTCATGTCGCCCTGCGCGAGGCTGTCGAGGTGCTCGCCGTGAAGGCTGACCGGGCGTTTGTGCGCGGCAGTCTGCAGCCGGGCCACAGCGTTGTGGCCGACGGCATACACCGCATTGCCGCAGGGACAACCGTGCAACCTGTGGAGTACTGAACATGCTTGCGCGTCTGCTCTACGGCAACACCCGCTACTTCGTTCTGCTGGTTATGGTAGTGCTGGCCGTCGGTATAGCCAGCCTGCGTTCCATTGCCCGGCAGGAAGATCCCACCATTACCAACTTTGTGGCGCACGTGACAACTTTCTACCCCGGCGCTGACCCAGCCCGGGTGGAGGCGATCATCACACGTCCCCTGGAAGACGAACTGCGGCAGATTGCTGAAATCGACGAGCTGAATTCGGTCTCTGGCACCGGCGTATCCAGCCTCACCATATCCCTGGTGGAAAGCCTTTCCGATGCCGACATCGAACGCAGCTGGTCGGAGATTCGCGACGCACTCGGCGATGCCGCCGCCAAGTTCCCGGCCGGCGCGACCGCTCCCCTGTTTGATGATGACCGGCTGAAGTCCTACACCATGCTGGTCGCCTTGCGGGCCAGGGACGGCAACACGGCGCCGCTGTCACTGCTACACCGCATCGCGCTGGATTTTGCCGATGCCGCACGCAATTTCAGCGGCACGGAGCGCGTGGACCTGTTCGGTGAACCGAGCGAAGAAATCCGCGTGGCCATCGACGAAATCGCCCTCGCCAGCCGTGGTCTGAGTGCCGCTGATGTTGCCGCGGCGCTGCAGGGCGCCGACCCGCGCGCAGCTGCAGGGCGCAGCACCGGCAATGGCAACGACCTGCTGATTGAAGTGGGTGGCGAGTTCGACAGCACGGCGCGCGTGCGCGAAGTTTTACTGCGCGCCACGGCGGATGGTGCCGCGATACGGGTAGGCGACATTGCCGATGTGTACCGCGCGCGCTCCACACCGCCTGCCGCGCGGGTTCTGGTGCAGGGCGCAGAAGGTATCCTGATTGGCGTGGCGATGAAGGACGGCCTGCAGGTCGACCGCTGGGCCGCCGATTTCACCGATTTTGTGGCCAGCTACAACACACTGGCGCCTGATGGCATCAGTATCGAGATCAGCTACGATCAAAGCGTTTACACCGAGGAGCGCTTGCGCAGCGTTGTTGCCAACCTCGCGCTCGGCGTGTTGCTGGTACTGCTGGTGCTGCTGTTCACTATGGGTTGGCGCGCTGCGGTGGTAGTTGCCTGTATCCTGCCCCTTTGCACGTTGTTTTCCATCACCGTGCTCTATCACGCCGGCATTGCGATCCACCAGATGTCGGTTACCGGCCTGGTGGTTGCGCTGGGGTTGCTGGTAGACGGCTCCATCGTCATGACTGACGAAATCCGCAAGCGCCTGATCGACCATGGCGACAGCCCTCTTTCCTCCATCACCGGGGCGGTGTCACGGTTGCGCGTTCCCCTGCTCTCTTCAACGGTCACCACCGTACTGGCATTCATGCCCATGGTGATTCTGCCTGGCCCCTCGGGGGACTTCATGGGGTCCATCGCCATCGCCGTGGTGGTCATGCTGACCGGTTCGCTGCTGCTGGCATTGATTGTCACGCCTGTACTCGCCGCCTGGTTATTGCCGCGTGGATTGACGCGCAGCGGCCGCTGGTGGGAGATGGGTATCGCCAGCGGCCGCCCCGGCACTCTGCTGGTTCGCGCATTGGACTGGTCGCTGCGCAACCCGGCCAGCTCCGTGGCCCTGGCCCTGGTGTTGCCGGTGACGGGTTTTCTCACTTTCCCCACCCTGACGGCACAGTTTTTTCCCGGCACCGACCGCGACCAGATGTACCTGCAGGTGAAGCTGCCGGATGGCCGTTCCATTGACGACACCACCGCCCTGGTCAAGCGGCTGGATGAAAGCCTGCGCGAGGAACCCCTCGTGCGCAGGGTTGACTGGACTATCGGTGAGAGCACACCGCCGTTCTACTACAACATGTTCCGTACCCGGGAGGCCATGCCCAGCTGGGCCGAAGCGCTGGTGCTGACCACCGACCCACGCGCTACCGACGCCCTGATCCGGCGCCTGCAGCGCGCCGTGGACCGGGACTACCCCGCGGCGCGTATCATCGTGCGCGGCATCGACCAGGGGCCGCCGGTGATGGCCCCGCTGGAAGTGGAAATCTATGGTGACAATCTCGATGTGCTGCGCGAACTGGGTGAAAGCTTTCGCCTGCGCATGGAGCAGCTGGCGGATGTGACACACACGAATACCAGCCTGGCCGCCGGCGCGCCAAAATGGGTGTTTCATGCCAACGACATGCGGCTGCAGCTGTCGGGGGTAAGCCAGCGCGATGTGGCGGCGGCACTGCAGGCGGCACTGCAGGGCATAAGCGGCGGCGAGGTACTGGAAGGCACGGAACGGCTACCCGTGGTCGCCCGCTTGCAGGAGGAGCGCTGGAGCAGCCCCGGGGATATCGGTAATCTGCACCTGCCTTTGTCCGGGCTGCCGGAGAATACCGGTATGCCCGGAGTTGCGCTACACAGCCTTGGAGAATTCGCGCTGGAGCCAGCCCGCAGCCCGATCAGCCGCACGCGCGGCGAACGCACCAATACCGTCCAGGCCTACCTCACACGGGGCGTGTTACCGGAGGAGGCGCTCAGCCAACTGCGTGACGACCTGCTCGCCAATCCCATTGCAATGCCTGAGGGCTACCGTTATGGCTTCGGTGGAGACAGCGGCGAGCGCGCCGAAGTGGTACACGACATCATGGCGCCAATGGGCATAATTCTCGCGATGCTGATTGCCACCATTGTCCTTACGTTCAACTCGTGGCGGCTTTCCGCCGTCGCTGGTATCGTCTGCGTCTGCTCCATCGGGCTCAGCCTGCTTTCATTGGCTATCTTTAAATACCCGTTTGGTATCCAGGCGCTGATTGGCGTGATCGGTTCGATTGGCGTATCGATCAACGCCGCCATCATCATCATGACGGCCCTGCAGGAAGACAGCGGCGCCATGACCGGTGGCCGCTACGCGGTGCGCCGGGTGGTCATGGACTCCAGCCGCCACATTGTTTCAACCACGGTAACCACCTTCGGTGGCTTCCTGCCGCTGATACTTGAGGGCAGCCAGTTCTGGCCGCCTTTCGCCATGTCCATTGCGGGTGGCGTGCTGCTATCCACCGTTGTGTCGTTCTTCCTTGTGCCGCAGCTCTTCGTGCTGTTCAAGCACGGGGGCACACATACGATGCCACAGCCGCTACCCGCAACTGCGCGGGATGCACAACCATGAGCACGCGTTCCCCTGCCTATCACCACGGCGACTTGCGCAATGCCCTCATTCTCGCCGCCGCCGAGCTGATTGAGGAGCGCGGCGGCGCGGACTTTGCCATGGTGGACGCGGCACGCCGCGCCGGTGTCAGCAGCGCCGCCCCCTACCGCCACTTCAGCGATAAAACCGCCTTGCTGGACGCGGTAATTGATTTCGCCTTCTTCACACTGGGTGAGCAGGTGGCAGCGGTCGTGCAAACCGAACCGCATGGCAGCGCCGAGGCAATTATCGCCATTGGCAAAGCCTATATCCGCTTCGTCTGTGAACACCCTCCGTTCTACGGGCTGATGTGGGGCGATGCGGGTATCCGCGCAATACGGGAAAAGGAGAGTGATGAGCGCAGTGCCGCAGGGTTCTACGTGTTGATGACCGCCGTAGAGAACTGGTGCGCACAGAACCCGGTGGATGAAGACAACGTGCTGCAGTTAAGCATCAAGCTCTGGTCCATGGCACACGGCCTGGCGGGTATCGCCCTCTATGGTCACGTGGAGCGCTTCCTGCCGGAAGCCGATGTATTTTCATTGCTTGAAAGCAGTACGCACACCTTTCTGGAGGGTCTGCGCAAGCGCCAATAACTGCGCGTCGGACGGATGTTGAGGTATAGTGGTCCGGCTTGAGACCTTCATAGCGAGACACCATGCAAAGCTCCCGACCGTACTCCCCGGACGCTCCCAGCCGGGCGTCTATCGACCTGACCCCAGGTGAACTCCTGCTGGAGTTTGGTACCGACTGGTGTGGCCATTGCCAGGCCGCACAACCTGCCATTGCAGAGGCGCTGCAAGCGCATACGGCACTCGCACACCTCAAAATTGAAGATGGCAAGGGGCGCCCGCTCGGACGTTCCTTTGCTGTGAAATTGTGGCCGACGCTGATACTGCTGCGCGCAGGGCAGGAAGTAGGACGCGTGGTGCGCCCCACGGCAGCCTCGCAAGTGACCCAACTGCTGCAACGCTGAACGCCCGATGGCCGCAAACACCGTCCCGGAAAACGACTGCCTGCAGCGTTTCCACGCCCTTGATACGTTGCTCCACCAGCACCGCGAGCTATGGCAGCTGAGACCGTTTCACTATCGTGTGCTGCCCTGGTCGACAACCCATCCCACACTTGCTGCAGCGCTGCAGCGCCTGAATGACGTACAGCTGACAGCTCTGGAGGCTGCACCACTGGAACGCCTGCAATGGTTGCGACCCTGGCTGGGCGAGGCCTCCGCGCGCCTCGCCGAGCTGTGCGCCCTGCCCCGTTTACCCGCCCGCGATCTGGCGGTTCCTGCACGCCTGGATACAGGTATCCCCGGGCGCAAGTGGCAACAGATTACAGCGTTCGCGGCGCGCATGCCCGACACCGACCAGCAGGTGCTTGAATGGTGCGCCGGCAAGGGGCATCTCGGTCGGCTGCTGGCGACGAGCGACCGGCGCCCGGTGACCAGTATCGAACGAGATCCCGAGCTCTGCCGCGCCGGACGGCAACTGGCGGCGCGCTGGGCGGCGTCGGTCGAGTTTTGCGAAATGGACGTACTGTGTGCCAACGCTGGCGCACTACTGCCACGTGGAGGGCACGCTGTTGCCCTGCATGCCTGTGGCGACCTGCACACGACACTCTTGCAGCACTGGACACACAGCGAGTGCGCACGACTCAGTCTCTCGCCCTGCTGCTACGACGCGATTGCCCAGCACGCCTACCAACCGCTTTCGCGCCCGGGAGCGGCGAGCGAACTGCGACTGAGCCGCACCGACCTGCAGTTGACCCAGCAGGAAACCGTCACGGGCAGTTGCGGTACACGGCGCAAGCGGCAACGGGAGCTGTGGTGGCGGCTGGCGTTTGACGAGTGGCAGCGTACTGCGCGCGCCAGCGACAGCTACCTGCCTCTGCCATCCCTACCGACCGCTGTTCTGCGCGGCTCATTCAGCGAATTTTTGCGTTACGCCGCTGCGCTCAAGCACCTGCCAGCACCGGATACCGTGAGTGAACAGCAGTGGCTTGAACAGGGTGCGCGGCGGCGCAGGCTGCTGCGGCGTATCGAGCTCGTCACGCATGTGTTTCAACGCCCGCTGGAGATCTGGCTGGCGCTGGACCGCGCCCTGCTGCTGCAGGAAAGCGGCGCGGACGTGCGTCTCGGCACATTCTGTGATTACCAGCTGACACCGCGCAACCTGCTGATTGACGCCCGGCGGCCAGGGTATGCCTGATCCTGCCGTGCGGCACGCTGGCCGCTACCGAGCAGCCCAGTGGCAGGCCATTGCGGCGCTCAGCCTCACCGCTGCGTTACTGCTGTCGCCGGGGTCGGCACTCGCAGCACTCGCTGACTGGCTCGCGCTCGCGGATACACCGGCCCCCCAGGTGAGCGGGTCGGACAAATTCGTCCACGCGCTCCTGTTCGGGCTGTGTGGGCTCACAAGCCTGCGCGCCTGGGGCGATCGACGCACCCACGCCGTGCGCACCGCACTCGCACTGGCACTGTTTGCCGTGGCTACCGAGACGCTGCAACTGTGGGTTCCCGGGCGTTCGGCCAGCCTCGGCGACCTCGTGGCCGACCTGCTCGGTGTGCTGGCGGGCATGGGGCTGGCAGCCTGGACGATGCGTTCCCGGCCTGCGGCGCCTTGAGGCAGGCCTGTGAAAATCGCGGGATGGCGCTATACTCAACCGTTTTGGATGCCCAGCGCGCGACGCAACAGGCTCAGCCCATGGTAAAAAAGCTACCCGACAAAGCCGACCTGCGCGCCGACCTCGACCGCGAGACTCGGCGCTTTTTGCAGGAGGGTGGTGAGGTGAAATCGGTGCCGTCCGGCGTCAGTGGCAAAGACCCTCTCGCCCCTCCGCTGTATTTGACCCGGCGGCTGTTCAGCGAGCCTCGCGCAGAGCGGACCCTGATCCCCGAAGTGATCGCCGCCATCGAAGAGCGCCGCAAAGCACTGCAGAAAAAGCGCCCTGCCACGAAAACGGTCAACCGTTCCCGCCCTCGACGCAAGACGCTGTACGATGATTTTGGTGAGCCACTGCGCCAGATCTGGGTAGACGAATAACGCTATTGCGCCGCGCCGCTATCCCCGGAAGCTGGTGCCGATTCCTTCGCAGGTCCGTTCCCCGCCTCGGAAGTCAACTCGAAACGATGCTGCGGAATGTAGACGATGAGGCGCTGCCCGGCAATCAACTCGCCCGCCCGCAGTGACCTGCCGTCGATCTGGGCGCGCCATTGCGGGCCCACGCGCACGGTTGTCTCATGCCCCGGACTGCCATCGACATGTATGGTGCGCACCGTCATGCGATTACCGCTGACCCGGAGCACCTCAACCTCGGCCTGGGCATACCGCACACCGTCGCGCTGGTAGATACCGCGGCAGATCTGCTGCATATCAGGGTAGCTGTCGCGGACCGCCTGCGACCAGGCGAGGGTGTCACAGGTGGGTAATCGGGTGTCTATATCGTACTGCGCCTGAACAACATGGCTCGCCAGCACACAGTACAGCGCTGCAAGAATACGGCGGCTCTCCTTCATTCTCTCTCCCTCAGCATTCCCGACGGCTTGCCGCCGACCGCTGTAACCGCCCGCCAGAACGCTACGTCGCGCGAGGTCTATACTGATTTGGCAAGCGGCAATCTGCAGCCGGGACCGCACCGTATACAGACTAACGTTTCTCAGAGGTTTGCACCATGATTGAGCTTCACGAAAAAATCGATGTGCCGCGCCCTGTGCGCGAAGCGTTCGACTATGTGAAAGACTTTCGCAGCACCCGGGAATGGGATGCTACCGCCAGCGCTGCGGAGAAGTTGTCCGCAGGCGCCGTCGAAGTGGGGACCCGGTTTCGCGTCACCTGTGATATGCCCGTCGGGTCCGTCGACCTGATCTATACCGTCACCCATCTGGAGCAGGACAAATCGATTGAGCTTCACGGCACTTGCCGACTGTTCGAAGTCACCGACGTCATTCACTTCTCCACATCCGCCACGGGCACGCACATCGATTACCGTGCATCCTTCAGCTTCCACGTGCCGCTGGGGCCCACCGTGGCGGCGCTGCGCAAGGGCATGGAGAAAATGGGCTTTGAATCCGTACAGGGCCTGAAAGCGGCATTAGAGGATGATTACCCTGCGCCGGCCATCTCCTCGGGCAACGCGCGCGCTGACCGCTGGGTGTTGCCCGGCATCGCACGCTTCAGCCGGCGCGGCTACACGTTGGGCAAACGGCACTGGAACCCGATGTCCGCGTGGATGGGCGACAAGCACGCGGTCATCACCGGGGCCACGTCCGGGCTGGGCCTCGCCACTGCAAAATCCCTCGCTGAACGCGGCGCCGCGCTTACCCTGGTGATACGCAACGAATCGCGCGCGCAGGAACTGGTCAATACACTGCAGCGCGAAACGGGCAACCCCAATATTTCCGTGGAAATTGCCGACTTGAGCCTGATGTCGGAAGTGGAGCGCCTGGTAGAACGCCTGCTGCGTACCGGACGTCCAATCGATATTCTGGTCAACAATGCAGGCGCCCTCTTCAATGAACGCACCTTGACGCCCGAGGGCCTGGAACAGAGCTTCGCGCTTCTGCTGCTTTCGCCCTACCGCCTCACGGAAGGCCTGAAGCCCCTGTTGCTCGCCGCTCCTCAGGCGCGCGTGATCAACGTGGTGTCAGGCGGCATGTACACGCAGCCCCTGAAAGTGCGCTGGCTGCAGGCACGGGAAGAAAACTATTCGGGCAGTGTGGCCTACGCCCGCTGCAAGCGGGCGCTCATGGTCCTCACCGAGCAGTGGGCTGAAGCCTGGGAAGATGAAGGCGTTGTGGTCAATGCCATGCATCCCGGCTGGGCCGACACCCCGGGGGTGGAATCGGCACTGCCCGGGTTCCATCGCATAACGCGGCGTATCCTTCGCAGTCCGGAAGAAGGCGCCGATACCATCGTGTGGCTTGCGGTAGCCACTGAAGCGGGCAAGGCAAGCGGGGAGCTGTTTCTTGACCGTGAACCGCGCACACCGCACTTGCTGCGCAAGACCGAAGGCGATGCTGCGGAGCGCGATGCCCTGCAACCCTACCTGGATTCGGTCACAGCGGCCAAAAAACGCAAAACCCCGGCGAAGCGACGCAGCGGTGCGCGCAAGCAGGCGGCAACCGCGGGTTAAGCGGGTATACCGCAGGCGCGGATTGACGCCAGTAGCGCTTGCATCGCAACTGCGCTGTGGCTACGGTAGTGCGCTCAACTGAGGGTCCTGCCATGTCCGACACCACCGTCCTGCCATTCACTGTCGATATTTCCGATGCAGATCTGGAGGATTTGCAGCGCCGTCTCAGCACAACCCGGTGGCCGGATAAAGAAACCTGCGATGACTGGAGCCAGGGTATCCCCCTGGCTTACACACAGGAACTGGCAGGCTACTGGGCCCGCGAGTACGACTGGCGGCGCTGTGAGGCGGAGCTGAACCGCTGGCCCCAGTTCCGCACCCGCCTCGACGGCATCGACATCCACTTCCTCCACTGTCGCTCGCCGCATGCCGATGCATTGCCCCTGATCATATCTCACGGCTGGCCCGGCTCGGTGCTGGAGTTCCGTCATATCATCGACGCGCTGGTAGACCCGGTCGCGCACGGAGGCAGCGCCGCGGATGCCTTCCATGTGGTAATTCCCTCCCTGCCCGGCTACGGTTTCTCGGGTAAACCGACTGGCACTGGCACCTCCGTGGAGCGCATTGGCCGCATGTGGGGCGAGCTGATGGCGCGCCTCGGCTATAGCCGCTACGTCGCGCAGGGAGGCGACTGGGGCAGCATGATCACCCAGAGTATTGGACAGACGGAGACCGACCATTGCGCGGGCATCCACATCACCATGCCCATTGTGACTCCCGACCCGGAGACGATGAACGACCTCACGCCGAATGAGCAGGCGGCACTGGAAGCGATGACCTTCTACGCCCAGTGGGACTCCGGCTACTCGAAACAGCAGTCCACCCGCCCGCAGACCCTCGGTTATGGGCTGGCTGACTCGCCCGTCGGCCAGATGGCCTGGGTTGTGGAGAAATTCCACGCGTGGACAGACTGCGAGCGCGATGGCATCAAGCACCCTGAACATGTCATCAACCGCGATGAACTGCTCGACAACGTGATGCTCTATTGGTTGAACAACACCGGCGCGAGCTCGGCACGGCTGTATTGGGAGAGCTTCAACAATCCTTCCATGCAGCCGATTGCCATGCCCACCGGGTGCTCAATTTTCCCCAAAGAGATTTTCCGCAGCAGCCGACGCTGGGCCGAGCAGCGCTTCCAGAACCTCATTCACTGGAACGAACTGTCGCAAGGCGGGCACTTCGCCGCGCTGGAGCAACCTGACGTACTGGTCAACGAGTTACGCACCTGCTTTCGCAGCCTGCGCTAGCGCACACTACAGAACAGGACTCGCTACATGTTTGACAGCCGTGAAAGCAGCAGGGCGGTTTTCAGCCCTTTTGCCTCGGAAGAGGTTTCGCCGCCTTTTTCACCCCACTGGGAAGCGAAGCGCAGGGCCGCCGAGGCTTTGCGCGCACTCACCGAAGCCCTGGTAACCAGCGATGCCTCCACTGACCTCATCAATGCGCTCGCGCAGCGTCTCGAGCGCGAGGCTCACCAGCTGCAGGCCGAGCCACGTCTTTACGGCCTGACGGCATTCCTGAAGGATGGCAAACACGGCGGGCACGGTGAGGTGAATCATGAACTGAATGCGCTGGGCGGCTGGAGCAACCCTCTGTCGCCGGCACTCAATATGTGGCTCAAGGGGCGCGAGGCCTTCGGGACCGTGCGTTGCGGCTATGCCTACGAAGGGCCGCCCGGCTATATCCACGGAGGCTTTATCGCGGCTATCTTCGACCAGTTCCTCGGCATGGCGCAACTGGCGGGCGACAACCCCGGCATGACCGGTTCGCTGACCGTGCGCTACCACCGCCCGACACCGTTGAATCGCGATCTGGACCTGCGCGCGACCCTGCAGGACTCTGCCGGCCGCAAAACGGTGGTCACCGGAGAAATGCTGTTGGATGGCGAAGTGACCGCAAGCTGCGAGGCGCTGTTCATTCGCCCCCGCACTGCTTTGCTCGACCCCTGAGTCGCTGCCCGGATTCAGCCCTCGAAGCTATCGCTGGTGTTGAGGCTGGATGAAAACGGCACCGGGGTGAAGCGGCGCGGCGCGGCCTGTTCCCGA
>TARA_R110001599_G_scaffold259025_2_pt1 | contig 12601 bp, 13 predicted proteins | sample TARA_R110001599 | Tara Oceans TARA_R110001599 (sample SAMEA4398360) | marine metagenome | biome: Polar Biome; feature: [MES] marine water layer (ENVO:01000295) within the mesopelagic zone...; material: water (ENVO:00002006), including particulate matter (ENVO:01000060) such... | reverse complement strand
GCCGAGAAGCCAGCGGAACCAGCGCCGATCACGGCAAGGTCGTATGTGTTCTTCTGTCTGTTGGTTGTGCTGCAGTCGGCCATGTCAGGCTTTTTCCTTAGAGGTTTGCTTTGCTTTGATTTGAGCAACAGGCCGCCGCACGCTGCCGCCGCCAGAGGCCGTAGGCCATCATTGCCAGAAAGACCGCGAGCGTCGGAAACAGCACGTAGTCGATCCAGCCGAGCCAGGCCGACAGACCGACGACGCCGAGTGCTATGACGAGCACCGGCGTGAAGCAGCAAATGGCAGCGATTACCGAGCCTGCGATGCCCGTTTTCAGTATGGTTGCGTCTTTCATCGGTCCCTGCCTAACCCTTAACCGAGGCGGGGTAGCCCGCATTGGCCGAAGCTGCGGCAATGGCTTCGATCGTGGTGACCGACGGATCGAATGCAACCGTTGCTGTCTTCGCCGCGTAGTCAATCTTGACCGATCGCACGCCTCTGACCTGTTCCATCGCCTTTTTTACCGTGACCGGGCAGAGTGCACAGGTCATGTTCTCGACCGCGAAGGTCGCCGACTGAACCGTGGCCACCTGGGCGGCCGCGGACTGCGCTGAAGCGGAAGAGACAGTCGTAAAGCTGAAGCCCCCAAGTCCGCCGAGAGCGAGCACGGCGGCCGCGAGAATGAGGGACCGTTTCATATCGTTTGCTCCTTAGTAGAAGAGTGGCGCCCACCAGTTGATTGTCAGAGCCAAAAGGACCAGCGCAGTCGCCAGCCAGAGAGCAGTTTTGGTGATGAGGGAGGATTGCGGTTTGGCGCAGCACGATCCATCGACGCAAGCAGGTTTGGCCTTCAAATATACCTGCCGAAAACCAAGCCCGATGAAGATGAGCGTCACCGCTGCAAAGTACGGCTTGTAAGGCTCCAGCGCCGTCAGCGTACTAATCCACGTCCCGGACACGCCCAGCATCAAAAGAGTAAGTGGCGCGATACAGCAGGTCGATGCCAAGATGGCGCCGATGATGCCTCCTGCCGCGAACCATCTTTTCTTGCGGTCCACAACGTCATCAGACTGAAGTGCCACTGGTTCCGCTCGTATGAGTGCCATCCGTCATCGTCCTCGCTATTGTTCTGATAATAAGGTAAGGTCTGTAGTAACTACAGGCTCAAGAGGTTTTCGACGCAATGACCGATCGCGTTGCTGGGAGAGGATTGAAGCGCGGGGCGCTGGCGCGGCGGACCGGCTGCAACCTGGAGACCATCCGCTACTACGAGAAAATCGACCTCATGCCAGCGCCGCCGCGCACCGCATCGGGCTACCGTGTCTATGATGAGCAGCACGTCGCGCGCTTACGCTTTATCCTGCGCGCCCGCGAACTGGGGTTTACTATTGAGGAAACCCGGGGACTGCTTGGCTTGGTAGATGGAGGAACCCAGACATGCGCGGAGGTGAAGGAGCGCACCTTGCGCCACCTTGCCGATGTGCGAGCGAAAATCGCCGATCTCCAAAGGATCGAGCGGGTGCTCGCAACGACCGCAGCGTCTTGTAGTGGCGACGATGTCCCTAAATGTCCGGTATTGGAAGCACTCGCTTCATAATCGTGAGCTACTCGGCTGCGACTGTCACCGTCTCTCGCGTCGCCTTCCGCCTTGGTGCAGTTGTCAGGCCGCCTCTCTTAAAGCGTCCCGGTTATCCTCGAAAACCATAGAAAAATACAAATCCCGTTGAGCATGGCTTGCCATGCGAATAGGGCAGGGGACAGCCTAAAGTGGCGTGTGGGGGTATAAGAGATTATTCGAGTGGGACCACCACACCTATCCTGCCAACGGGACAAGAGATAATTAGAGATTTGGGGGCAACTTCAATAATCACCAATAATTTTGACAGGGAACCATCAATATTTTCCCATAATCTCCGATAATTTCTCATAACATCGATCATCAATAATTTCCAATAATCTTCGATAATCTCCAATAATTTTCCGGTCGATCTTCAATAATTATTGGAGATCACTCAGATAGGCAAAAATCAGAGTGGATGACTTCGATTTCAGCACCGCATAGTGAGCTGAAGCGGCGCGCGGGCCTTCTGTTCAGCATATGTCATGTCAGGAGTCTGTGCGTGGGGGAGACGCAAACACTAACTCGCTCAAGGGTGGTTTGTCCGCGAGCGCTTGCGATTGCGGATTACGCGTCCGGACCAGGGGGACGGTCGCGACGAGCGAAGCGAGAACCACCCGTATTCCAGGACAGGCAGATGTGCATAAAACCGGGTCTGATTACGCACTTTCTGTAATCCGCTCCCCATCCATGAAAGACAAAAAAAGAAAGCCTCAATCGCGTAAGACGGGGCTGCGGGAGAGTGCCGGTAACAACAAAAGCGGCCCCCCGAAGGGAGCCGCCGTCTGTCAGTTATAGCACCGGATCATCGCGCCCGGGTTTGGGGGGAGCCGCTATTCAGCGGCTTCCAGAAATTGGACTTCTTCCCCGTCGCTCGATTCTTCAACAGCGTCCGGATCGATGGCGGGGAAGGCCATGATCGGGTCCATCCAATTCTTTGCCATGTCGGCCCGCTCGGCTGGTGTATCTGACGGCACCGCACGGAACCACCCGGTGAGAAGTGCAACCAGATCGCCTTTTTTGGACTTGGCGACGGATTTTTCGCTGAGAGCAACCCCGCTCTCTACGGCGATTTCCTTCAGCCGGTCGGACTTATACCGTTTCAGGAATGTTTCGTCGGGAAGGTAGCTATCCCGCACGTCCGCGTTGACATCGATGGCGACAAGATTGTGCTCGTTTTCTTCTGTCTTGATCCCGTCCCCGGGCTGGTGGAACGTCACTGTAACGAGCAGTGAGTGAAGCCCTTCCAGCTCTTCATCCGTGAGGGACCGGATAACCTTGAAGATCGCGGCCTTGTCGCCTGAGAGTTTGAACAGCGCCCGAATAGGCTCTGTAATTTCGCCTTCTTCCGGATAATAGGCCGAGCGCAAGGCCGACAAACCGGCATCTCGGAACTTCGTCAGGAACGCGGCGGCGATCTCCTCGATGCTGTTCAGCATATCGCTGCCATAGTGATCTTGGAGACGGGGAGACGGCGCAAGGGAGACTTGGTTCTGAAACCCGGTCATGCATTGCAGCACTGCGACTTCAAGCACCTTGCGCCGATTGGTGATGAGATTCCGCTGAACCGCAATGGTTCGCAACTCGGCGGCGTGCTCAAGCTGTGCTTTCGTATATCGCGGCTTCGTTTCCGCAATACCGCCCGATCCGCTGACCTTCTTCGCTTTAACCATGCCGTCGAGGATCGTTACCCGGCCGTTCTGGTTCTTCATGATGACAGTCGTCGGCTCCTCGCCCTCCTCCGCTTTCCGGTACTTGTCCAGCACCATGTACCAATCGTGGCCCGGCTCCAGGACGATCAGCCCGTCTGCTTCGAATGCCGCTTTCTTCTTGTCATAGGCTGCGTTCTGAAGCGCCGTAAATTGGTCAACGTCTGCGAAATGCCGGTCTGCATTGTCGCTGAAGAGGTCCTGAAGGTAGCCGCCCGTGTAATCTGCGAGGTCGAAGATCGCCATATCGGCGGTCGGCTTCTTGAAGAAATACATCCGGGCCGCGTACTCGCTATTACCCGCGTTGTTGTCTTCAAGATATTTGAAATAGGCGGCTTGCTCCTCGGCGGTGACAGAGGCCAAATGCTTGGCTTCCCTGAGACACATATCTCCGGCCCGGATCATTTCCTTCGCTTGATCAACAAGACTTCCAAGCGCGATATGACGCCGGACGTATATCTCAGTTACACCGAACTTCTCCGCGATCTGCGCGATACTCATGCCGCCGTCACGTAAGCGGGTGAATGCCTCGCACGCATCGATAGGGTCGAGGTCTTCCCGCTGATGGTTTTCAGCAAGGGCGATTTCCTCAAGGACAGCTCCCGTCTCTGTCCGGACTGATACCGGAACCGGGAATGTGTCGTCTGCCTTGCCTTCCTTGATCAGAAGCTCGATGGCGAGGTAACGCCGATGACCGGCGATGACCCGGAACTTACCGCGCTCCTTTTTGACAGTGAGGCTTTGCACAACGCCGACTGATGCAATGGTGGCTGCAAGTCGTGCCAGTGCGGCTTCATCAAAGCGCTTCCGCTGGTTGTTCTTCGGCGGCAGTAATTTAGCGAAGGTGGTCATTTCAGTGGTGGTCATCGTCTCTTTCCTTTCCGCCGAATGGGGTTGAGCCCATCCGCTGTGTTTGGTCTGAATTACAAATTCAGACTGAACAGAGGGGGTGGGGCGCAGCCCCGCCCACGGTCGGCCGAGGGTCTGTCAATTGGTGTGGAAACGGCCTCTGGTGCGGCCCGCAGCGAAGCGAGGACACGGGGCCGTTGGAGCATGACGCGCGAAGCGCGGCGCCTGCCGATTGACAGAGCCTTGGACTACTGTTGGGGCGGACAAAGAAAAAAGGTTCAGCCTGGCTAGAGCGCAGCGGAGGCCGGGCTGTCAAATATTCAACTGGATCCGCGCAGCGCGCGGATCTCAACATTCCTAACCGGCTGCACGTTCCGAGAATGAGGAGCAGGGGTGTGCCGGCGTCTACGCTGCGCGATAGGGATCGTTACCCGAATGGGCGGAGACCCGCTTGGGGCTCCGTGGAGCGCGCGAAGAGCGCGGAGTAGAGCCCGGCCCCGACAGGGGATCGCCCTGCAGGTGCTCGCAGTGTATGCCGTCCCTCAGAGGGTAGCAGAGCGCCGTCGCCATATATCGATGAAGTCCAAAGAGAAAAGCGCAGCGCAAACCGCTCCGGCTCCGAACCGCTCCGGACACTTTAAATAATGTGAGCGTGCACGCTCGCGGCGGGTACAGCAGCGCTCACGGTGACGCTGATTTCAACCTTCTGATCCAGCTTCCTTAAGATCGCCATAAGGCGATCAATGGTAAAAGTCTTAAGCCGCACATTACGGATGCGGGAGAAGTCGGCAGCAGCATATCCGGTTAGCTCGTGCGCTTTACGGACGGTCAGCTTTCTATCGTCCAGTACACCGATGATTTCGGCAGCTAGACGGCCTTTTAGTTCCATGATTTCGGCATTGGGATGCCCGAGGTCTTCGAAAATGTTGCCCGAGCCGTGAACCAGCTCGAAATCGTCTTCTTTGTCGGTCATTTCAGCTCCTCCTTCAGACGGCGCAAGCGCGCGGTGATTAAATCGACTTCCTGTTTTGGTGTCTTGATCCCGGTTTTCGACTTCTTCTGGAACGCATGTAGAACCCAGATTGCATCATCGATTTTCACCGCGTAGACGGTGCGATAAGCGTCTCCGCGATGCTTCAACGCAATCTCGAAAACCCCATCACTGAAGCCTTTCATTGGCTTTGCGATCTCTGCCTTTCGGCCTGAACTCGCAACCCGTAAAGCCAACGCGATATCGTCCTGCGCAGCCTGCGGGAATTTGAGAAAATCCCGCAGAGCGCCTTTGATCCAAGAGACTGTTCGTTGCTTCTCATTCATGGCTGTATGTTGTCATATTTTACTACACATTGCAAGCGAAATATCAGGCTGCATCACGTTGAAGTCCCGAAAGAACCTGCTGTACCGCCCCTCGCCCGGCATTGTTAAGGTGCCTTTGCCATGCACCCTCGCGGGGCGACCAACGGAAACCGTTGGTCTTGAGCATCGAACGGATTTCCGCGTCTGGCTTACCGGGAAAGACTAACTGGATACGGTCAGCCTCGACGTTCTCGACAACCTCGACACGGCCCGCTGTTGTATTGTGAACGGTCTCTTTACCGCCCTGCTCCCGCTTCGCTTCCAGGACGGCCAGCCGGTCCTTTAGCCTCTTGATTTCGGCGTTGTTGTTGCTCGTCGCATAAGACGGGTATCCCCGCCGCCCGCAATAGTCCGGCTGCACGATGGCGGCAGCATCAGTAAGTGAACAGCCAATTGTATCTGATACGGCTTGCGCCATTTCGGACACGTCACCGCTCTTGATACTTCGTATGGCTTTATTCGCGTCCTTCATGCGCTCTTGGTCCTTTACCCTGGCTGCGATCCGCTGGCGGAGTAATTCCGGCGCGTCGGGATTGCTTCCGCGCACGGGTCCGTCTGGCTCGCCATGTGGGAAGGCGGCACGGGTTGCGGCTTTCTTTGCTCGTTTCAGGTGCTCGCCGATCTCGTTTGAACGCCGGTCGGCAATATCCATGCGCTTATTATTCCGAGCTGTTGGGAACCGGGCGGCACCGACGACAAACCACGATGCGCAACGCCCCTCCGATTGCCAATAAGCGCGGGTGAGTTTCAAAAGTTTTCCGGCGAACCTCTCCAGCTCTGCGGCTGTATCGAGTTCGCCGCCCTTGCTGGCAAGCGCCGATAGATGCGTGTTGAAATCATGAAGGCGTGCGGCAAAGCCTTCGAGTTCAATCCGGGCGCGCCTCTCCGGATAGTGCGAAAGGAGATTCCAATAATGCTGGATATCGTCGGCCTTGATGGTGGAATTGAGATTTCCGGCCTTGATCGTCAGAGCGCCATTTTTGAAGGTGCAGATTTCCATTTTCCTTGCCTCCTATGCGTAGCTGGTCTGGTGTTTGGCCCGGCCGTCCCAGACATAGGCACTGGCAACGCTTGAAACCTTCACTCTTCCGTCTGCTGACGCGCGGCGCCTGAAAGCGTCACTTACGAAGACATCTTTTCGTGGCATCACTTTCGCCTGACACCATTCGGTCTCTTCGGAGTCTTTCGCCAGCTCGCGAAGCTCAACAGTGCTTGCACCGGGTACGGCAGTGACTTGATAAAAATCGATGTTTGTTTGCTCATACCCCCACGATGAAACAAGGATTGTTCCAACTGAGAGCGAGTGGGGCTGGCTTCGGTTCGCACGGCGTTTTTTCATCTCGTCTTGGTGCGCGCGCTGGCCCTCAAAGAACTTCGTAATATGGTTTTTCCGCTCGGCCTCAGACCGGAAACGGTGATGCCATACACTGTTCCGGGATGCCTTCGGCTTATAGGCGATAGCGCACAAAGCGCCGTTCCGTTCATAGCTGTAAACGGTCGCACCTGAATCCGGGTCCGTTTCAGGAATGGCACCTGAAGGCACATAACGCTGAGACGTTTTTCCGCTCTCAATGGTGTCGCTCATGGTCATTATCCTTTCCGCCGAATGGGGTTGAGCCCATCCGCTGTGTTTGGTCTGAATTACAAATTCAGACTGAACAGAGGGGGTGGGGCGAAGCCCCGCCCACGGTCGGCCGAGGGTCTGTCAATTGGTGCGAAAACGGCCTCTGGTGCGGCCCGCAGGCGCAGCCGAGGACACGGGGCCGTTGGAGCATGACGCGCGGAGCGCGGCGCCTGCCGATTGACAGAGCCTTGGACTACTGTTGGGGCGGACAAAGACAAAAAGGTTCAGCCTGGCTAGAGCGCAGCGGAAGCCGGGCTGTCAAATATTCAACTGGGTCCGCGCAGCGCGCGGATCTCAACATTCATACCCGGTGCCGTTTACGAGATCGGGCCACGGCCAGGTGCCGGCGTCTACGCTGCGCGATAGGGATCGTTACCCGAATGGGCGGAGACACGCTTGCGTGGCTCCGTGGAGCGACCGAAGGGAGCGGAGTAGAGCCTGGCCCCGACAGGGGATCGCCATATCTAGGGATAAACAGCATCTTATTGATTTTATTAATTAATATAATTCATACATTAGCGGTCCTTCCCATAATGTTCATTACGCGATATTTATTTTAAACTCCGTAGAATGCAACTCATCGCCCCTCCCCATCTACGCGGACCCGTGAACAAAAAAAGAACATTGACGGCCGATCCCTCTCTGTGGATTCCTGATCGACCACATAAAGGAGCGATCTATGCCGGTGCCGGTCTCAATGAGCGCAACGACACTGGGCCACGGTGAAGCAAACCTGTCAGCGGGTTTTCCCAGTCCAGCGGAAGATCATGGTGAAAACCGGATCGATCTCGCCGAAATACTGGTTCCACACCCGTCAGCCAGTTTCACGCTGCGGGTAAACGGCCACTCGATGACAAGAGCCGGCATCCATGACGGTGATCTGGCGATTGTCGATCGATCGCTGACAGCCCGGCACAATGACGTGATCGTTGCCGCTCTAGACGGTGATTTGGTCTGCAAGCGGCTGCTCATTAAACACGGCCGCACCTGGCTCGTTCCAGACTGTGAGGATCCTGCCTATAAGCCTGCAGAAGTAACCGGCCGAGACGGTTTCGAGATATGGGGTGTCATCACCGCCACTATCCGGTTTCACAGGCGATGACGGTCTTCGCGTTGGTCGATGCCAACAACTTCTATGTCTCATGCGAGCGGGTATTCAACCCGCGCCTGGAGGGTGTGCCGGTCGGCGTGCTTTCGAATAATGACGGCTGTTTCGTTGCGCGCTCGAATGAGCTGAAGGCGCTTGGCGTCAAGATGGGCGAGCCCTTGTTCAAAGTGCGCGACCTTATCCGCCGGCACAACGTCCGGGTACTGTCATCCAATTACGCGCTGTACGGCGATATGTCCGCCCGGATCGTTGATTGCCTCTCCTGCTTCACGCCAGACATCGAGATCTATTCGATTGATGAGAGTTTCCTTGACCTCACGGGCATGGAGCACCGCGACCTGATTGAATACGGACAGGGGATCCGTGCGACCGTGAAGCGCTGGACGGGTATTCCGACCTGTGTCGGCATCGGTCCGACCAAGACGCTCGCAAAACTGGCGAACTTCGCGGCAAAGAAAGCGCTGATTGACGGGACGAGCGTGTGCGATCTCCGGGACCAGGAGGTGCGGGACAAGCTGATGACGCGCACGCCGGTTGATGAAGTCTGGGGCATCGGGCGGCGATCAGCGGCAAAGCTGACCGCCCTCGGAGTTCATTCCGTCGCGGATCTTCGGGACATGGACACAAAGCGGGCACGGTCCCTCCTCACCGTCACTGGTGAGCGTATCATCCACGAGCTGCGCGGCATGGCCTGCATGTCGCTGGATTTGCTTGAGGAGCCACAAAAGGGCCTTGCCGTTACTCGCTCGTTCGGCCAACCCGTTATCGGGAAAGATGAACTGCTGTCCGCCCTGGTGACCTATGTCACGCGGGCTGGTGAAAAGCTGCGCCGCGGGGGCCTAGTCGCCGGGCATATGCAGGTTTTCGCCCGAACATCACCTTTCCGTGGTGATCCACCTTACAGCGGATCCGGACAGGCCAGTGTCTCGCCCGCAACTGATGACACGTTCGAATTGATCGGGCATGCGACACGGATACTGGACCGAATTTGGAAGCCCGGCTTTAGGTACGCCAAGGCCGGGGTAATACTTACCGACCTGACTCCGCGTGGCCAGGCTCAACCCTCCCTACTCGACCGCCGCGACACTGACCGGTCAAAGCGCCTCATGGCCGCGATGGACGCCGTGAATTCCGGCATGGGCCGGGGAACGATTAGGCCTGGCATGGCGTCGGCAACAAAGGGATGGGGGATGCGTCAGGAAAGCCGGACACCTGCTTACACGACACAGTTTGCGGATGTCCCCGTAGTGCGCGCGTGAAGGTACTTCGCAACTTTCCTGTATTGAAAGCCAAGATAGGGCGCTTTGCGCCTGATCATTCCTATTAGACCCACGCTGCGACCGCGATAGCGGGCGCACGAAAACAATAGGGCCGGGCCAATGGCCCGGCTGACAAAAGCGCGAAACTTCCGAGTGTAGTTTAGGCTGTCAAAGCGACGGGGCACGACCCAAAGCGGACTTTTAGCTTTGACGCCGGCCGTCGATTAGAAATACGAAGAATGAGGTGTGGCCAGTACTGCCTTGGTAAGTAGGGCTGCGGTGGGCGTCACCAGAATATCCAGGCCAAGGGTCAGACATTCCATGGACCGTCTACAAGCGCTTCAGCTTTTCGCCCGCGTTGTCGAGCGGGGGACGATCTCGGCAGCAGGTCGCTCGCTAGGGTTGTCGAAGACGGTAGCCTCGAAACGCCTTCAGGACTTAGAGGCTGACCTAAGCATAGGTTTGCTCAACCGCACCACTCGTCACGTTTCCGTGACCGAGGCGGGTCAGGCGCTCTATGACCGAATCATACCGATGATTCGAGACATGGATGCCATCATCGAGCAAATCTCCGAAAGCACCGAGGCGCCATCGGGCGTGCTGCGCATTCTCGCCCGGCGATCTTTCGGGATGCTGCATATCGTGCCTACCCTGCCATCCTTCCGGGCGGAGTATCCCGAGGTCTCGGTCGACCTGCATCTGACCGAGACTGTGGAGATTGCCCCGTCATATGGGACCGACATCGCCATCCGTCTGGGGCAACCGACGGAGAAGTCCCTCGATTGGCAGCGCCTGACGACCGACCGGCGCATGCTCTGTGCCAGCCCGGAATACTTTCGACACCATGCGCCTCCCGCTGACCTCAGCGACCTGGACCGCCACAATTGCCTAACCTATGGCCAAGAGGCTGAACCGGCGGTCTGGGTGTCCGAGCATCTCGGCAAACGTCGGGACATCGTGGTCACGGGGTCTCTGCGCTCCAACAGCGGGGAGGTGCTGCGCCAGGCGGCTTTGGATGGCCTCGGCCTTGCGCTCCTGCCGGAATGGATGATCGCTTGGGACGTCGCGGCAGGGCGCCTGCAAATCTGTTTCGACGACTTGCGGCTGTATCCTGCCGGCTACAGCGCGGAGATCTACGCGGTCTACAGGCGCGTTTCACGCCTGCCTGGAAAACTCGAGGCTTTCCTTGGTCATCTCCAGAGGCATCTGGGCACCCATCTCAACTAATTGTCCCGATAATCGGGAGGGTATTTCCTGTATTATCCTACTTTCGCGGAGGAGCGTGTTGCGTCACGGTTTGGTCAGCAAATAACGTTCTACGGATTGGGGGAACGCCATGATTGGGACCAAGCAGATGCATCCGCTCTTAGCGGCCGAAATCACCGGGCTGGACGTGTCGGCACCGATCCCGGAAGCGGTGTTCTCCGAGATAAATGAAGCATTCCGCCGACATTCGGTTCTTGTCTTTCGTGATCAACCGATCACCGATGACCAGCAAATCGCTTTCAGCGAGCGCTTCGGGGATTTGGAGACCACGAAAGTCGGTACTGTGGGAACGGGCAGCAAGCTGATCGTGCTGTCCAACATGGATGCCGATGGCACCGTCGTGCCGCCGAGCGACCGGCAGTCTCTGAACAATCGAGCCAACCGTTCCTGGCATGCCGACAGCTCCTTCAAGGCGGTGCCGGCCATGGCCTCGATGTTGTCAGCCCGTATCATCCCGTCCAAGGGCGGCGACACCGAGTATATCAGCATGCGGGCGGTCTATGCGGAGCTGCCCGACCGGTTGAAGCAGGCGGTCGAGGGCAAGGTCGTGGTTCATGACTACGCCTATTCCCGTTCCAAGATTGACCCGAACCTGGTGACCGACGAGGAACGTGCGGCGGTACCGCCGGTCCGCCAGGCGATGGTGATTGACCACGGGTCCGATCTTGGCAGATCGTTGTATCTTGGTGCCCATGCGGCGCGGGTCGAAGGTATGCCGGAAGACGAAGGGCGGGCTTTGATCGACGAGCTGATGGCATTCGCCACGCAGGAGCGGTTCGTTTATGCGCACAAATGGCGACCCCTTGACCTGATCCTTTGGGACAACAGGGCTGTCATCCATCGGGCGACACCGTTCGAGAGTGCGACCGAGAAGCGCCTAATGGTGCGCACGACCATCGCCGGCGAAGCGCCGACTTTGGCGGCGGTTGGGTGAGCGAGACCGCTGACTACGTGATCGTCGGGGCCGGCACTGCCGGCTGCGTCCTGGCGAACCGGCTGAGCGCCGATCCCAATATCCGCGTGCTCCTGCTGGAGGCCGGCGGCAGCGACCGCCATCCTTATGTCCAGGCTCCGGTCGGATTCCTGAAGACTTTCCAGGATCCGCGATTCAACTGGTGTTTCTCGACGGCGCCTGGAGCCGGTGTCGACGGTCGCGCAATCTTCTTTCCGCGCGGACGCGTCCTCGGCGGATCGAGTTCGATCAACGGCCACCTGTACGTTCGCGGCCAGCACCGGGACTTCGACACCTGGGCGCAGCTTGGCAATCGCGGCTGGGCCTATGAGGATGTCCTGCCCTATTTCCGCCGGGCGGAGGACCGCTCGACCGGCGGCGACGCCTACCATGGCGCCGGCGGACCGCAGCACGTCTCCGACATCCATGAACGGCACCCGATCTGCGAGGCCTTCATCGACGGGGCCGAGAGCCTCGGGCTACCGCGCAACTCCGACTATAATGGTATGCGTCAGGAAGGCCTGGCGTATTACCAGCGCACGATCCGCAGCGGCAAACGCCATAGTGCGGCGAGCGGCTTCCTGCACCCAGTGCGCAACCGGCCGAACCTCGAGGTCGTCAGCCATGCTCATGTGGAGCGTGTGGTGTTCGAGGGGCGCCGGGCGGTTGGGGTGCGCTATCGCCGGTATGGACAATCACACACCGCGACTGCGGCGCAGGAGGTCATTCTGGCGGCCGGTGCGATCGGTAGCCCGCAATTGCTGCAGGTCTCGGGTATTGGAGACCCCGAGCACCTGCGCGGAATCGGCGTCGACATCGTCCATGCACTGCCGTCGGTCGGGCAGGGCCTCCAGGATCACTACGCAGTCCGGGTCGTG
>TARA_R110001599_G_scaffold237535_2_pt1 | contig 12601 bp, 13 predicted proteins | sample TARA_R110001599 | Tara Oceans TARA_R110001599 (sample SAMEA4398360) | marine metagenome | biome: Polar Biome; feature: [MES] marine water layer (ENVO:01000295) within the mesopelagic zone...; material: water (ENVO:00002006), including particulate matter (ENVO:01000060) such... | reverse complement strand
GTAAAACCGAAAGCATATAAAGGAATTTGCTTTGAAGCCCTACTAAAGTCTCACTGTCCAGCGTATTGGCACGAATACTCCCATAGAGGAAATCGCCAGCATTGGCGGCTCCATTTCCTCTAAAGCTCTGCCATTTCTCCTTCTCCCCTTTTTTCCATTTCCTTTTCGGGTCATTGAGTTGTTTATCCATTGTTTCAACAATAGACTGCACTTGATGGTAGTTATTATACACCTGTAATGACAGATCTGTCTGTTGCTGAAGTGCCGAAGGGCTGATCTCTGTGCGAGGGTCAAGCCTCACATTAATACTCTGTTCCGAAGTTTTGCCATCTACTGTCAATCTAACCGTGTATTTCCCTGGATGCACATAAGGCCCAGAAGGGTCGCTTGGCGTGTTTTTGTATACTGCCGTTATGGAGAAACTACGGTTGGCGCCTCTTGGCGGATCATATTTCAAATCCCAAATAAAACGGTGATGTCCAGCAGAAGTACCCAAACTTTGCTGCGGTCGAAGCCAATAGGTAGGATGTCTCAAATCCGTAGAGTCAATTTCTTCAGGCAAATCATTGCTCGAATAAGTGCGTATGGCCTCTCCTTTTCCATTCAGAATTTCAAGTTTAACTGTGCCGTATTGCTTTGGCAATAAGTAATCCACCGCCACACCATCATAAGGATTTTGACCATTCGGCTCTTCTGGCGGAATTGGCGTATCACTGAACATATTGAAACGTACCCTTGTGGCCAAAGAAGGCTCAAAAAGAACAGGATCGCTGCTTTTCAGGCCAGCAGCCAAGCCCCTGAGCGGACTTACATCATCCAAAATCCAAATGGAACGACCGTGGGTTCCAATTACTAAATCACTTTCGTGCACCACTAAATCACGAATGGAAGAAGCTGGCATATTCAATCTCAACGACTGCCAATCAGCACCATCATTGATCGAGAAATAGACTTCACGTTCCGTTCCGGCATAAAGCAATCCTTTCTGTTTAGAGTCTTCACGCACCACATTCACGGGTCCGTTGATTTCCATGCCCTTCACTACCTCTTGCCATGTGGCACCAAAGTCATGCGTTTTATAAATATGGGGCCTCATATCGTCCTTACGAATAGAGTTAACGGCTACATACACAGTACCTTTATCGAAATGGCCTGCATCCAATTGAGAAATTTTATCCCACGATTTAAGCTGAGGCGGTGTAACGTTCTTCCAAGTTTTGCCACCATCTCTGGTCAGTTGCACTAAACCATCGTCCGTTCCAGCCCAAATCATATTTCTATCTAAAGGAGAAGGGCCAATGGCATAAATAATGGCACGCTGAGGCATGGTATTCATACTTTCCGTTTTGAAATCGCCCACACTGGGCGGTACTTCAGGTTGCTTGCGCGTCAAATCAGGACTAATCACTTCCCAGTCTTGACCTCCATTCATGGTTTTCCACAATACGTTGGTGCCGAACAAAAGCATATTATCATCGGCTGGATGGAAAATTAAAGGCATCGTACGCACGCCACGGAAATCACCAGAGCGCAGGGCTTCAGGTGCTACATTCTGATTCTGACCAGTTTTCTTATTGAAACGGGTCACCCTTCCACCATAAATGATATTGGGATCTTTCGGGTCAGGTGCTACATAAGCATATTCATCGGCCCCCACGCCCATAAACTCTCGGAAGGAAATCTGCCCTCCATTACCTCTGCTGGCCACGCCAATGGCTCCGCTCTCCTGCTGACCGCCATAGACCCAGTAAGGAAAACTATTGTCTGTAATGATATGATACAGCTGCGAGGTGGGTTGGTTGTACCATGAACTCCAGGTTTTGCCTGCATTCACCGTCACCACAGCGCCTTGATCGGCAGCAAACAGCATAATATCAGGTTGAAGCGGGTTGATCCAAATTCTGTGGTAATCGTCACCGCCCGGAGCTCCTTTAAAGGACACCCAGGTTTTACCGCCATCTTCTGAACGATAAGCCGCTACATTGGCCACATAGACCAAGTCAGGGTTTTTAGGGTGTACACGAATTTCAGCGAAATCACTTCCCCTGCCCCAAAGTCTTCGATCTTCAGCAATCAAAGCCCAGCTTTCACCGCCATCATCACTGTGGTACACGCCTCCATTTTGGCGGGCATCCACAGTAGCATAAATACGTTTTGAATTGCTTGGGGAAATACCAATTCCGATACGGCCCAAGCCTTGCTCTACTGTTGGTAAACCCTTTTCTATTTTCTTCCAGCTTGTACCTCCATCCGTAGACTTGTACAAACCACTATTTGGCCCTGAAAAAGAAGCATTCTCCCATGGCCCTTCCTGATGCTCCCACATATCGGCAAACAGTACATTGGGGTTACTTGGGTCGAATTCCACTTGCACCGAACCTGTGTTATGATTGATGTACAGCACCTTCTCCCAATTCTTGCCTCCATCTTTCGAGCGGAACACACCACGCATTTCATTCGCGCCATAAGGATGCCCAAGGCCAGCCACAAATACAATATCTGGGTTGGTAGGATGCACAATGACCCTAGCGATCTGTTGAATGTCACCCAAACCTATAAACTGCCAAGACTTTCCTCCATCTGTGGATTTGAACATTCCATCACCTACCGACAAATCTGGACGATGAAGGCCTTCGCCTGTGCCCACATATATCACGTTCGGGTTAGAAGGCGAAACTGCGATATCCCCCACAGAACCTGTAGGCGCTTCATCGAAAATAGGATTCCATGTGCGGCCATAATCATCGGTTTTCCATACCCCGCCATTGTTGACGCCCATAAAGAACACATTGGGTTGTGTAGGAATGCCCACAGCGCCCACCGTTCGACCCGCCCTAAAAGGACCAATCATTCTGTATTCCATGTCCTGATAAGCGGTCTTCGGGACAGATTGTGAAAAAGCGAACTGACTTAGAAAGAGAAGTGAAAATGCAAAAAGTGTACGCATGGCAGTAAAGATTAAGGCTTGATTATCAGAATAAGTTAGTGCTTTTTTTGAAGGAATAGGTTTTACTTTTTAAGGCATCAGGCTCCTGATTGATGAGTGGCCTACAGTCGTATCATGAACTGTGTAATAATACCAATGATAAGAGCGAAGGCAAAGCTTAACAGAGTGCCTATGAGAATGTATTCTGTCTTTTTCTGCTCCTTAGCTTCCTTCAACTCACCAAACCTGAAAACAGATTTTGCAGCCAAAAGAAAGCCTATGGCTTCCCATTGTTTAGCCAGTATAAAGGTAAGAATCAGAATTCGTTCAATTACTCCTATCCATTTACCCGCATTCTTTAAGCTCTTTTTCCCTTTTTCTTTGACTTCATCTTGCCACGGTTTTGTCAAATATCCAATCAAAAAGCCCACAGGCAGCGACACAATGAGATAAGCGATAATTACCAATAAGGTAATATCTGCAAATAAATACTCCCCGATATTTTGAAAAAGTGGCGTAAGATGAGGATTCGCCATCATTACCCATACCAAAATAATGCTCAAAAAATGAAGCAACTGATCACCAATGTAAAGCCAGACATTATCCTTTTTAAAGCTGATTTTAAACAAGTCAATTACTGCATGGAAAGCGACTATAAGTAAAGGAACCCACCAATTAGTCCAATCAGCTAGACATAAGTAGGTTAATAGACCAACGATCAGTAGGTGCCTCCAAAAGTGCTTCGACTTCAAGCCTTTCTGTTTTCCTTTTACCATGTCATTGGTTTGGAAAACAAAATCGGCCAGCAAATGTGCCAGCAGCAATCGAAGCAATATGCCTAAACCTTCAATATCCATCAATAAGTTCGCTAAACCTTTTGTTATACAATTCTATTGGCCCAATGTTACTGGTTTCCAATCTTTTGCCTGCTCCACGCTGAGAGATATTTAACTTCTCCCCCAATTCTTCTTGTGTAATACTCGTTAAAAAGTAATGATAAATAGCCTCTGCCTGTTTTGTGTTCCATCGGTTGGCCAAGGCGTCAATCAATGGGCAAGTAGCGCGAAATTCATTATCTAGAACTGTGTTTCCCGTAGTGATACTTAATCTTAAACCTTCTCCTTTCATCTTTTCCAATGTCCTGCCCGACCTAACAAAGGCCTGACCATCCAATTCACCTAAGGAAACCTTACCGTTGCCTGTGACATTGCCAATACCTAACGACATACGGGCGTCCAATACAGTTTCAATACTCCGACTGTCTTGCTTATTGGTATGGCGTCTAAGTCCAGCTTTAATTAATAAAAGAATAAAAAGGCCCTCTCTAGGATTTTGAATTAAAGCCTGAAAACTATCACCTCGGTACATCTCCAACCGAAATGTAGGGTCATGATGTTGCTGAATATCATTAGTAATACTCTCCAGTATAGACCTATAGTTCCTTTCCGTTTTGGTAGAGTCTACTACATCCCCAGTAATTACAGCATATACATTAGCTTCATTCATAGCCTCTAATTTAGAACCTTCCAGGGTTCTAAACAACAATTAGAACGTTCTATGGTTCTAGAATATACAAAATCAAATGCATCATTAAGTAGTTCTTCATGATTCTCTATTCTAATACTCTTATTGACATACAACGTTCTAGCGTTCTAAAGTTCTTTCAGAACGTTCCAGGGTTCTAAAAAAATATGTACATACATGAAACTATATGTACATACATGTAGTTTATCCTTTGAACGTGAACATGAAAACAATTAAGCATATGACAACTTTAACAAAAACGAAATGGGCAATTGACCCAACCCACAGTGAGGTTCAATTCAAAGTAAAACACTTAGTGATCTCAACGGTAACAGGAGCTTTTAAAAGATTTGAAGGCGGTTTAGAAACAGAAGGAGACAAATTTGATGGCGCCAATGCCTCATTCAGTATTGCAACTGCCAGCGTAGACACCAATGTATCCGATCGTGATGCACACTTGAAAAGCCCTGAGTTTTTCGATTCAGAAAATCACCCTAATATGACTTTTAAAGGGGTATTAAAGCAAGTTTCAGGTGATGATTATAAATTGGTCGGTGACTTGACGATCAAAAACACCACTAAAAAAGTTGAATTAACTGTAGAGCATGGCGGTATCATGAAAGATGGTTACGGACAAACCAAGGCTGGTTTTGAAATCACTGGAAACATTAATCGTAAAGATTTCGGCTTAACCTGGAGCATGGTCACTGAAGCTGGCGGTGTGGTAGTGGGCGATAATGTTAAACTTCAATTGAACGTGCAGTTGACTAAAGGGTAATTCAAACCATTTCAGTAATAAAGCAAAAGGCTACTTGAGTGATCAGGTAGCCTTTTTTAATTGGACAGTTGATGACTGGCCAATTGACTCATCTATAAATTCTGACTTTGCTAGCTGAACAAATGGATATTCATCCGCAAACTGACGCATGTTTTTCAGATTGGTATAGGAAAAGCCACGCAAGCCTTTAAGCTCTCGTTGCAGGTCATTGGCCAACTTTGTCTGCCCTTGTTGGTGTTCTTCACCAACAAGCCTGAAATGATTCACCTACCACCAACGCTGGGCTCAACTTCCAAAGTACTCCATATAATGTGTGAGAAAAGGAAATCTACACTCTTCCCTCTCATAATAACTGGAGGAAGAATAAAGATAATTTGCTGGCTCGTCAGTTAACATCCACTTCCCTTGAACAGGGTTATTATGAATGTAATCCAGTTTTTGTTCAATCACTTCCCTACTATATAAATCTATGCTTAATGGGTTTCTTTGCCAGATTTGGTACTTTCTATCTTTTAAGTTTACCTCAAACTCTTGGTGCAAACTGGGGTTATTCGTTCTTAAGTCCTTTTGGATTTGTTGACTCGTAAATTTCATAAAGTCTCGCTGAACATTCTTTAGTTTATGTTCTTTTTGCACTTGCCAAATGATGTGAATATGATTTGGCATAATCACAAAGCCGTAGATTTTAACTCTTTTTGCCTCTGCTAAAAACTTTAAGCTCCCTATTATAATTGATTTGTAACTGTCGTTAAAAAATAATGGCTTCCATTTAAGAACTGTAGCGGTAAAGAACTGAACATAATGCGATTCCATTTCTCAATATAAAAAAGGATAAGTTCAGTGTGAAATTAACTTGGCAGACTGTTTCTGAAGAACACGAATGGTGCGAGAATTTCATAAAGTCTCGCGGAATATCCTTTAAGCCATGCTGTTACGTTACTTCTGCGGCTTGTTGGTGAAGAACACCAACAAGGGCGAATGTGAAACTTCACTTGAACGTGCAGTAGACTAAAGGGTAATTCAAACCATTTCAGTAATAAAGCAAAAGGCTACTTGAGTGATCAAGTAGCCTTTTTTAATGGGAATATGGTAATGTATTCAATTCTTGACGCATTGCGTCACGTTTTCATTTTCTCCAACCTATTTACTTTTATAGCTCCAGTTGTTCTTGGTCTTCTCCTTCTCCTGGTAACTCTAAGGCTTTCACCGATTGAATGGCGTTGCCAGCAATTCCTTTGATTGAACCATACATGTCTACTGTATTGGTAATCACCTTGTCGATTTGCTTTTCACGCTCTTTCCAAATCCGTTGCATGGCTCTTTTCTCGCTGTCCAAGCCAGTTTTCATGGCCGTAAAACCTTCTACAATGGCTTCTACTTGCATGCGGAAGGTATTGCTGGTCAGGAAATCATAGAGCATGTGCATTTTATCGCCTTTGTTCTCCTGAGAGCTGACCGCCATACTCAGTTGCACAATGGATTCGCGAATCACTGCACAAAGCCCTTTAAACTCATCATAATTACAAATCCAGATGCCGTCTCTCAAGCCCATGCGATCCATATCGGATGGCATTACCTCGGTGACTAGCACGCCAATATTGGCGCCTCTTTCACGGATATCCGCTTTGAACTTCTCAATCCAGCTGGGCTGAAAGTCTTTGGTACGCTTACTTTCGTAATATATGGTGCCACAATTCTGATGGGCACGGGTATTCACTACCTGAATACAATCGCCTCCCCTTGCGCCTTTCTTAATTTCTTCAATGGTGTCTAAAGGAAATTGCCCCATCAACCATTCTTCAATGGCCAATTCTTGCACTTCTCCTTGCAGCTGCATAGAACCCTGCTCCTGCTTGCGCTTCATTTCTTCGGTGAGGCGCTTTTGGTCTTCCAATTGCTTCTGAAGTTCCTTAAAGCGAAGTTCATTGCGTTCTTCTTCGGAACGTTTGATCTTCTCACGTTCGGTGATCAAGGTCTGACTCAGGTTTTTCTGGGCCTCGGCTTCAGCAATTTCTTTAAGCTCTGATTTCTCACGTTTTAGCTTTTCAATTTCAGCTTTGCTACGGTTGAGGTCTTTCACCTGCTCCGATTTCTCGTTCAACTCTTTTTGAAGTGTCTCAAATTGATCCGATTGCTCTGCTAGAAGTTGTTGCTTCAACTTCTCTTCCATGGCCTTACGCTCTTCGCGCAACTGCTTATCTAATCTTTCCTTGAAAAGCTCATTGGCTTCTTTCTTCTTCAGTTCAAACTCATCTTTCGCCTTGTTCAGCGATTCTACTTCAGATTGGTACCGCTGTTTTTCTTGCGCCAACTGCGCCTGATACTTCTGCTTGATCTCATCTTCTAGCTGATGAGAGAGAATATCTTGCACATCGATACTGGTACCGCAATTAGGACATTTGATCTGATTATTGTTCTGCATGAGCTTAAGCGTTCTTCAATTCTGTTGTACTAATGTTCAATTAGCGTTTCTTTCTTCTTTTCGATCTTTTGGCCTCAAATTCAGCCTTTTCTTTGTCCGCATCCTTTATCAACTGCTGCCAGTTATTCGCCTTCGCGTCCGATATATCCAAAGTGTATTGGTAATCGTCATTGGTCACTTCCATGCGCTGAATCGGCTTGCCCAAATTCTCTTCGATTTCGGCCAAAACTGGTTTTTCTTCTTCGGCACAAAACGAAAGCGCTTGTCCTTTTTGAGAGCCACGACCCGTTCTTCCCACACGGTGAACATAGTTCTCGCCTGTCTCTGGCATATCGTAATTGATCACATATTCTACATTCGGAATATCAATTCCTCTTGCACTTACATCGGTGGCAATCAGTATCTTTAAGTCACCTGACCTAAAGCCTTGCATCACAGATTTTCTTTCCTTTTGTTCTCTATCACTATGGATGGTATCGGAAAGAATATCCACACGCTCCATGGCCTTCTTCACCCTTTCTGCCCTTACTTTGGTACGTACAAAAACAAGAATCTTCTGGTCTTCATGTTGTTTGATAAAGCGCTCTAAAAAGAAACGTTTATCATCCATTTCAATAAAGGCAATGGCATGTTCGATATTCTTGGCAACAGGGTCTTTCGGGGAAATTTGAATTCGAATAGCGCGAGTGACCAGTGAATAGGCCAAGTCCTTAATTTCTTCGTTAATGGTGGCCGAGAAGAAAAGTGTTTGACGTTTCTTCGGCAAGTGCTTCATCAAGTCACGAATGTCTTTGATAAAGCCCAAATCAAGCATATGATCGGCCTCATCCAATACCAAGATTTCAACACGCTTTAGGTTTAAAGCCCCCTGACTTACCAAATCAAACATTCTACCAGGAGTAGCAATCAATATATCGACTCCTTTTTCCAATTGCTTGATCTGTGGCTCTTGGTCTACCCCACCGTGAATACAATAAGTCACCACTCGAGTATGCTTACCTAAGGTTTTGAAAGTCTGCTCAATTTGTAGGGCCAGCTCGTGGGTAGGCGCCATTACCAAGCATTTTACGCCATCAGGGCGACTTCCCAGTTTCCTTTCCTGAAGAATATGCAGAATTGGGATGGCAAAAGCCGCGGTTTTCCCTGTACCCGTTTGGGCAATGGCCAATACATCTTCTCCTTTTAAGATTGGGGGAATAGATTTGTACTGAATATCGGTTGGTTTTTTATAACCCAGCTTTTCAATACTGGTTTTAATGCCTTCGGCAATACGGTATTCTTCGAATTTCATATAAATGTTGTTGCTCAAAGGGTTTACAGCCCTTTGTTTTGGTACGAAAAGCTCTTATTGGAAAGGCTTCTGACTTAATCGGCAATTTACGCAAAAAATCATCGGTGCTGACCTTATCTAATGGATGCAATCATTTAATTTGTAGAGTCAGTACAAACCATTGAATGAATTCAGATTCGCGCGTTACAATTTCTACTTGGGTCAATCATTTTAGCGATGATTTGTACGCTTGGTCATTGCACAAGGTAAAAAAGGCCGATGTAGCCGAAGACTTGGTACAAGAAACCTTTATAAAGGCCTATAAGGCCATGGATTCCTTTCAAGAGATGAGCAGCCCAAAAACATGGCTGTTCCGAATTCTTAACAATCTGATCATTGATCATTATCGAAAAAAGGCCAAACACCAAACTACATCGCTTGATGAGGCAGAACAGCTTACGGACGGCATGTTCAATTCAATCAATAACTGGACTACCAATGGTTACGAAGACCTTTGGTCTGCTGATGAAAATGTTTTTGATAATGGAGATTTTAACGAAGTGTTCTCTTATTGTATGGAGGACTTGCCTGAAAATTGGAAATTAGCGGTTTCGGCAAAATACCTGTTACAAAAGGAAACCGCAGAAATCTGTCAGGAACTAGAAATTACCGCGTCCAATTATTGGCAGATAGTACACCGAGCTAAACTAATGCTCAAAAAATGCCTAGAAACTAAATGGTTCTCGAAAGTATGATGCGTAGATTAATGAACATTTTGATGCTTTCTTGTAAGAGGGCAACCGCTTTAATAGAAAAGAAGAAACTCGCTCGTCTTTCAAAGAAAGAGCAGTTACAATTAAAAATGCACATGAGTATGTGTAAGGCCTGTAATTCCTACTCAGACCAATCGGACATCATGGATAAGTCTCTCGAAAGCTATTGGTCTGAAAATAATGCTAAAGAAAAAAACACCCTTTCTGAGTCCTCAAAGCAGAAAATCATTGATACAATAAATAAATCCTAATTTTTTTTTCATTCTCTTGTCAGGATCAGTCATGTGCTGCGTCTGTTCGGTTGAAAGTCCTTCAAAGGGGGCTAAAAACCGAATCACATGAAACTTAAAAAAAGAACAAAAATCATCCTTCTTATCGGCTCACTAGTAGCCATTGCAGCAGTAAGTGTAGCACTCTTTATGTTTTTTAAGCCGCACCGCGATGTGCAGTCCACCAAAACTGACTACAAAATAACGGCTGAGGCATTGGTGAACGAATACCTTGAAGACGCTGAAGCCGCCAACAACAAATACCTCGATGAAGGTGGTGAATCGAAAGTGTTCGAAGTTACCGGACAAATACAATCGATTACCGAAGACTTTAACAATCAGAAAGTCATTCTCTTAAAATCTAAAGACGCTCTTGCTGGTGTGCGCTGCACATTTACTGAAGCTACAAACGCTTCAGCACTTCAAACTCAAGTAGGCCAAACGGTCACCATTAAAGGAGTTATTAGGGCTGGCGCAAGCTATGACGAAGACCTTGAACTCTATGAAAATGTAATTCTAGAAAAAGCAGACATTATTAAATAACAATATACATAAAATTCAAAATCAAATTATTATGAAAAAGATCACATTAAGCATTCTATCACTATTAGTCATTTCTATTGTGGCCATGGCGCCAATTGCAGACAAATATGTAAGTACAAAAACACATATAAAATTCTTCTCAACCACTCCTGTGGAAGACATTGAAGCCAACAATTACGCAGCCGTTGGCACATTAGACGCCAGTACAGGTGATGTTGTATTCTCCGTCCCAATGCAAAGCTTTGAGTTTGAAAAGGCCTTGATGCAAGAGCATTATAATGGAAAGGACTTTTTGAGTACCAAGAAATTCCCAAAAGCAAAACTGACAGGTAAAATCACTAACCTTTCAGAAGTCAACTTTGCCAAAGACGGCACTTATAATGCTACCATCGATGGAGAAATGACGATCAAAGGAGAGAGCAAAGCCATTAGCGAAAAAGGATCCATCACGGTTGCTGGTGGTAAGATCACCGTCAACTCTACATTTGATTTAACGCTAGCGGATTACGGTATAGCGTTTAAAAAAGGAAAGCCTGCTTCTAATATTGCTAAAACCATTGCTGTAACAATTGTAGCAGAATATTCTAAGCAGTAAGTTGTGTTTGTTTATTGGGCCTTAGCTAAGTTAAGGCTCAATTTTAATTTCTTAACTATGAAAAAGACATTACAAATCATCCTCGTCCTTATTGCCTTAATAATGATCTACCTGGGCATTGCCAATTCAATACTTCCACCAGCCCTTACAGGAGTTGGTTTTATTGTGATTGCATTGCTCTTCAAGCTAAAAAATAATGACACCAACGATTAACAAAGGGGACAAAGTTGCTCCATTAGTATCGGAATGTTTTGATGGGAGAACATTTGACCTTGCTGAATTGGCATCGTCAAAGCTCCTCATTATCTTCTTTCGTGATGCCAGTTGTCCATTTTGCAATATGCACTTGAAGCAACTCATTGAAAATTATGAGCATTTCAAATCTGAAGGGATGGAAATCGTCACTTTTTTCGCGTCAACTAATGAGGAGATAGAGCAATACGCGGGTAAGCAAAAAGCGCCATTCTACATTATTGGTGACCCAGAAATGAATTACTATAAAAGGTTTGGTATCAAGCAATCCAAAAACGGAATGCTAAAAACGATGCTCAAGCCGATGCAAATGCTGAAGGCAATGTTCAGTGGCTTTTTCAATCTAAAGTCTATGCAAGGCCCTCCTATTCTACCCTCTGATTTTCTAATCACAAAAGAAGGTACAGTCGATGTTGTTCATCATTCTGATGATTACGCAGATCATTTGAGTATTGGGGAAATCAAACATTGGCTAAAAAAACAAAACAATGATTGAAGATGTTCTTTATGACCTACGAGAAACTAAGGCCTTTTTAGGAAATCTTAGCAATCGGCAATATGGGCAGAGAATTGAGCTGTTATCCGGATCATCCATTGGGATGCATTTAAGGCACATCATAGAGTTCTACCAGGCAACACTGCTCAATGCATCGCAGATTTGTTACGATACTAGACAACGGAACCTACAACTGGAGCAAGACCTCCAATTCAGCATCCAAACGCTAGATTCAATGATTGATACTATTGCAGCAAGTCAAAATGATCGTTCAATTGCTCTTACCATCAACATCACTAGGGGAAATACTCCGCTAACACTCAACAGCTCATTTTACCGAGAACTCTTCTATTGTGTAGAGCATAGCATTCATCACAAAGCCATTATAAAAATTGGGGTGATCGCCATGGGGCTTGAGGGGACTGTGCTTCCCGAATTTGGCGTAGCTCCCGCTACTATTCAATTCCATGCGGCCCAACACGCGTAGTGAAGAAACTCAGCGCATTTAAATCCTTCATTTCTCATCAGGAAAGGAAATAAGCTGTTTTAATCAAAAAATCGCCTTCATTAAAGCAGAAACCAATCATCGGAGTTGGGTTTACAAACCTTTATCATTACAGACAAAAGGGCATAAAAAAACAAATCACATACTAGAAATTGAATTACCCTGAGGCTTTTCAGTGGTTTGGCTTAACACCAAAACCGTTCTAAGTATATAATTTGTCTTTCTTAATTAGGTATAAAAGAGATTAA
>TARA_R110001599_G_scaffold258020_2_pt1 | contig 12602 bp, 12 predicted proteins | sample TARA_R110001599 | Tara Oceans TARA_R110001599 (sample SAMEA4398360) | marine metagenome | biome: Polar Biome; feature: [MES] marine water layer (ENVO:01000295) within the mesopelagic zone...; material: water (ENVO:00002006), including particulate matter (ENVO:01000060) such... | reverse complement strand
ACCTTTTAATAGCAGTATCCAGAAAAGATTCATTTGCTACCATATTGGCATAAAAAGAATAGAATGTGCTGTTGTATGATAGAAGGTCAACAAGTGTTGACAGCGCCGAACCTTCAAAATCATAATCAGTAAATACATCTGATGATTGTAAATATTCTCTGAGAGAATCCCTAATGTCAACAAATCCTAATTTCCCTAAAGAAATGACAGGACTGTCTGATGTTAATCCTTGAACATATGCCATTTTATCTTAATCTCTCCATTTGTATTTTAACTGTTATTTCTTCTGTTGCATCTACTGTCGCTACAGCATTTATTGTAAATACAACTTCTATATTTAGTTCTAAATAATCTTCATCGAAGTCTAAAAGGACATTTCTCAAAGTTACTCTTGGTTCATATTTTTTGAGTTGTTTTGTAATTTCACTTTTTATATCATATCTAACCCAACGGTCTTCAAAGTTTTCAAAAAGTTGATGTCTTATATTACATCCAAAATCTGGTTTCCAAGGTCTCTCAAACTTATTGGTTAAAACAATATTTTTTACAGATTGCTTTATTGCTTCCACATCATATTTTCTTACTATGTCCCCACTCAACCCCTGCATTGCATATAATGGACTAGGGTGGAACAGAAAATCTATATCCGAATAGATATATCCCCTATCATCACCTCTGGTGATAGGACTCTCTGTTCCAGTATATCCTCTTCCGTATATTCCCATGAAAATTTCCTCTTATTCTTAATTATGTATGTAAATAAACTAAATAATAAAGAATAAATTAACCTCTTCGACAATATTGACTGTTACCGTTCAATATATTGACTGTCTCTTCTTAAAGTTAAAAATAAACTACCCTTAATCTGCTTATCGAAGGTATGAGTTAGTCCTGTAACAAGCCATCTTCCACTGAGAGGGTGTTCATTTAATTCCTGCACATTTGTCGCAGTAGTGGCAGCAAAGTTACACTCAACAATATCTCCTATTCGTATTTTAGAATTTGCGGGGACCTGTATTTCTATTGTTTGTGATTTCAATAGTTCCAACTGTGCATTTCTCAACAATGGCGATTTTAAGTTGGTGTCCCAATACTGTGCATCTATACTTCTGACATATTCAAGATACTCTGGATATCTTTCTCCATAATGAGGAAAATTGCATTTCTCAATATAATCAGGTTTCTTAATTTTAGATTCTATATTTTCTATACATCCACATGGGTCTGCTGTCGCACCACCGAACGAATCGTACCACGGACCTTTATTAGATTCAAATACTACTTGACCAGTTTCTTCATCAATCTCAACATCTGGACATTGATATGCACCAATAACAGATTGGTATGGAGGTGTGACAGCAGAATGTTGAATGTATGGAGTTGGTACATCTCCAGTAACTCCCCCATAAGGAACTCTATCATTATTTGTTCCATAGTCTTTTTCCAACCATCCAGTTGGTAACCATCCATACCACCAATAATTATTGAGGTCGCATCCTGCCCATTCTTCATCAAGAACTTCTTTTATCAATTCACATTCAAGTGGAATAGAATTTATTAATTCCGCAACATGAGAGCATGTGACTTCCTCAGTACCATCTTCTCCAGTACCTCCAGGCATAACAGCACCCTCAACTCCCATCTCAATTAATTTATTATAAACTGCCCAATCTTTATATCTGTCCTCTGCTTCCTTTGCTAACATTACCCGTTCAATTATAGGACCACGAATCTCATCTCTAATTTTTTTCATTGTCTCTAGTTTAAGGTCTGTCATATGATACCGTGTATAAAGAGGATTACCCACACCAATATGATGAGAATATCCGTATCCGTATCCATTAAATTTTTTGGTTAAATCGGTGACCGCAGGATAAACCCCACCAGGACCATATTCTAATGGGTCAAATGGTATATCTTCAACATGTAACCATTTATCATAATCTTTCCAATAATCATAAGTAACTCCCTTAGTAATAAAAAATTCTTCGGGACTTTGAGAACCACGATAATAGTCAAACGATTTTACATCGTGATGGCATTCTGGTCTTATACAATTATATTTTGGGTCGTTCATGTGTTATATGTATACTCCCACTATTCATCCACAACGGTTAGGACATTCGTTTCTTTCACAATTATAAACATAATCTCCACCAAAAGCAGTGCAATCTTCCTCAGTCAAATTCTCACAACTATCTGCTATGCATATGTCTTCTCCATCAGGGCAAGGAAAATAGCAACAACACATGGGACCAGGACAATCATCAAGTATGCATGCATCATTAGGAATTTCGGGATTGATATCTTCACATGTTAATGGTTCTCCATCTGCCCCTCCCTGAGAACAAATTCCTGTTTTGACTCCTTCCCATGAAAAGCCAGAGTCCGAACATGCATCTTCATCACCACCACTTTCCATACACTGTGCTTTACAATACTGTTGACATTGAGCATCTCGACATGGGCCCAGGCCTCCGTATCCGCCACAATTGAAATTATTTGTTGATAATGTTTCTACTCCACATTCACTTACAACCATCCCCGCACCGCAATCTTGGTCATCTGTATATGTGCAATATGAATATCTACAAACGCAACCATACTCATCACCACCACACCCACTTTCCACACATTCATGATATCCATCACTGTGGAGTTCATCGGGGTCAGGACCAGTAAACCAATTTGCTCCTTCTATACTAATACACTGTTCTTCTGTAATTCCAACATACCATGTTTCCGAACCCTCACCAGTTCCTTCTCCACACCAAACTCCAGTTCTACAACAACTTTCTGCTTCGTAACAGTCATAAGCAGGGTCTCCATCGTCATAAGCAGGGCATCCAAATCTATATCCTGTTCCCTGAACCACAGTTCCTAAACATATACCATATTCATCTTCTAATATATCAGATGGTGTCCCATTAGGAACACAACAATTTCCTACTATTTGCCCACAATCCACACATTCTATTGAACCTTCTCCCTGAAATACACCCTCAATTTCCGAACATTCTTCTTCAGTAACATTTCGTATACATTGTTCTTGATTAACACAGCATGCACCAAGTCCTACGCAACCAATACACCCCATACAGTTTCCACCATAACAACAAAGATTTTCACCTAGACAGTCAGAATCGTTTGAACATCCACATGACACACACATTCCATCGACACAACATAGATTTTCTTCACAATCACTGTCTTGTTCGCATGGTCCAAAGTCACAACATTCTTGACAAGTTCCAACTGATATTTGTTCATTTCCACCTTCACCAGAACCTAAACAATATAAACCATTAGGTGGGTTTTGACAACTTCCGCAATTTGCCTGATGACATGTACTCCCTCCAAAACAACACCAGTCTTCTTCTTGACTTCCACCAATACAATTACATGTACACATGTTAGGAACTTCGTACCAAGTACACTCGTCTCCATAATATGAACTTGATGGGTCTGTGCATGCATCATCACACCCTTGCTGAGTTGATTGATTGAAGCAAATTGCTGAGTGGTATGGAGCATTATCTAAAGTAATAATACAACATGAACCGAGTGGGTCGATTGGAAGTGGTTGACCTTCGCCATCAGGATACGAACCAACACTAAATGCATCTGGAAAACAACTTGTTCCATCTCCATAATAAAAATAACCCGAATTTGTGCATTGGTTGGATGTATAATTGTCTCGACACACCCCTTCAACACAACAAGAGCCAGTTCCATCTTGACAGTCACACGAATCATTGCAGGTATGGTTGGGCCCTTGCCAAACTCCCTGCTCCCATTCATATTCTATAACAAGCACACCGTCCACACATGTTCGACTACTTTCTCCCTGCTCACATTCAGGTTGTGTTAGGTCATCAACACAGTCTGTAAAGTCAGGTTCGCAAAAACAACACGCACCTCTTTCGAAAGTACAGTCTACTCCGTTGTTGCATTCTCCGTTTACACATTGACCCTCAAAGCAATCTGAATTATTATCACATTGAAGACAGGGAATACCAATTCCCTGAAACACCCCGCATTGTTCTTCGCAATTTTCTTGTGTGGTAATTTCACATGTCTCATCTATATTACAACAAGCACCTCTATCACAACAGCATGGTTTTCTCATAGTATAACTCCAATATTATGCTTCGGGAACTTGAGGACAATCATCATTTGCATCATCTTCATTGCATTCTCCGTCTGCTGAATTTTCAGCAGTAAAGAAGTAGTGAGGTTGACCTTCTACATCTTTATATATTTTCATATCAACAATAGGCCAATACCCCATAGGGTAAACATTATCATCAACCCAATCCCAATCATCATCTTCATCTGTATTATTTCCTTCTCCACCACGCATTGGGTGTGAACCCCTTATTGGTTGAATCTTGAAACAACTTTCTTCCCACATCTTTGTATCTATTCTGACGCCGGGTGCTTCCCATCCAAGTCGTTGGTTATTATCATAGTATCCATCATTACCAATTTCCATTGTATTGTGTGCAGGTTCATAGAATACATCTTCCTGTTCTTCTATACCTTCTTCTGTAAATTTAATATTTGAACGAATAGGATTTTCACTTAATGGTTTAATTCTAAACATTGGTGTATGTGTTTCATAATTATATTCAAGATATACTTCTGCAAATGCATAATGCCATCTGTGGACATCCGATTCAGGATTCTCATCCACCGACTTTGACGCTCTTTTAAAACCAACGATTGCGGCAGGGAATCTATCCAAGAATCTACAATTAACTTTATAATAAAAAGTTTCAATACTAGATACCATCCAATATGGATATTTTTCTACATCAATTCTAGGAGGACTATAGTTAAACATAGATGACCATGCACCTCTGCTTGCAAGTTCAAGTCTATTTCCCATTTTTATAATTTTAGGGCGACCTATTATTTGTCGAGATTTCAAACCACACAGGCCTGAATCTGCTACACCGTCTGCGTATACATTTTCACAAAAAACCTCTACACTATCACCATCCATCATGCTTTCGATTGATTTAAATTTCCAACCATACATGTCTTGATAAAACATAAAATTAACGGCATTCGGATTGTCTTTATTTGTTGCATTTTCTGCACATTGATTTATAAGAGTATGAACATCCCTTGGCCCATCTATTCTCAGAGATGGATACTCTGCATATTGGTTTTTATAAACTATATTGTTTCCAGTTTCTTCAATCTCTAATCCATACTCTTCACCTTCTCCTATAGAGTCCTCAAAATCTTCTTTTGCACCATCATATAATTTTTGTACAAATTCGTGTATAGGTCCTTCGAAGTCTTCATATAAATGACTATCATTCCATTTTCCACCCACATGACCATATGAACTAAAACTTAATTCCCAATATCTTGTTGCGGGTTCATCTCTTTTTATTTCTTTTACAGAATATATGCTTAACGGAGGAACTTGAATAATTCCTGTATCTTTAACTTCAATATCTAGAAAGAGGGTCTCTTCTCCAACAAAAGGAAGTTGATTTCCCCAATCAATTTCATCTCTAACCACCATCGTTCCTGATAAGGATGGTTTAAACATATCTTCAAATATAGTGAGTGCTTCTAATGCTTTCTCTTTTAAAACATCGAAATCGAAATTTCTCCCTCGAATTATAAATGTTTTAAATTCTACTTGTCCTTGATATTCACTCATACTTTAAATCACTTTAATATATTGTTGTACTGTCATTACCATTACCGTTTCCTCTTAATGGTAAATTGACAAAATTTGTGGTGGTGAAGGAAGGGGTTGTATTGGTAAAGGTAGAATATGTCATATCTCTATTTACCAACAGGGTGTCTAATAATTCTCTTGCTTGTTCTTTATATTCTGGCTCTAGAAGTTTAATACTCTTTAAATTATAATCATCAAAGATTTCTTTTCTGGTGACTGCGGTATATCTATTGGAATATGTTGTACCACTACTTCCACTTCCACCAAGAACGGCATTTATTAAAGTCCCCTCATATGCAATACCACTTTTTCCTCTATTAACAAGTGGTCCTGTAGGTTTTACTTCTCTTTTAATATTTGATGTTTGAACATCTAACTGGGGATGCACTTCCCTTCCACTATCATTTTCTATAATATGACTTATAGAATCTGTACCATTTGGAAATGATTTTACAACAAGTCCCCAATATTTAAGAGAAGTCTGATTATTTTCTTTTTTCAAAACACCAATTCTATCTCCTGCATGAAAATTATCACCAATAATATTACTTAATGTTGCTTCTCTAAATGCACCTCTCCATTTGAGTATTTTTGCTGTTGCGAAATCTGCATTTGATGGTTGAAGTGGTTGAGGTTCACTTCGTGTAATATAATCTGCTTGCTGAAAGGTGGGGACTCTGTTATCTCTTATCTTTACAAGTATATCACCTTCTTTAAAATCGTCAAACTCATCTCCATCAATTCTTTCTATATACGCAACAGGATTTGAATTTGGATAATCGCCAGGTATGGTTTTATTGTCAAACCCCATTCTGGGAATTTCATTAAATGGATTTACAATATCATTATAAAGTAATACCAACCACCACCAATCAGAATGACCATAATGATTATGAGCAATAATGTCTGGAGTGTCTCCATGTTTTACCTGATATTTTGTATATGCTCTTCCAGTAAATGAATCATTAAATAAAAATCGAACTCTTGTCAGAATATCTAAAACTTCTACGCCTTCTATTCCAATGGCTTTAAAATCATATTCTGTTGTTGGGAACTTATTAAAATACATTTATTTTTATCCTCACTTAATAGGTTCACTATCTCGGTTTAGAAGTGTTCTTTCTGCGAATGTTATATCCATATTAATAAATGGAGCAACTTGACTGTTTGAGTGTACATTTATTCCTGCACCAGTATAGTTCATCGATACATTTGTAACCACTGTTTTACCAAATTTTGGGTCTGCATCTTCAAGCCCACCTCCTGTATCGATAAGATAGTTAAGTTCAAATTCTGCAGGCATAGTATATAGCATGTTATTCGAATCTTGCTTCAATTCTGGATATGAATGTTTTCTAATAGTTCTGTATATATCTTGCAACGCATTTGCATCACCCTCATTTCTTGGAGCAAATTCCCAATGAAATGTAAATGTTCTAAAACCAGGACCTTTAAAAAATTGCTCTGACCTTGGATTGGTAACACTGCCAAGAATACGACTGGCCTCTGCATCACCCCCACTTGATATCATTCCCAATCCCATCTTGGCAAATCCACCAATAGAATCAATAAAAGCCTCAAAATTGTCCAAATTTGCAATTGCTGATGTTAGTTTAAAGTCTGTAGATTCATAATTTGCAACATTATTCTCTATTAGATTTTGGGGTGCCTGCAATCTAACAGTTTCAATTACATCACCAAATTGCGTTGCTTCGTCCTGAGACAAATTTGCAAGTGGTTCGTGAATAATAATCTCTAACCAAGCATTAACCTCGGCTTCGTGTTTTTCTGGGTACATTAGCATATTTGTGGTGGTCCTTAAAAAAACTATTAATATGATATAAATATATATGGAAAAAAACATAAAATATGGCATATAAATCAAAATACAAACCAATAAACAAATCAAAATATCTAGGTAATTGCGATAATATCATATGTCGTTCCCTTTGGGAAAGAAGAGTATGTAAATATCTCGACACCAATAAGAATATAATAAGATGGGGAAGTGAAGAAATATCAATTCCATACTATTCTCCTGTGGATAAGAAATGGCACAAATATTATCCAGATTTTATAGTGGAAAAACGAAATTCAAATAATACGATGGATACTATCATAATTGAGGTAAAACCAAAGAAACAAACTGCTCCTCCTAAAAAACCGAAAAGGAAAAGCAGAAATTATATAAATGAATGTCTTACATATGAAGTCAATAAATCGAAATGGAAGGCAGCAGAATCTGTATGTGTCAAAAAAGGATGGAAATTTATAATATTAACTGAGAAGGATATTCTCCCATAGTTTATACATAACTGTAGGAGAATTATAACAAAATGCCAAGAATCAACTCAATAAACGAATTTACAGAACATATGGGGTCGATGTTTAAACCTTCCCAATATATTGTCACCATCAATTCCCCTTGGGGGACATGGGAAGATGCGATGGCAGAATCTGTCACTTTGCCGGGTAGAAGCATTGCAACAATGGAAAGAAGAACGGGTCACGGACCACAAAGAGATATGCCATACGAAAGGTTATATGGTGGGGATTTGGATATGACATTTATATTCGCACGAGGGGGTGGCGAGTCTCATAGAGAACAATTGGAAACTTGGATGCATAACATAATAGGAGAAAGCAACAATGTTTTGCAACAATATGATGATTATATCGGTAGCATGACGATAGAAATCGAACACCCTCAAGGAGAAGGAAACTTTGCAATTGAAGTTCAGGAAGTATACCCAAAAGCAATAAGTCCCGTAGACTTGAGTTGGACAATGAACGACTCGTATATAAGACAATCCGTATCGTTTGGATTTAGAGAATATTTCATTAAACAATGATTAAAAAATAAGGAAATTTTAATATGTCAACACTAACAAAACTACTTGAAGCAGACACACCGAAATATACAACGGTGTTACCTATATCAAATAAAAAGATAACCTATAGACCATTTAGGGTAAAAGAAGAAAAGATTTTATTAATGGCCATGGAAGAAGGAACGGAAGAAGCAATGCTTCGTGCATTGATATCAATCATAGATAATTGCTGTGAAGGGATAGGTGATGCAGGAAATTTAATTTCTGCTGAAGTAGAGCATATCTTTCTTAATCTAAGAGCAAAATCTGTGGGTGAGGTTGTAGAGCCAACCATCACATGTCCACACACAGGAGAACCTATTCAAGAAAAGATAAATTTGAACGAGGTGACCTTAGAAGTAAAGGACAATGTTCCTAATAAAATAAAAATATCAGATAACTTAGGACTAACCCTTAAACTTCCTTCTGTTAATACCATTATTGAAAATGAATTTGATTCTATTTCGGATTTGGGGGTAGAAGATTCTATAAAAATTGTTGCATTGTGTATAGAAGAAATATGGACTGGAGATGAAATAATCAAAGGAGAAAATACTTCTACAGAAGAAAAGGTTGAGTTTCTAGAAAATTTATCACCAGATACATTTGAAGAGATTATTAGTTTCTATGAAAATGCTCCTAAATTAATATATAATTTAAAATACAAAACAAAAGACGGTACAGAAAGGGAAATCACATTGTCGGGTCTACAGGATTTTTTCGCATAAGCCTTTCCCACACTTCATTACATTCTTATTATGTTTTTAATTTTCAAATGAAACAACACCATCACTGGAGTTTATTAGAAATAGAAAACATGATACCGTGGGAAAGGGAAGTTTATATGCTACAACTACAAAAATGGATTCAAGAAGAGAAGAAGAGATTAGAACAAAATGGCAGATAAAGGTACATTTAGAAACAATATGGGGGATACCGACCAAGGTATGAAACCCAGTGATGCTGTTCGTCCCATGAGAAGAACCATTGCAGGAAGAAGAGTTTTAATTTTTCCTGGCAGTGGTATTGTGGAGTTAGATAATGCATCGGGTGGTAATGACGATGTATCAAAAGTATTAGAAAAGCATGAAAAACTATTAAAAGATATTGTTACACAGTTAAAGGGTTCAAATAAACCCAAAGGTGGTAAAGGTGGTAAAGGTGGTAATGGTGGTGGAGATGGTGAATCTATGTCTGCTCTTGGAGCATTTGCAGGGAGTCTAAAAGGAGATATTCCAACTCTTGCGGAATTAGGAAATAAATTAAAAGATGTTGTATCCCCAGTAACAGATGCATTGAATCCAATGACTTATGTGAACATGATTCCTGGCGGAGAATCACTTGCAGATGCGACTAAAGCAGGATTATCACAAGCAAGAGAGAATCTTCGTGGGAAAGACCCTGAAAAAGAAGATAAAGAAGATGATGAAGTACAAGAAGAGCAACTCGACACATCAAAAACAATTCTTGAAACCTTACAACCTTTTGATAAACTTGTATCTTTAACAGAAACTATACAAGAAACTTTACTCCAAATAAAGGAACAGGGAGCAGATGCTAAATTAAAAGCAAGAGAAGCAAAAAATGAGGCAAAAGGAAAAGGTGGACTTGTAGGTGCCGGGGGTGTCGGGGGTGTCGGAGCAATGGGTGGTGGTGGTGATACACCTGAACATGATTCTAGTAATGTAGCATCTGACCTTATTGACGCCACGGGTGATGTTGTTGAGACTGCCTTGATTGCAAGAATGTTTGGTGGAGGTAAGGGTGGTAAGGGAAGTCTTATTGGAAGACTCTTGCGAAAAATACCAGGCGCAAAGAAAGTTGCAACTGCGGGTAGTGCATTGCTTGCCGCAAGAAATTTTATTCCTGGCCTTGGTGCATCTAGAAGAACAGCACAGACGGCCGCATCTACAGCATCAATGGGCATGAACGCAATCAAGAATCCTACTCTAGATGCTATGTTTAAACAACAAAAGTTAATTAATAAGAGTATGCAATCATCTTCCAAAACAGCAAAACTGTTGAAGAATGCGTCTAAACTAAGACATCTTGGAAAATTAAAAGCATTAGCAGGTGGACCAGCAGGTGCTATACTTCTTACTGCCGAATTAGGGGTGGATTCTTATATAAGACAAACAGAAGCAAAATCTAAAGGTCTTGAGGCTTCTCTTGGGGAAGGAACGGATTTATCAGACCCAGACTTACAAATAGACAGAAAAACTGGTTTGACAAAAGTGGATAAAAAAGCAGAAAGAGATGCAATGACCAAACTAGGAATTGACCCAGACTCTCAAAAAGCAGGTCGAATTAGAAGACAAATGAGAGGCAAAAATAGTCTCAAAATAAATGAAAAATCAATAGAGATGGCAATAGACGAAGCAATGAAATTGCGAGAAGCAGGGGAAGACCAACAAGCAAATGAAAAGATGGCAGAAGCAACGCAATTAATGAAAGACAGAAAAAGAATTGTTCAAGGAATGGGATTTCTAGACCACGAAAAGGCCGCAAATGCATATCAAATGGTTCATTCTAATATTGGTTCAAGAATTGCAAACTTGGGAGGAATGGATAATTGGAACATGTTCGAACAAGAAGACAGAGGATTCTTCAGAAGATTAGATAGTGCATTTAACACCATAGGTAGTTCTGCTACCACAGTTGGATTGGGTGCCCGAGAGGCAGAAGAACTACGAATTGAGAGTCGTTCACGACAATCAGGTCCTATGTTACAGCAAACAACATCAAATCTGCATAACACTTCATCAGGTGGTGCTGGCGGTGGTAGTCTAGTAAATGCTCCAACAACTAATAATAATAGCACAGTTAATAATACTACAAGTGTATCGGGTGTACAATCGACAAGTAATTCAGAAGATGCATACCGACAAGAAGAAAATTCTCAAAGAAATAACAATGTGTGGTAATAAAACAAGAGAGAGTGTTACCTCTCTCTTGTCCCGCAATTCAGAATCTAAGAATTAACTTAATCTTCGGAAGCCAATTTCTCAAAATATGACAGTGCATCACTTGCTTCATTATCAGAATCCGATGAAGATTCTTTTGCGGATTTATCAAACTCACCATTATATTGTGGCTCAACTTTAACATCTTCGACTGTTTCGGTTTTGTTCGGAGCAGACGAACGCATGTCATCTCCGATAACTTTATTAAGTCTATCTCTTAATTCATCGTAACTTTTAAAGTTAGATGGGTTAACAAATTCACTAACAGCATATTGCTTATTCCAGATTGCTTCAATTGTTTCATCTGAATCTGAAACAGGAGAACAAGAAGCAAATTCAGATTTATCGTAATTAATATACCCTGCAACTTTTCGAACTTTCAATTTAAAGTTAGCACCTTTCCATAGGTCAAAAGGATTGATTGCTTCTTCATCTTCGAATTCTGGATGCATTGATTCTTTAATCTTATTAAAAATCTTTTGACCATATCGATAAAGAAACACTTTACCTTCATTTTCTGGATTTGCTGTATCGGAAACAATATAAATGTTTGAAACATAATTTGTTTTTCGTTTACGAGTACGAGCAATATCCTTATCACTTTCTATACCACTATTCCATAGTTTAGTATTCATTTCTGAAACAGGGTCATTCTCACCTAGAGTAGTGAGTGAATTTTCTATATACCAACCACCAGGTCCTTGAAACCCATGAGAGAAATATTTCGCCCAAGGGGTGTCGTCCTTTTGTGTACCAGGCAGAAAACGAATAACCGCATACCCATTACTTGACTTGTCTAATTCTGGTTTCCAAAATCGGTCATCTTTATATGACTTCTTTTCGTCCATCTTTTCCATTTTCGAAGCCAATTCAGAAACACTGTTCTTTGACCTCTTCTTAAAATCTGCAAATGACATATTAGTCTCCTTTTGCTTTGCAGGAACTCCCTGCTACTCGAATATTGTGAGCAGGAACTCCCTGCTACTGTTGATATAATTATAACATCGATTGAACCAATGTCAAATATTAAATTGGTAATTGTGATGAATTTTTTGGTAATAGATT
>TARA_R110001599_G_scaffold29407_5_pt1 | contig 12605 bp, 10 predicted proteins | sample TARA_R110001599 | Tara Oceans TARA_R110001599 (sample SAMEA4398360) | marine metagenome | biome: Polar Biome; feature: [MES] marine water layer (ENVO:01000295) within the mesopelagic zone...; material: water (ENVO:00002006), including particulate matter (ENVO:01000060) such as...... | reverse complement strand
GGCGGCATGATTGCCGAAGGCGCACGGAGATTGGCCGACGGGGAACGTCCCGCCATGCGCGATATGATGCTAACGCCCGGCAATGTGGCCAGAGTGGCAGACCGGTTGTCGCATTTGCGCGGGGCCGCGATGAAACTCGGCCAGATGATCTCGATGGACGCCGGAGATATGCTTCCCCCGGATCTGGCCGAAATCATGGCGCGGCTGCGCGACAACGCCCACCGGATGCCGCCGCGGCAATTGCAGCAGGTTCTGGCTCAGCAATGGGGGCAGGACTGGCGCAAGCGCTTTTCCCGCTTTGGCGCAACACCCATTGCAGCCGCATCCATTGGCCAGGTCCACAGGGCAATGACGCCCGACGGTCGGGACCTTGCGATCAAGGTTCAATATCCTGGTGTGAAGGAAAGCATTGATGCCGACGTCGATAATGTCGCGACGTTATTGCGGGTTTCGAATCTCCTGCCGCGCGAATTGAACATCGCACCTTTATTGGCGGAGGCCAAGAAGCAGCTTCGTGAGGAAGCCGATTACGTTCGGGAAGGTCGATATTTGAGCTTGTTCGGAGAATTGCTGGTCGATTCACCCGACTATGTCATCCCCGTTCTCGACAATGAATTTACCACGGATCAGGTGCTGGCGATGAGCTTTGTCGAGGGAAAGGCGATCGAGACGCTTGTTGACGCACCGCAGGAGACCCGTGACGCAGCCATGCGCTTGCTGTTCAAGCTGGTGATGCGGGAACTGTTTGAATTCGGAATCGTCCAGTCGGACCCGAATTTCGCCAATTACCGCTATCAGCCGGATACGGGCAAGTTGGTTCTGCTCGACTTTGGCGCAACCAGGCAGGTCGATGTGAAAATCGCGGAAAGCTATAGGCGGCTGATAACCGCTGCCCTCAATGGTGACCGGGATACGGTGCGCGAGGAATCGGTGGCAACCGGATTTGTCGGCGCGGCAGCAGTCGCGCGGCACCGGGGCCCGATTGATGCGATGATCGATGTCATCGTCGGAGAGTTAAACCGGCCTGGCCTGTTTGATTTCGGGGACCGGGGGTTTGTGAACATCCTGCGCGACCAGGGCATGGATGTGGCTGCAGACCGGTCAGCATGGCATATCCCGCCTACGGGCTTGCTCTTTATCCAGCGCAAGATCAGCGGGATGGCGTTGCTCGCGGCGCGCTTGAAAGCCAGAATAGATATTCGCGGCCTGGTGGATGAACATTTCGGCGTCGAGGAAAGCTGAGCCGTGCCAAAGATGCGCAAGAAAGCTGACCTGCCGGCCAAAATCTGCGAAGCCTGTCGCCGGCCGTTCGCGTGGCGGAAAAAATGGGCGCGCGACTGGGAGAATGTTCGCTATTGTTCGGATGAGTGCCGGCGCAAACGTTAGTCCAGATCGTCCAGAAAGCGCCGTGCATCCGCGTCGATCTGAGCTTTCTTCTCGTCGCTGAACTTTCCGTAGCTGCTGACCATCATCGCCATGCGCGGATTGCTGCGAAAACGCTCTGCGTGCCGCCCGATAAAATCCCAGTAGAGATAGTTGAACGGACAGGCGTCTTTCCCCGCTTTCTTGCTCACGGAGTAACTGCAATTTTTGCAATAGTCGCTCATCTTGTTGATATAGGACCCGCTGGATGCATAGGGTTTGGAGGCCAGCAGGCCACCATCGCCAAACTGGCTCATACCCAGGGTGTTGGGCAGCTCGACCCATTCGAATGCGTCGGCGTAGACGGAAAGATACCAGATATGCAGTTGCTTCGGGTCGACGCCCGCAATCAATGCAAAATTGCCCGTGACCATCAGCCGCTGGATATGATGGGCATAAGCTTCATCACGGGTCTGGGCAATGCAGGCTTTCATGCAGGCCATGCCGGTTTCGCCGGACCAGTAAAAGCCGGGCAGATCACGGTCGGCCGCTAATGCGTTTTGCTCTTCATATCCCGGCATCTCCCGCCAATAAATGCCACGCACATATTCCCGCCAGCCAATGATCTGGCGAATGAAACCTTCTGCTGCGTTGAGCGGTGCGCGGCCGTCGTAGTATTCATCCTCGACGCGGCGGCAAATCGCAAGCGGATCAAGCAGTCCGACGTTCAGGTAGAGTGAAATCAACGCATGAAAGAGAAATTTCTGATCCGCCAGCATGGCGTCCTGATAGTCGCCAAAACAGGGAAGAGCGCGCTCGATGAAAACATCGAAGGCTTGTTCGGCATCAGCCCGCGTTGCGCCGAACCAATAGTCGTCAAGAGATCCGAAATTATCGGCAAAGCGGTCACCGACGAGGGCGAGAACATCGCGTGTTATATCATCCGGTTCGAAACGCAGCGGCTGCGGCATCGTTACATCCTCTTGCGCCGGTTTTCGGTTTTCGCTGTCATAGTTCCACGAACCGCCCTCCGGTTCGTCGCCATCCATCAGCAATCCGGTGCTTTTGCGCCTGTCGCGATAGAAATTCTCCATGCGAAAAGTCTTTCGGCCCTTCGCCCATTTGTCGAATGTCGAGTGGTCGCAAATGAAGCGATTGTCGGGGTGGATGGTAACCGGAACGTCGAACGCCTGTTTCCAGCCGTCAATCATCTCCATCACGCGATATTCCGAAGCTTCGGTGATATGCACGGCCGTGACATGATGACGAGAGATGGCGCGCTTCACCTCGCCGGTGAAATTTCCTGAATTGCCTTCATCGTCCAGCGGCACATAATCAACCATCCAACCTTGGTCCCGCAGTTCTTCGGCATAATGGCGCATCGCGGAGAAGATGAAGGCAATCTTCTTAGGATGATGAGGTACATAACTTGCCTCTTCCATCACCTCCATCATCAAAATGACAGTATTTTCTCGGTCAGCCTCCCTTAATGTCGGCAGACTCGGTGAAAGCTGGTCTCCCAGCACGGGGATAAGGACTGTCATGGAGGCTGTAAAAAGCAGCTCATCGCTGGAGCGGCAATGCGGTACAAAGTGCAGCCGACTATTCCGACACCATGGACCACACCATATCCCCAATTTTTTCGCTGGATTTTTGATTTGGCCAATTCGGTGAAGATCCGGTTCTCACTCAGGTTTCTTATGAATTCACTGAAGTTTAATGGCCGCTTTTGCGGAGATGCAGCCGCTGAGCCAACGTCTGCTTATGGGGCGCGAAGCGGACATGGAATTCGACTGAACTGAATGTCTGCAACTGAGGCGTAAGCCGAAGTTGCTCACACGCGATCCGCAACGCCCGCTTGTTGCTTCCTCAGCGGATATTGGCTTTCGGATTTCTATGCTGTCGCCTGTTCACTCCTCATCCCCGTAGATCGCCACGCTCGCCTCACCCTCGCTGGTCGCCCGTCCGCGGTACATGCCGGCGGTGTTGAAGCTGTAGCCGGCCTGACCCCAGGGCGTGGCATAGATGATGCCGCCGTCGCCGCCGAGTTCGCCCAGTTCGGCGATCACGTCATCGGCGATTTGCTGGATTTCCTCGTCGGACAACATGAATTCGCTGCCGTGAACGACATAAGTGTCATTGCCGTCGGCGTCTTTCGGCATCGCCCGTTGCGCTTCCTCGATCGCTTCGGGGAAGCGCATGCGGATGCGGGCGCAGATTTCATGGGCGACGCCGAGGCGGATGAAATATTCGCCCGACCCGGTGGCGGAGATCGCGCAGCTGCGGTTGTCGGCATAGGTGCCCGCGCCGATCACCGGACTGTCGCCGATCCGGCCCCAGCGCTTGCCGGTCATGCCGCCGGTCGAGGTGCCGGCGGCCATATCGCCGTTCCTGTCCATCGCGACCGCACCGACCGTGCCGAATTTATAATCAACATCGGCGGCGCTGACCTTTTTGGTGCGCAGGTCGTCGATCTGTTTCAGCCGATAGGGGGTGGCATAATAGTCGGGCGTGACCTGCTCCAGCCCCTGTTCGCGGCTGAACTGGTTGGCGCCCTCGCCGGAGAGCATCACATGCGGGCTATGGTCCTTGACCGCGCGCGCCAGCAATATCGGGTTTTTGGTGCCGTTGATCCCGGCGACCGCGCCGGCGGACAGGTCGCTGCCGTCCATGATGCTGCTGTCGAGCTCGTTGGTCCTGTCCCAGGTCAAGACCGCGCCCTTGCCGGCGTTGAAATTCGGGTCGTTTTCCATCGCGATGATGGTGGCGGTGATGGCATCCATGGCGGTGCCGCCGTCTCTCAATATGTTGGAACCGATGGTCAGGGCCTTGTCGAGCGCCGCCCTGATCTCCGCGTCTTTTTCCGGCGTGATCCTATCGCGTTCGATCGTCCCCGCGCCGCCGTGAATGGCTATCGACCAATAGGGTTCCTGTTCGGGTCCGTCCTGCGCGCTTGCCGGTGCCGTGATGGCCGATAATGCAAGCGACAGGCCTAGGCCCCTGAGTAAATTGCGGATCATCACACGTCTCTCCCGATTGGCTCTTATCATTTCTGCGCGAACAGCCTATATGTCCGGCAAACAGGCCCTTCTGACAAGAGCAAAGATATGACCATAGACAATCCATCGCTGCGTCCCTGGCGCGATATCGATCGGCGCAAGTCCCGCCAGATCATGGTCGGCGATGTTCCGGTCGGCGGCGATGCGCCGATTACCGTGCAGACGATGACCAACACCTTAACCTCCGACGCCAAGGCGACGATCGACCAGATCCGCCGCTGCGAGGATGCGGGCGTCGATATCATCCGCGTGTCCTGTCCCGATGTCGAGAGCACGGCTGCGCTGAAAGAGATCGTGCGTGCCAGCAATGTGCCGATCGTCGCCGATATCCATTTTCACTACAAGCGCGGGATCGAAGCGGCAGAGGCGGGCGCGGCCTGTCTGCGGATCAATCCCGGCAATATCGGCTCTGCGGCGCGGGTGAAGGAAGTCATCGACGCGGCCAAGTCCAACGGCTGCGCGATCCGGATCGGGGTGAACGCGGGCAGTCTGGAAAAGGACCTGCTCGAGAAATATGGCGAGCCTTGTCCCGAGGCTCTGGTCGAGAGCGCGCTCGACCATATCAAGATCTTGCAGGACCATGATTTTCACGAGTTCAAGGTGGCGGTGAAGGCGAGCGACGTGTTTCTCGCGGTGGCGGCCTATTCACAGCTTGCCGATGCAGTGGATTGCCCGCTGCATCTCGGCATTACCGAGGCGGGCGGTCTGATCGGCGGCACCGTCAAAAGCTCGATCGGCATGGGCAATCTGCTCTGGGCCGGAATTGGCGACACGATCCGGGTGAGCCTGTCGGCGGAACCCGAGGAAGAAGTGCGTGTCGGCTATGAAATGCTCAAGGCGCTTGGCCTGCGCACGCGTGGTGTCCGGGTCGTGTCCTGCCCGAGCTGCGCGCGGCAGGGCTTTGACGTGATCCGCACGGTGCAGACACTGGAAGAACGGCTTCAGCATATCCGCACACCGCTCTCGCTCTCGGTGCTTGGCTGCGTGGTCAACGGTCCGGGCGAAGCGCGCGAGACCGATATCGGCATCACCGGCGGCGGCAAGGGCAAGCATATGGTCTATCTCTCCGGCGTCACCGACCATCATGTCGCCGACGATGATATGGTCGATCATATCGTCAAGCTGGTCGAGGCGAAGGCGGCGGAGATCGAGGCGGGGGTCAGCGAGGCGGCCTGAAGCGCCAGGTGGTCATAATGACCGTTCGCCCTGAGCCTGTCGAAGGGCCTTTCCGGGCTATCGCTTTGTCAGTGTTACGAGGGCCAAGGTGCTTCGACAGGCTCGGCACGAACGGGATTTGCTGTAATTCATTCTATGCTATGCTCGGAAAAGTGCCCGCCAAATTTTGCTGAAGGATGATTCCTCATGACCCCGACCCGCAAACGCGCAACCGACTTTCATCCCCATATTCTCGAAATATTCGACGGCTATGTCCACGGCGTGATTTCGAAGCGGGACTTCATCCGGCAGGCCGGGAAATTTGCCGCTGCGGGCGTGACCGGGGCGATGATCCTCGATCAGTTGCAGCCCGATTACGCCTGGGCGGCGCAGGTCGAGCCGGATGATCCGGCGATCCTTGCCGAGCGGATCGGCTATGAGAGCCCCGAAGGCCATGGCACAATCAACGCGCTGATGGCCAGGCCCTCCGGAGCGACCGGCAAGCTGCCCGCGGTGCTGGTGATCCACGAAAATCGCGGGCTCAATCCCTATATCGAGGATGTCGCGCGGCGGGTGGCCAAGGCCGGCTATCTGGCGCTGGCGCCCGACGGTCTGTCCCCGCTCGGCGGCTATCCCGGCAATGATGACGACGGGCGGACGATGCAGCGGACGCTCGATGGCGCGAAACTGATGGAAGATTTCTTCGCCGCTTTCGAATTTCTGCGCGATCATGACGGGTCGACCGGCAAGGTTGGCGCGGTCGGATTCTGCTATGGCGGCGGCGTCTGCAATGCGCTGGCGGTGGCCTATCCCGATCTGGCCGCCTCGGTGCCTTATTACGGACGCCAGCCGGACGCGGCCGATGTCCCGGCGATCGAAGCACCGCTGATGATCCATCATGCCGGCAATGACGAGCGGATCAACGCCGGCTGGCCCGCCTATGAAGCCGCTTTGTCGGAGCATCAGAAAGAATATAGCGTCCATTTCTACCCCGATGTGAACCACGGTTTCCACAATGACACGACGCCGCGCTATGACGAGGAAGCGGCCAGATTATCGTGGAAACGGACGCTGGCTTTCTTTGACGCGCATTTGCGCGCCTAGCGGGCAAGGCGGGCAATCAGCTGGGGTCGCTGAGCGGCATCATCTCGCTCTCCAGCCAGTTGCCAACATCGGACAGCTGCTCGAGCCTGGCATTCTGTAAAACCTGCGCCGCCAGATCCGCGAGTGTGACTGTCTTCAAACTTTCCCGAAACGCGCGTTCGGCGACAGCGAAAGCCGAAGCAATTTGGCAGGGGTTCTTACAGTCCCTTCGCTTCAGGCCACAGGGCCCGTTCTGCCGGATTTCGGTGCAGCGGAAGGCGGGGGCACGGCCTTCGATCGCCGCCGTGATATCCCACAGCGAGATGTCGGTGGCCGGCTTCGCCAGCCGGTAGCCGCCATGGACGCCGCGCGAGGATTGCGCGATCCCGGCCTTGCTGAGCGCCTGCAACTGCTTCGCCATATAGGCGGTAGGCACGTCGTGATAGCGGGCGAGCGCTTCGGCTTTCAGGCCGCGACCGTCCGGTAGTGCGATCATCATCACCGCGGCATGGGCCGCCCACTCAACGCCTTTGGAAATCTGCAAGATTTGACTCTCTTTTTAATTCGGACAATATATATCCGAATAACATGGACTCGGGTTGATTTGAAGGAGAAATTGCATGCTGATGGGAAAGCCCGACCTGCTCGACCGCGTGGCGCAGATGCTGGTTTTGGGCGTGGGCCTGTTCGCTTTGTTGTTCGGCCTGTTCATGATCATCCGGCCGCTCGACTGGTATGTCGCGATTCCGACGGTCATCACCACCGGACCGCCGAACCAGCATTTCATCCGCGATATCGGGATTGCCTATGCGGCCTGCGGGATCATCCTGCTTTACGCGAGCATCAATATCCACATGCGCTGGCTTGCCGCTTTTGCGGGCGCATTATGGCTGTCGCTGCATGGTGTGCTGCATATTTACGAAGTGTCAGTCGGGATTTGCTCGCCCAATGCCTTTGTCGCCGATGCGCCCGGCGTGCTCGGGCCACCGCTGCTGGTGTTCCTGGCGCTCGGCATCTTGTTTGCCCGTCAGCGCGTGGCAGCAGCCGGTCTTCCCGCGCCGCTGTTGCTTAAGGCCTCGACAGCGGGAGCCGATGAGAGCGAAAAGCAATATCTTGAGGAAATCGCCGCCGCGCCCGGTCATGCATTTGAAAAATTCGCCCATTTTCTGCCGGCGTCCCTGCATCGTCATGTCGCTCCCGCGCAACTTTGCCACGCCGCGCGTCTGGGCGCCAATATGGTCGAGGATTGCGGTCCCTGTGCGCTGAGTTCGGCGCGATGGGCGCTGTTCGACAATGTCCCCCGGGAAGCGGTCAATCGCTGGTTGAGAGCCGATCCGGATATGCCCGGAGACGAGGCGCTGGCGCTGCAATTCGGTCGGGCCATCGGATCACAGTCGATCGATGCCTTTGATCTTGGTGACCGGATAGAGGCGCAATATGGTCGCGACGTCCGTTTCGAACTGGCGATGGCCGCTGCAATGGTGCGCGCCTTTCCCGCGATGAAACGCGGGCTTGGCCTGACAAAAGCCTGTTCCCTCACGCCGCTGGAAGTGTAATAGCCGGCGGATGAGATTCTTGCTGCTTGTTCTGGCCGGTCTGGCCCTTGTTCCGCTGTCTGCCGTGTCGGCAGAACCACATGGTGGTGATCACCCCGAATCCCGGCCGTTCGATCAGGAAGCAGACGCCTCGGCGCTGATCGATGCGGCGCTGGCGCGTGCACAAATTGCCGAAAAACGGGTGATTGCCGTGATGGGGGCCAACTGGTGTCATGACAGCCGCGGACTGGCGGGATGGTTCGCCGAACCGCGTTTCGCCGCGATGCTGATGCCCAAATATGAAATTGTCTATGTCGATGTCGGCTACAAGGACCGGAATATCGATATCGCGCAGCGCTTTGGTGTGAATGCGATCAAGGGCACGCCGACGGTTCTGGTGCTGTCGGCGGACGGGGCGTTGCTCAACCGCAAGTCCGCTCCGAAATGGCGCAATGCGGCGAGCCGTACGGAAGCGGATATCTTCACCTATTTCGCTCAATTTTCCCCCGAACTCTGAACCGAAGGAAAGCAGGTGCCCCGCGCATTGACCTATGTTCCGATCCTGTTGGCGGTAATCGCCGTTGCGCTATTTTTTTTGCCGCTGAGGCTTGCCGTGGGCATGGCCGGGCTGGAAGGTTCGCGCTTCTCGGCGAAGGCGATCACCGGGTCTGTCTGGAGCGGACGGATCGAGGGCGCGCAGATTGGGCCGTTTCCGCTCGGTGATCTAGACGCCGGGGTCCGGTTCCTGCCGCTGCTGACCGGAAGGTTGCTGATGGATCTGGAGCGACCGGCGACTCCCGGCGATGACGGTCTGGTCGCGACTGTCGGCAAGGCGGGCAAAAGCTTGCTGGTGCAGGATGTCACAACGGTACTTGGCGTTGGCCGCCAACTGGCACCGCTGCCAGCTTCCGACATCGACCTGCGCGGGGTTAGCATCAGCTTTGCCGGAGGCCGTTGCCAGTCGGCGAGTGGCCAGGTGCGGGTGTCGCTGGATGCGAATATTCCGGGACTCGACCTCAAGCAGGGCTTGCTTGGTAATGCTCAATGTCAGGACGGGGCGCTGGTGCTGCCGCTGCAAAGCGGTTCCGGCATGGAGCAGTTGACGCTGAAACTCGAAGGCAACGGCTTCTATACCGCACGACTATTCCTGTCGGGTAGCGACCGTGCATGGACATTGCTGTTGCCGACGCTGGGCTTCCGCAACGTTCCGGGTGGCTATGCGATCAAGGTGGCTGGCCGGTTGAACCGTTGAATTCCATCAGCATCTGTCCGGTTCTCAATTCAAGGTGGCTATTCCAGGTGGGCAAGAATAGTCCCAGACAGTTGATTCAAGAAGCTATAGACCTCATTTGAAACCTCAGGAGCAAGCCCGGAAAATGTCAGCCAAATTGAAATTCTCGATTCTCGACCTTTCCTCGGTGTTGCAGGGGGGTGATGTCAGGGGCGCACTCGACCGGTCGCTGGCGCTCGCGCAACATGGCGAGTCTCTCGGTTACGAGCGGTTCTGGATGGCCGAACATCACGGAATGGAAGGCATTGCCAGCGCAGCAACGGCGGTGGCTCTGGCGCATATCGGGCAGGGGACCAAATCGATCCGGATTGGTGCCGGCGGCATTATGCTGCCCAATCACGCGCCGATGGTTATTGCCGAGCAATTCGGGACGCTCGAAGCGCTCTATCCGGGACGAGTGGATCTGGGCCTCGGTCGCGCGCCCGGTTCCGATCAGCGTACAGCCCACGCGTTGCGCCGCAATCTGACCAGCGACGCGAATGAATTCCCGCGTGATGTCTTGGAGTTGCAGGCCTTTCTCGCGGGGGATGACAGGCTCGGCCTCAAGGCGACGCCGGGGCAGGGGACGAATATTCCGCTCTACATATTGGGCAGCAGCCTGTTCGGCGCGCAACTCGCAGCGGCTCTCGGTCTGCCTTACGCCTTCGCATCGCATTTCGCGCCTCAGATGCTCGATGATGCGCTGACCATTTACCGGCGTGACTTCAAGCCGTCAGAACAGCTTGCGGAGCCCTATGTGATCTGCGGTTTCAACATCTTTGCCGCCGATAGCAGCGAGGAAGCGGAGTTTCATGCCACTTCGATGCTGCAGAGCTTTGTCGCGCTGCGCACCGGCAATCCGGGCAAGCTGCCACCGCCGGTTGAAGGCTATCGCGAAAGCCTGCCGCCTCAGGCCCAGGCGATCCTTGAACAGACGCTGCAAGGCAGTGCTGTGGGCGCGCCCGATGAAGTCAAGACGGGCGTCGAGCGGTTCATCGAACGGACCGGCGCTGACGAGTTGATTATCGCCGGGTCGATCTTCGACCAGGCAGCGCGCGAGAAAAGCTATGCCATCGCCGCAGATATTCGCGACCAGATCGCAGCCTAGGGCCGATTTCATACACACAAGTCTTGATTTTATGACCTGGTCTGCGCATGACTCTGGCCGATCAAAAATCCGGATTAGACGTCCCCGAGGGAGAAGAAATATTGCCACGTTCAGGTAGAAATTCAGCGCTTAGAGACTTCCTGAAAAGTGAAGCAGCGGGCGGCATATTGCTGATGTTTGCCGCCGCGCTGGCGATGGTGGTGGCCAACAGTCCGCTTTATGAAATGTACCATCATTTCCTGCATGAAATAAAGGGGCCGGTCCTTTCTGCAAAACTGGGTCCCATGACCCCGCATTTGTGGATCAATGACGGGTTGATGGCGATTTTCTTCCTGCTCGTCGGGCTGGAAATCAAGCGGGAATTTGTCGACGGCCGGCTCAACAGCTGGGATCGTCGACGTCTGCCGGTGGTCGCTGCTGCGGCCGGGATGGCGGTTCCGGCGCTGATCTATCTGGTCATCGTCAAGGATTTTCCCGCACTCTACAACGGCTGGGCGATTCCGGCGGCGACCGATATTGCCTTTGCAATCGGCGTGCTGGCCCTGCTCGGACCGCGCGCGCCGACTTCGCTCAAATTGTTTCTGGTTACCGTCGCGATCGTCGACGACATGGGCGCAGTGGCGATTATCGCTCTGGTCTATACCGCGGAGATCAACGGCGCTGCCCTCCTCGCCAGCGCGGCGATACTGGCGATCATGTACACGATGAACCGCAATGGCGTACTCAAGCTCTGGCCCTATCTGATCTTCGCTGCATTGCTCTGGTATGCGGTGCTGATGTCCGGCGTCCATGCGACGATAGCCGGCGTATTGGCGGCGATGGTCATCCCGATCGTGGTCACGCCGACCTCGCCGGATGCGGAAAATTCTCCGCTTCACCGGCTCGAACACGCGATTTCGCCGTGGAGCGCATTCCTGATCGTGCCGGTTTTCGGCTTTGCCAATGCCGGCGTCTCGCTTCAGGGCATCGGCATGGACCAGATTTTCGCACCTTTGCCATTGGGTATCGCTGCCGGCCTGTTCTTCGGCAAGCAGATCGCGATTTTCGCCAGCGTCTGGATTTCGGTCAAAACCGGCTTCGCCGGACGGCTGGGCGGCGCGAGCTGGCTGCAGGTCTATGGGGTCGCGATGCTCTGCGGCATCGGTTTCACGATGAGCCTGTTCATCGGGGCACTGGCCTTCCCGGGCAATGAGCTCCTTATCGAGGAAGCCAAGATCGGCGTGCTCGGCGGATCTCTGCTTTCCGCGGTCGTCGGTTTCTGTGTCCTGCGCTTTGCGCCGCAGGGACGGCATCTGGAATCGCTGGACGAGGACGAAGCCGAGGAGCTGCTTGAGGCATTGCCGAATAGCGAGGCGCAGAAGCTGAAAGACGCTCTGTGAAAAACACCGGGCTTGTTGCCGCTGCCTGTCTGGCTATCTCGGCCTGTGCGCCGGCTGTCGAGCCATTGCCTGCCCCTGTTGTCACCGACACGATCGGCCTGAAAGCAGCGAATGAACTTGGCGATATAGCCGCTGACTATGTGAAGCTTTCGCTCGCTCTGGGCGAAAAGGAAACCGGCTATGTCGATGCATATTATGGCCCGCCGAAATGGGCGGAAGCGGCCAAGAACGATCCGCGCGACATGCGGGAGCTTGGCAATGCGATCGTCGATCTCATGCTGCGGCTCGATGGTACGCCGTCCAGCGATGATCCGCTGGTCGAGGCCCGCAAACGCTTTCTCTCGGCGCAGCTGGAAGCCGCGCTCACTCGCCATGCGATGATGCAGCAGGAAGTCTTTCCATTTGTTGAAGAGGCCAAGGGGCTGTTCGGAGTAACACCAGAGCTTCGGCCTCTGGAAGAATTTGATCCGGTGCTCGAGGAAATCGAGGACATCGTTTCCGGCGACGGACCGCTGAGCGAGCGGGTGGCTGCTTTCGAGAGCGGCTATATCATCCCCAAAGACCGGCTGAAGACAGTGTTCGACACCGCGATTGCCGAGTGCAAAGCGCGGACTGCGACCCATTTTGATCTGCCGGATGGCGAGAATTTCAAGA
>TARA_R110001599_G_scaffold319121_4_pt1 | contig 12616 bp, 11 predicted proteins | sample TARA_R110001599 | Tara Oceans TARA_R110001599 (sample SAMEA4398360) | marine metagenome | biome: Polar Biome; feature: [MES] marine water layer (ENVO:01000295) within the mesopelagic zone...; material: water (ENVO:00002006), including particulate matter (ENVO:01000060) such... | reverse complement strand
GCCGGCTGCTTGAATACCTTAGCTGGAGGAGGTTCTTTACTTGCTTTACCAGTGATGATATTTCTAGGCTTACCTCCGAATGTTGCCAATGCCACCAATCGCATTTGGGTCTTTTTCAATGGTCTCTTCGTACAGTGATTAAAATCCACAAACACTAGGCCCCTCTTTGTAAACAAGCTTATTCAGAACAAAAAAAGCCTCTTTCAGAACAAAAAAGGTGTCAAGAGAATAAGTTAATACATTTTTGCTTATAGAATTGAGAGTTTTAAAAAAGCACTTATATATTAGAGGCCGATTTCTTTCACCTTTAGAACTATTCTAGTCATCCAGAAGGCCTATGTATAGACTCAATCTATTTAGACTCTGTGACTTTTTTCTTAAAACTTATGATCAACGTAACAAAGACGTTTCTACCCCAAAAAGACGTTTATCAATCTTATTTAGATAGAATTTGGAATAGCGGGTGGATAACAAACAATGGGGACTTGTGTCAAGAGTTAGAAGAAAAAATCGCGAAATTTCATGGGGTTGAAAATGTAATATTGACAGCCAATGGTACGCATTCTTTGCAGCTGGCACTAAAAATTCTAAATTTAAGAGGTGAGGTGATAACAACGCCTTTCAGCTATATAGCAACATCTGCTGCTGCTGTATGGGAAAACCTAAGTCCTGTGTTTGTAGACATTGATGTTGAACACCTTACCATTGATGAAAATAAAATTGAGGACGCAATTACTGAAAAGACCTCCGCTATTTTGGCCACCCATGTATTTGGAAACCCCTGTAATGTTGAGGTTATTGACCGAATTGCAAAAAAACACAACCTAAAAGTCATTTACGATGCTGCACATTGTTTTGGAGTTGAACATAAGCAGCAATCCATATTCAACTTCGGAGATATAAGCGCCTGTAGTTTTCATGCTACAAAAATTTTCCATACAGCCGAAGGTGGAGCCCTATTTACAAAGAACCTCGAACTACACAACAAGCTGGCATACTCAGCCAATTTCGGTCACTCTGGAAACTATGATTATCAGGGACTGGGTATTAATGCCAAAATGAGTGAATTACAAGCGGCTATGGGCTTAAGTATTATGCCCAGTATAAATGAAATACTTCTATCAAGAAAAAAAGCTGTAGAAATCTACGAGAGCCTTTTAGTTTTTGACAGGCTAAGTAAGATGAAGATCCGAGAGGACACTAAATGGAATTACTCTTACTTTCCTGTAATCTTTGAATCGGAGTATGCTTTATTGACGTGTTTGGCCCATTTGAATGAAAACGACATCTTCCCGAGGAGGTACTTCTATCCTTCTCTAAACAAAATAGAATACCTTAATGGGCAGCACATGCCTATTTCAGAGTCCATTGCTGAGAGAATCCTTTGCCTACCCCTTTATCATGACTTAAGACATGAAGAAATTACAATCATTTGTAATGTGATAAATAAACTGGTAGTAAATGAAAGCCTAACTGCTCATATCAATTTCTAAGTATATGAAAATAGGCATTATGCAAGCATATTTTTTTCCATATATAGGCTATTTTCAAGTTATAGATGCCGTTGATAAGTTCTTGATATACGAAAACGTTAGCTTCAGGAAGAGGACTTGGATTACTCGAAACAGATTGCTCGGAAAATCGACAGGAGAACCTTTCCTAATTAATGTACCTGTATCTCAGGGAAGTTCAAATAAAACGATAAGTGACATAACAATAAACAACGACTCGGACTGGCGTAATAACCTACTACAAGCCATTTATCATAATTATAAACGAGCAGACTTCTTTGAGCTTGTTTACCCAATTATAGCTGAATGCGTACATTTCAAACATGAGTCACTTCATAATTATAATTCAAGGATAATACTCAAGTTATGTCAGCTTTTAAGTATCCAAACAAGAATTGAATTCCGACATAAACGCTATATACCGCTGGAAAACAACCTTAAATCACAAAAGGAAATACTTTATAAAAATTCCAAAACACGTAGAATCATAGAAATTTGTTCAACAGAAGGTGCAAATGAATACATCAATTCAATTGGGGGAACTGACTTATACCAAAAACAGGATTTCATCAAGAAAGGCGTGAAGCTTAATTTTGCTAAACCACTCACGCCTACCTCATACAATCAGTTCAATAATACTTTTACACCCCATTTATCCATTATTGATCTGTTAATGCATACTGGGGTTGAGAATACTAGGGTTGAATTAAAAAATTACGAACTAATTTAATTTTGATCTATGACCCTATCAGAATCAGTTTCAATCTTTGTAGATGACCAGTTAGATTACTATAAACAGTGGATTTTGGACAAACCCTTAATCATTTCTCATGACCATGTTAACGACTTAAAGCTTCTGCAAAAAATCATATACAAAATGATAGTTCATTTTGTATATGATTATCAAGCATTCAAGCATTTAATGCCTGTTTCAAGTGAGGTTGAAGATATCTTAAGAATGTGTGAACAAAGGCCCTATAAAGCAGGCACCTATCGCACAGACTTCGTATATGACCATGCTAATCAGGTGAAAATAATAGAAATAACCTCTCGATTTGCTCTTAACGGAATGTTTCTAGCCGCTGTCATCAATAAAGTAGCAAGCCAACATAAGCAGACCCATTTCTCCGACCTTAGCACAGAAAGTATTTATGATGATATATTTAAGCACTTCGAAGTACACTTATCTGAAGTGACCTCTATACACATCCTATTTGGAGAAGATAAAAAAAACGAGTCCAAAATCTATAAGAGTATTTTCGAAAGAATTGGCAAGCCAGTTTACAGTGTTAATGTATCTGAAATAGAGGAGAATATAAATGAGATGGAATCTTCATGGATCATAAGCGAATTAGCTTTTGATGAAATCCTCTCTATACCGTCCGGTACAATGGAAAAGTTGACTCGATTAAATGTTACCAATGATTTTAGAACCATTTTCTTAACTCACGACAAACGATTCTTCGATGTATTAGGAAATAATAGTTTTCAAGCCTCGGTCCTATCACATGACGAACGTGCTTTTTTCAGCAAATTCTACGTCCCCACTTACTCATACAGTCCAACATCACCCATCTGGCATCATGCATCCCGTAACAAATCACAGTGGGTTGTCAAACCATGTGCGTTAGGTAAAAGTCAAAAAGTCCACGCAGGAATTGTAACCGACTCAAAAGACTGGGAACAAATATTTCAAGAGGAAGATCTTACGGAATTCGTACTTCAAAAATGGGTAGATCAAACACCAATCCAAGGAGAGATTAACGGAGTGAAATATAATGATTTTGTGACGGGTACACTTCTATTCTTTGACAATAATTTCTTTGGTTTCGGTGACTTTAGAACTTCCTCCTACCCAGTAACTAATATAAAAGATCATAGAAAGGCATCCTCACTCATTCTTAACGACCAGCCACAAAAAGATTTTTTTAACGACTACAATCTTATTTGTTAACACCACTATGCCAAACCCAAACACTCCCGAAGCTTTGAGCGAAGTCGAACTTAATTCTCTACCAACAGAAAAAGAGATTTTAGAGTATGAAAGACATGGTTGGTATATTAGTAAGAAAATTCTTCCAGACACCCTTTTAGATAATGCAATTCTTGGAGTTAGTGAGTTTTATAACGGGAAAAGGGACTTCCCATTTGCTACAACCCAAAGTATAGCACAGTCTACAGGTAGTGAAAAAGAACTCAGGAATGACGAATTTGTTAGTCTTCAGAAAAAAGAATTTCAAAAAATAATTTTTCAGCCGTTGATAAGTGCAATAGCTGCTAAATTGGCGAGAACTGATGAAGTTAGATTATTTGCTGATTCACTGATATGCAAGTATCCGTCTAAGGTAAAAGGAGCCATTGGGTGGCATACTGATAAAGCGTACTGGCCTACATGTTCCTCTGATAACATGCTTACAGCTTGGATTCCACTACAAGACTGTACAGTCGAAATGGGAACGTTAATTCACTTAGACGAAAGCAACAAATGGAGGGATCAGACCGATTTCAAATCACTCCTATCATTCAATGATCATAAAATCACGAACTTTGAAAAGTTCCTAACTAAGCACAAGCCATCTGCAAAGAAAAAATTGATGCTCCTTAAAAAAGGACAGGTTAGTTTCCACAATTGCCACACAATTCATTGTAGTCAAGTCAATATGAGTAATGAAAATAGATTAGCTTTTGCCATTCACATGCAAGACCGAGACAACTCTTATCAAAAGGCTTATAATGAAAGCGGAGTGTCTATTAAAATTGGTTACGATGATTTATGTGCCAAAGACGAAAATGGCTTACCTAATTATCGTGACTCTACAATATTTCCAATACTGTGGAAAACAAATATTCAATAGATATGAGCTTCGAAGAATTTAAACAGCACTATCAGAAAGTACCCGTCATTGAGTACCCTCACAAAAGGACAGACAATATTGGATTAGTCACGGTAAGAGTATTGGCTTATAACCACATAAATTTTATAGCTCAATGTTTAGACGGTATCCTGATGCAAGAGACCTCTTTTGACTATGAAGTATTAATTGCAGAGGATGACTCAAATGACGGAACCCGAGAAATCTGCATGAAATATGCTCAGAAATATCCTTATAAGATTAGACTACTACTGAACTGCAGGGAAAATAATGTATCAATAAATGGTAAGGCGACCGGAATATTTAATAGCACCTATTCTAACTTCAGTATCCACTCCAAATATATAGCGATGTGTGAGGCTGACGACTATTGGACCGACCCAACTTCCCTAGAAAAGCGAGTCAGATTTCTAGAGGAAAATAATGAATTCTCCATGTGTTTCCATAACTCAATCGGCCTTGATGAAAATGTTAGCAACGACAAACCAAAGCCATTGATCAAATTAAAAAAGGATAAAACCATCTCTCATTTGGAAATGGTTAATTACTCTTCTCCAACTTCAACTATAGTCTACAGAAACGGATTCATTAACAAGTTTGACCATTCAATGACACAAATCTTATGTGGAGATGCCATATTAAAAGGTAAGCTGAGCCTCATTGGACATGCTAGGTATATCAATAGCATAAGGCCAGCAATTTACAGATATCACGATGGAGGTATTTGGAGTAGCATAAACATGATAGAGCAAATTAATCATTCTTTAAAGGCCTGGAAATATCTGATCACAAAAGTATTTAGAGGCACCGAAAGAGGGCAGGAATCAATCCGTGCAATATCTTATAAATACCTTTCACTTTTCGTATTATTTCTTGTACATAAAAAAACTATCCAACTCGGATTATTAAAAAGTAGTTATAAGTATGCTAAAATGGGAGACACGAATCTTTTAGCTATAGGTAAATCTTGGTTTCTGTCTAAGCTTAAATCTTAGTCATATATGCGGCAAAATTTAAAAGTATCAGTCAATCATTTTATAAAGGGAGATTTCGATAATGAAAAATTGGCACAATCTGCTCTAGATAAAATGAATTTAGAAGGTTATTGCCTAATACATAATTTCATCCCTAATACGAGTTCCATTTTAGAGTCAAGTAATGCTTTTATACGGTTCATTAATAAAATTGGAGACCCCGTTTCACATGATTCTAATAATTCTATTATCTGGGATATCAGTCCCAACAAAACTCTAAATGATGGAATCATAACTTACTCTGAGCACTCTCATGAAGCTGAGCTACACACCGATAGTCAATACAGTCGATACCCTGAAGAATATTTCGGTTTGCTAACTTTGAGAAAGGCCTGCTGTGGAGGAGGGGAGTCGTACTTGTTAAGCCTCAATGACATACTTAGAGAATTGGGAGAACTTCCAAATGGAACGAAAACCGAAGAAATTTTAAAAAGTAGTGAATACCCTTTCATTGTACCAAATGTCTTTAAGCAAGCGCAAGGTGAAAAAGAGTATAATTTCGGACCTATTTTAGGACTAAATGAAATTAGGTTTCGTGTTGATACGCTTGAAAAAGCATTAAAAGAGAAACCTGATTCGTGTACAAAAGAGCAAGCTCAAGCCTATTATCAATTAAAAAATATCATAATCAACTCTCCTTCTATAAAACGCTTTTTTCTGGAAGATGGTGATCTACTATTAGTGAATAACAAAACCATGTTACATGGTAGAAGTCAGTTCTCAGACCCAAATAGACACCTGCTTAGAATTAGATTTAATACAAGAAGAGTCATTTAAAATGAACTACCTATAATTGATAGATTACCATGAAGAAAATTAAAAAAAAGGCCTAATTGACAATACTTAGACAGAAAGTGAAAAGCGGGTTAATTTGGGCTGCCACAGAGCTCATTGTAACCCGAGGAACAAAACTAGTAACAGCCATTTTACTTACCCGACTACTATTGCCCAGTGAGTTTGGTCTAGTAGCATTAATTATGATTTTCATTGCAGTTGCCAATGCTTTGGTTGATGGGGGACTAGGAAATTCAATTATTAATGACAATAGCTCAACAGAAGTAGACTTCTCCACTGTATTCTTTATAAACCTCTCTACCAGCGCATTAATATATATAGTTCTTTTCTTATCCTCTCCATTCATTGCTTCGTACTTCAAAGAACCAACACTTACTAACATCATAAGGGTTTATGGTTTAACAATAATAGTAACAGCATTCACAGCTGTCCAAAAAAGCATATTGATAAAAAACATGGCTTTCAGGGAACTCACAATTCTAAGTCTACCAGGAATATTCATTGGCTCTCTCATAGCCATAATTCTTGCCTATAATGATTACGGCATTTGGAGTCTTGTATTCCTTGAGATTTCTACGCAACTATTAATATCAATACTAATATGGATAAAGTCTAAATGGATTCCTTCTTGGACCTTCAATGTTAAAAGAGCTAAACACCACTGGAGATATGGCTATAAGCTGATGCTTTCTTCTATAATGAACTGTGTATTTACCGAAATATACTCTGTACTTATCGGGAAGAAATTCTCAATTTCAGCCCTAGGATATTACAACAGAGCCAGAGCTTACAACATCTATGGTGTAGATCTAGTTTCGAGTATTATATCAAAAGTAAGCTTCCCGCTACTATCATCAATTAAGGAAGATATAGACAAAGTATCTAAAACATACAGGTCTATACTTAAATCTGTGTTTTTCCTAGTCACTCCTATTATGTTTACATTAGGGATTATAGCTGAACCTCTATTTCTATTTTTGTTTTCAGAAAAGTGGTTAGGATCAGTTAAGTACTTTCAGATTCTAACTCTTTCCAGTATTCTAATTCCCATACACAGCTTCAATATTAATATTTTCAAAGTACTTAGCCGTACTGATTTGTTCTTAAAGATCGAAGTCATTAAAACTATATTAATGACTGGTGTAATCCTTATTGGCCTTTTTTACGGTCTTGATGAATTTATATGGGCCATGGTAGCCTCCTCTTATATAAGTTTATTCATTAACAGTTATTATAGTAAACGTTTGATCGGGTATAATACTATTACTCAACTGAGAGATATGCTTCCTACTTTTAGTATCGCAGCTTTCTCTACATTATTAGGTTACTTTACAATTAACGCTCTCCAAGAAGAGACTGAGGTATTACAGATAATATGTGTTTCCGCTCTTACCCTATCTACATACGTTCTTGTTAACTTCATTCTGAAAACTAGCTCCTATGAGGATTTCAAATCAAACTTTAAACTGATATTTTTAAACTGATAGAATGTTGACAAAAAAAATAGAGCCCACTCCGAAACATACACCACCCATTAACTAAAATGAACTATCAAATCATACTAATACTCCTAGCAGTCGGCCTAATAGCCGGCTGCTTGAATACCTTAGCTGGAGGAGGTTCTTTACTTGCTTTGCCAGTGATGATATTTCTAGGCTTACCTCCGAATGTGGCCAATGCCACCAATAGGGTAGCCATAGTTTTACAAAACATATTTGCCGTACTCGGCTTTAAAAGCAAAGGAGTCTCAGTTTATCCATTCAATGTTTGGCTGGGCATTTCTGCTTTTTTCGGATCTATTCTAGGCGCTTTCCTAGCTGTTGACATCAATGAGGATGTATTCAATAGAATCCTCGCCTTTGTCATTGTTGGGGTTGTCATTTACATGGCACTCAACCCACTCAAGTATTTCAAAAAGGAAGAAAACACCAGCAAAAAAGCAACCCTCACTTCCATTATCATCTTCTTCTTTATAGGTATTTACGGAGGCTTTATTCAGGCTGGAGTAGGCTATCTTATGATCATGGCGCTCACCCTAGTAAATGGTTTTAGCTTAGTAAAAACGAACAGTATAAAAGTATTTGTAGCACTAACCTATACATCGGTGGCTTTGGCCATCTTCATTTATTATGACATCATCAATTGGGAGTTTGGAATTCCGTTGGCCATTGGGCAAGCATGTGGCGGCTGGTTAGCAAGCCGTTGGAGTGTGAAGTTGGGCGACAATTGGATTCGCTATTTCGTGATGATTACTGCTTCAGCCTTTGCCGTTAAGCTATTCTTCTTTTAGTTTTTTCTTCAATTGAAAACCTCGGGGTTCCTTCTTATTAGACTGAAATTTATTCATGATCTTGATTTGGTTCAACAGCCAAAGAATACGCTCTTCTGGAGTGCGCTTCAAGGACTGCTCTAACATATAGCGTTCTGATTCCTCGTGAGACTTAAAAATACGGATTGACTTACCCATGTCTAAAGCTATCAAAAATGACTCCGATTTGAAACGCTTATGCTATTTTAGATTCATGGAAGAAGTATTACAGCAATTAGAGAAGAAAGTCCGCAGTCTGGTTCAGCCCACTGATGAAGAATGGGAAGCTTTTACTCAAAAATGGAGGCCCTTTTCCTTCGATAAGAATCATCGAGTGACAAACCTAGGCGAAATAGAGCCCTATTTTTACTTCGTTACGAAAGGAGTCATCCGCGGCTACTTCATAAAAGAAGGCGAAGAGTTCAACATTGGCTTTTCATATGCTGGAGAGTACAGTGGCATATACGATTCTTTCATGCTTCAAAAACCATCTCAATACGCATTAGAAGCACTCTCGGAAACTTCAGGCATTAGAATAAAGCACCATGATCTAATGGCTTTATTTGACGAATACAAGGTTTTTGAGCGCTGGGGACGTCTCTTCAATCAAGGCATTTTGGCGGGCTTTGGTATTTTCATTCAGTCGATCTTGGCCGATTCAGCCGAAGACCGCTTTAATCGTTTAATGCAGCAAAGCCCGCACATTTTTCAGCTTGTTCCGCAAAAACATTTGGCTTCCTACTTAGGCATGTCTGCCGAAACTTTTAGCCGAATGAGAAAAAAGACGATGTAGTTCTTTCTTGATTTAAATCAAGTTCGTTTCCCTCTATTGCCTTTAGTTTTGTTCCAAACTCAAAAACAATGACAATCAGTACTCAGAAATACCTAGATGGGGTCATAAACGATCTCGAGGAGGCCGTGACTAAAGTGGCAAACCTTACAGAAGATTTAAATGAGAAAACCTTAAATCAACCTGAAGCTGAAGGTAAATGGAGCATGCTACAGTGTATTGAGCACATTACTTTGGCCACAGCGATTTATGTAAAAAACTTTAGGGAGAAGCTAGATGATCAACAGCTTCCGGCAGCAGCAGACAATTACAAAGGTCATTGGAAAGGTCGAATGTTTGCTAAAATGAATGCTCCAAAGCCTGAAGGGGATATTCCAATGAAGGTGAAAACCTTCAAATTTCTGGAGCCCAAAAGTCAACTCAGTTCTCAATCCGTAATGGCCGAATTCAAGCAGGTTCATGAACAGATGATCGCCTTAGTAGAGAAAAGTCGTGCGGTGAATATTGACCGCATAAAAGTACCCACTGCTTTGGGCTCAATGGTGAAACTGAGATTGGGAGAAGCGCTTCGCTTTATCGTAGCCCACACGCAGCGACATTTGGTACAGCTTGAACGCATAAAAAATACGGTAGTAAAATAATTTAGGGGAAGAAAATCTTCCCCTAAATTGAATTTCTTACTCGTCCCTCAATCGCTCCGAAGGGTTTGAAACCGCAGCCTTGAAGGTTTGAAAGCTGATGGTAACAAAGGCGATCGCTCCCGCTATAAAAGCCGCCAGTAAAAATGGTGATGCACCCAGCGTGGTCCGGTAAGCGTAACCGGCCAGCCAGTCGTTCATAAAATACCAAGCCACTGGGAATGCCAAAAGCATGGCCACAATAATCAGGATGACAAACTCTTTGGAAAGGATCCCCACAATTTGCTGTACCGAAGCCCCCAGCACCTTTCTAATGGAAATCTCCTTGCTACGTTGCGACACCGTAAACGAAGCTAAGCCAAACAAGCCTAAGCAAGCTAGGAAAATGGCCAAGCCCGAGAACAAAGTAAACAATTGGCTACGTTGGGTTTCTGTAGTATAAAGGTTCTTGAATCGATCATCCAAAAAATTATAATTCAGTGGGGCATTGGGGGAAAACTTTGCATAAAGCTCTTCCACCTGTTGGATAGAATTCTTAATGTTCGTGCCCTCAATTTTGATGGAAAGGTTACGCAATTGGTCAGGTCTATTTAACAGAATGATAGGTGAAATTTCACTTTGCAACGACTCGAAATGGAAGTCTTTCACCACACCTATTACTTTACCTCGCACGCCAGCATAAATCATGTTCTGCCCAACAGCGTCCTGAGCATCCTTCCAGCCAATGATCTCCACTGATTTCTCGTTTAAAACAAACGAAGCTGAATCTGTCTCGAAATTCTTGGAGTAATTACGTCCGCTAGCCATTTCCATTTGGTAGGTTGGAATGAAGTCTGGATCAACGGCCAACATTTTAATGACTACAGGGGTGGGTGACATTTCACCATTTACCTCCGCTTGTGCCCCTTGCGAATCGAGTAATTGCCCTGAAGGAACTCGGCTTGAACCGCCCGCCATTTTCACTCCTTGAATGGTCAATAGTTCATTTTTGAAAGCTTCATATTGGTTGGCAACTTCCTGACTTACACCAATAATCATCATCTGCTCACGGTCGTAACCTAGTTTCTTATTCTGAATAAAATCGAGCTGCTTAAATACCACAATGGTTGACACAATCAGAATAACTGAAATGGTAAACTGAACCACCACCAAAAATCTGCGCAAGCCTCCACTTTTTGCCCCACCCGTGAGTTTTCCCTTTAACACTTTTAAAGGCTGAAAAGAAGACAGATAGAAAGCTGGGTAACTACCAGAAAGTACCCCCACCACAATTGCACTGGTCAAAATAATGGCCACAAGAGGAAGATTAGTAAGCAAATCAAACTCAAGTTGCAAACCGGTAAATGACCTAAAATAAGGCAGTATTAAAGAGGTTGCACCAATGGCCAAAACCAAGGCAAAGAATACTAATACAATGGACTCGACTAAAAACTGATTAATCAGCTTGCCCTTTCCTGCACCAAACACTTTGCGCATACCCACTTCTTTGGCGCGAGTAGCCGAACGGGCCGTAGCCAGATTCATATAATTGATGCAAGCAATGGCCAAAATCAAGAAAGCAATAGAAGCAAAAATATAGACATAGGTAATGTCGCTGTTTTGACCTTGTTCGTCATCCAAACTTGAATGCAAATGAACATCCGTTAGTTTTTGAATGTGTAAAGCTGTCCAGGTGGTTGCTTTTTCATCTACATGTGTATTGAGAAAATCAGCCATCCTTCGTTCGATTTCTTCAATTCTACCTTCAGGTTTCAGGGTGAAGAAAGTAGCAAAATTATTACTTCCCCAGTTGCGCATCATGGCTTCTCTACCACCATAAAAAGCATATAAAGGAGTTATTTCTGCTAAAAAATCGACTTGGTAGGAAGAGTTCTTCGGTAATTTTTTAAATACCCCTTTCACAATTAAATCCGCCTGAGAAAGAAAATTGATCGACTTGCCTATTGGGTCTTCATCTCCAAAGTATTTGAAAGCCATTTCGTCTGAAATCACTACTGAACCGGGTTGAGATAATGCCTCCACCAAATTTCCTTCAATCACATCGAAGGTGAGGATTTCAGCTATTTCAGGGTCAGCGAAGTAGAAATTACTCTCTTCATAGAGCCTGTTATTATATTTAACGGGGCCGCCAACAGGCATCATTCGACCAATTTTTTCTATTTCACCCGAGAAATCTTCTCTGGCCAAAGGACCAAAAGGAGGCGCCACTCGCGACAAATGAAGAGAAGTGGAACCATCGGGACTTATGAACTCACGCGTAAATCGATAAATATTATCTGAGTTTGCATGAAACTTATCGTAACTGGTTTCTTCCGAAATGTAAAGCCCAATAAGCATACAGCAGGCGAGCCCGACAGATAAACCTAGAATGTTAATGATGGAAAAAGCTTTGTGTCGCTTTAAACTGCGCAAGGCAATTTTGAGATAACTTTTGAACATGGTGTTGTTGTTTGAGGTTTGAAATGGTTTTCTAATCCGTTAAGCCGTCTTCATTGACCATAAACGACATAACTAGCTAAAGATAAGGATTATGATCGAAAGTTGCATGGAAGGGAATTAGATGCTAGGAGACGGGAACTGACAAGCTAACATGCTATAAAAAACAAAAAAAGCCTCACATTTCTGTGAAGCTTTTTAATCTGGTGGAGAATATCGGAGTCGAACCGA
>TARA_R110001599_G_scaffold300588_1_pt1 | contig 12623 bp, 15 predicted proteins | sample TARA_R110001599 | Tara Oceans TARA_R110001599 (sample SAMEA4398360) | marine metagenome | biome: Polar Biome; feature: [MES] marine water layer (ENVO:01000295) within the mesopelagic zone...; material: water (ENVO:00002006), including particulate matter (ENVO:01000060) such... | reverse complement strand
GAATTCCGGGGCCGATGCACCTACTTCTATGAGATATGCGGGCTAGGCTGATCGGGTCGTGGTATTCGGATTACTTCCAACAACCTTGTGATAGGATAGAGAAATAATTAGCTTTCGCTAACTTTTCATGGTGCGGCCTTTCTTGACAGGCCGCGCTGACCAACATGCGCCCGAACTACTGCCATGCGGGAAAATTCCCACGGAGGCAATTCGGTAGCGCAAACTATTGCCGAACGATTCGGCCGGGCCGGTTGGGTCAGACCTTAATCAGCGCCGCAGTGGCATACATGAATGCGATCCCGCCAAGAAAACCTCCCAGAACAGCCGGCGAGAGCAACACGGCCTGGCGGTCAGGATTCTGGCGCATCAGGTAGGCGCCGACCTCAACCATGACCTGCATGATTGCGCCCGCGCCTACAGCCAGAACTAATGCCGACCATTGTGGCGCATAGGCGAGACTGCCCGCCCACATACCCAGTACGGCTGGACCGCCGGCCAGTAGTGTCAGCGCCACAAATGTCCAGAGTGGAGGACGGACCCGCAGCATGGGTGCGGCGATGCCGATTCCCTCGGTCACATTATGCAGTGCAAAGCCGAGGACGAGGAAGGTGCCAAGCCCCGCCGATCCGGCTGCAAAGGCACCGCCGATCGCCAGACCCTCGCCGAAATTGTGCAGACCGATGCCAAGGGCGATGAAAAACGCGAGCGTCAGGCCCTCGGGTTGGCCTCGCCAGCGTCCGATCGCCATTAACAACAGAAAACTCGCCAGGCCCGCTAGCAAGACCATAGCGGACCCCTGGAACAATGCGGCTGCCTCGGAGGCCAGTTCCAGTGCCTCAGCAGTCATGTCGATGAGCAGAAACGCCAGCAGGCCGACAGTCAGCGCGAGCAAAAAGTTCATCCCGGTCCGCCCGACGTCACGCATGGCCGGATAGAACATCAGCCCGAGCGCCACCGGCAGCAGACCGACGATCGCCCCGACCAGCGCCTGCGCCTGCAATTGGGACTTGGTTGCCTTTGGCGTCGACACGGCGACAGCGATTTCATGTTCGAACGCCGTGCCGGTGTTGGATAGGAGTTTGACAACATGTGCCTCGCCAAGCACCCAGGGATAGGGAATCTGCACCCGGACGGCCTCTCCCCGCGTGATCGGTCCGACAGGGTCCTGCGTGAAGGACCAGAATGCGTCGTCCACCGCCACTTGAGCGATGACAATGGGGTCCGACCCTCCGGCGCGCACTTGCAGTCCGATCCCTGTCTCGTCGAGAATGGTTCGTTCCACGGTTAGGGCCTCAACCGGCGGCGCGCCATTGTTGAAACTGCGCAAGGGGTCGAGCGAGGCGATCCAGACGAAGGCGACAAGCATGGCGGCCAGCGGCAACAGCACGAGCACGAGCCGGGTGAAGGTGGAATTTGCCGGTTGGGGTTGGCTGTTCTCGCTCATGCGGCGGACTCCTGCACGTCAAACATGCCGATCCAGCCGAGTTCGGTGAACTCGGACTGGTGTGCGTGAAACATGTACATTCCGGGCTCGTGTTCAGCAAAACTGAACTCGAGGATTCCGCGCTGCGCCTGGCACTGCATGATCAGATCCACAGTGCGCTGCGTTGGCGTCAGTGTGGTGCCAGTATCATAATAGTCAAAAAAGTTTGCGTGCAGATGGAAGGAGTTGATTGGGTCAAACTCGGTCACGTTCAACAGGTAGATGCGGATCGGACGCGACTTGTCGATGCGGATCGGCACGTTCATATATGCTTGACCCACAGTATTGCAGGCATAGACCTCGTTCCCACCATCGAAGTTGGTGTCAAAAGCGTTCATCACCATCGCCATCTCCTGCCATTCGGCATTCTCCGGACTGCCAAGCACGCGGGAGGCCGCCGCTGTCGCATTTTCGGGGTGAAGGGCGGGATCCGGATCAATGACGAACAGGCCATACATGCCCTTGTGCATATGCCGCTTCAGCGGCAGCGCGTGGCAATGATAGAGGTGGCAGCCGAAGGGTTTGGCGTCGAATTCGTAGATGAATTCCTCGCCGGGACCAATCAATCCGGCGCCTGGAACGCCGTCCATCCGTGCCGAATGGATGCCGTGGAAGTGAATGGAATGGGGGTGTGAACCGAAGTTGCGGAAAATGATCTGCAGCCGCTCGCCTTCCTTTGCCCTCAAAGCCGGACCGGGAACGCGGCCATTAAAGGTCCATGCGGGGAAAAAGACGCCGGGGGCAATTTCGATTTCCTTGTCGATAGCATCGACTTCGAAGATGCGCAGCGTCCGGCCATCGGGCAATTGTTCGGTCCGTCCCGTCTCCCAGTCCGTCAGCATGGCCGTTGGGTCGAAGCCGTTTCTGGCATGATCAACCAGGCCAATCGTTGTCATGTTACCGTGAGCCATTCCGGGCATCGGGGCAGCATAGGGGTCATCCATCATGTTGGACACGTCGTGACCCGCAGTCGGACCAGTGTTGGTCTGCGACCTTGCGCCACTTGCCATGATGGCGGTGCCGCTTGCAGCGGCAAAACCTCCGATGAGCAAGGCTCGACGTTGCGGATTAACAGACAATGGGTTGTCGTCAGGCGTTGCGATCGGCCGCAAGACTTCCAAATCTTGCCGCACGTCGCGCTTGTCGCAGGGTTCGTTGGGGGGCATGGGGTAAGGCTTTCCTCAGGGGAATTAGCGAACATAGGCTCTGCACAGAAAGTTAGTTATGGCTAACTTTCTACACAAAGCATTTACTTGTCAAGGAGCGCTGTGCAATATGGCCGGTATGATGAAAAATGATTTCTCTGCTGAACTACCCCCAGTGACAGATGAGCGCCCTGCAGATGCCAGAGCCGAGGCTTTCCAGGGAGTGCGGGAGGCGCGGCGCAACGAGCTGGCTGAAGACTATGTCGAGCTGATCGCGGATCTGATTCACGAACAGGGTGAGGCCCGACCGGTCGATATTGCTGCACGGTTGGGCGTGCGGGCACCGACCGTGACAAAGGCGCTGGACCGGCTTGCCCGGGAGGGACTGATCACTCGCGCGAAGTATCGCTCGGTTTTCCTGACGGACGAAGGTCAAGCGCTTGCCAAGGAATGCCGACATCGGCACGAGATCGTCCTGAGGTTCCTGATCCGTCTCGGGCTTGACGCCGAGACGGCGGAACTCGACGCCGAGGGAATCGAGCACCATGTCAGTGCGCGGACGCTTGCCCTGTTCAAGTCCTATGCCGACCGACCTTGAGAGGTCCTTCAGGAATTTTCGACGGCGCTGCGCACATCAGCGATGAGGCCGTCAAAGCTGATTTCTGACATTTGACGCCCGTTCAGGAAAAAGGTTGGAGTTTGGCGGATTCCCAGGGCGTTGACATCCGCCATATCCTGATTGAGGACACCTGTAATTCCTGGAAACAGCCTGTCGCTGTTGGCCTTCTCAAGGTCGAGACCGGCGGTCTCTGCGATCTGCCAGGCTATGTCCAGGCGCGGCCCATCGTGCAACGCCCAACGAGGCTGCTGTTCAAGAATCGCATCAAGCACGGGCTCGAACTTGTCCTGCATCCTTGCGGTCTCAAGGATGCGCACCGCTTCGTCCGAGCCTTCGTGGAACACGGTATAGAGCATGATGATCCGCACTTGCGTAGGAAACTCGGTGCGTATTTTCTGGACCACCGGATGAAAGGCTCTGCAGGCTTCGCATGACGGATCGAAGAATTCGACAAGCGTTACCGGAGCCTGTTCAGGGCCGAAGCTCGGTGAATAGCTGCGAACCAGCAGCAACGGATCAACCGCTGAAACCGCGTCAGTGTCCAACTGTTGGGTACGTTTAGTCAAAAAATAGGCGCCGCCGCCAAATGCTGCGAGTCCCAGTGTGGACGCTCCAATCAAAAGAGTACGTCGGTTCATTTGCGTTTTTCTTTCGATAGAACAAGACATGCCAGGATCGTGGCAAAGGCGATCAGCGACATGTAGGGAATGGGAAGGCCAAGGATGCTCTGGGCTGGACCAGAGCAGGATGGGCCATCCTTGGAGAGCAATCTCCTGCGGAATCCAACCAGCGTAGAGCCCAGAATGCCAGCCTGCCAGCGCCAGGCTTGCCAGCGCTAGCGGTGAGCCATAAAGGCGGGCCATGCCGTCGCCGCGCCAAATCGACAGGCCGAGAATGAGCACCAAGGGAAACATTACGATGCGTTGATACTAGCATAGAGTGCACGGCATCTGCCCGAGGACTTCGCCAATAAAGAGAGCGCCAAGAGTTGCTGCCAGAGCGATGACGAACGCCGTCAGTAAGGGCAGTTCCTCGGCTGTTAATGGTTGAGGTTCAGGATTGGCCAACACCAGACTCCTCTCTCCTATGTGAAGCGAACGACGCAAACAGGATGCACAGCGCACCGAGAGTGATGGCTATATCCGCCCCATTGAACGTGGGAAAGCGCCAATCCTGCCATGCCAGATCAAGAAAATCGGTAACGGCGCCCTGCCGCAACCGATCGATGACGTTGCCAAGAGCGCCGCCCACAATCAAAGCGAAGCCAGCCCGTTCGAAACGGTGACGCGCACGGAACGACATGAGGGCGAGGATCAAAGTCAACGTCCCGGTTAGCATTGCCATGAGCAACGGCTTGCCGGCCATAACATCCGAAAACATGCCGAAGCTCGCCCCTTCGTTGAAGGCGAGCATTAGATTTAATCCGGGAAAGACTTCCACCGCCTCATCCGGTGAGAGGAGCGACAGCGCCGCCGCCTTTGTGAGTTGATCGGTGAGCAACGTGGCTCCGATCAATATACATACTAACCGTGCATTCATGGCTTTATACCGTGACGCAGACTGATCCAGCGAGGCACCGCCGCAGCGTAGCGGTCATAGTCCGGTCCCAAAGCCTGACGCAGTGCAGTCTCCTCGGATCGAATTTGAGTAGAGGCTGACCAGAAGAAGATCAGCGGGGCTAGGATCGTCGGGATTGCCGCAATCGCGAGGCTGACACCTGCGAGGAGCATAAATTGCCCGACGAAGGTGGGGTTGCGGCTGAAACGGTAGAGTCCATCTGATACGGGGTTGCCTGTCTCTCCCTGGGCTACTCCGACGCGCCACGAACTGCCCATCGACATCTGGGCGGCGAAGGCAATCATCGCGCCGATCCCCGCCACGAACATGCCGACCGCACCCAGGGCTGCACTCGAACTATGTTCCCACAAAAAGTCCAAATGGCGCGTGGCGGGCCAGATCAGCAAGACGAGTGGCCCAAGAGAAGCAAGAGAAAAGGCCATACGGAACCCGATTGCGGCCCACCGGTCGCGTCCCTTAGCCCTTGCAAGCAGCCATACCGGCTTGCCTGCGGCTCGAGCCGCGATCGCGCTGCCCCAGAAAAAGAGCACAAGGTAGCCGAAAAGCAGGGCCAGGGCGGACCAGCCAAAACTGGAAATCATGATATCAGGTCTCCCGTTCTGGATTGAAGCGCAACAGTCGCAGTGCGTTCAACGTGACGAGCACCGTCGCTCCCGTATCGGCCATGATCGCGATCCAGAGGCCGGTCAGCCCCAAAACAGAAGTTACGAGGAAGACCGCTTTCAAACCGAGGGCAATGGTGACGTTCTGTCGGATATTGGCCATCGCCGCACGGGTGAGGCGGATGGTGGCCGGGATGTCGGTCACCCGGTCGCGCAGGATGGCTGTATCGGCCGTTTCGAGCGCGACATCAGTTCCCGAACCCATGGCAACGCCAACGCTTGCCTGCTTGAGCGCCGGTGCGTCGTTGATGCCGTCGCCGATCATCATCACGCCGCCATGATCGCTCATCTCGCGGATGGCCCCTAGCTTGTCTTCGGGCATCATGTTGGCCTGGTACTCCATGCCCAGGCTTGCCGCGATCGCCGCGGCCGTGCGCGGGTTGTCCCCGGTCAGGATGAGCGGCGTAATGCCCATTGCTTTCAACTGGCGCACCGCTTCGGGCGCATCCGCGCGTGGTTCGTCACGCATGGCGATGATGCCAAGCGAGGTCTTTTCGCGGAACACCACAACGGCGGTCTTGCCCTGTTTTTCGAATACCGTCGTCTGGGCTAGGCCCGCATCGTCAATCCCGGCATTGTCCTTGGCATATCCGGGTGAAGTCACCCAGGCAGAGGCATCACCCACCGTGGCAATCACACCCTTACCCATCAGTGCCTTTGCATCGCGTGAGGGCAGGATTGTTAGGCCTTCCTCCTCGGCCTTGTTCAAAATGGCGACAGCCAACGGATGGCTTGAGCCGCTTTCGACGCCCGCTGCGACAGCCAGAAGTTCGGCCTCGGTGGTTGTGCCAAAAGTTACGATATCCGTTACCACAGGCCGCCCATGGGTAAGTGTCCCGGTTTTGTCAAAGGCAACGCGAGACACCTTCGCCGCCGCCTCGATCACGGCACCGCCTTTCATCAGAATGCCGCGCCGCGCGCCCGTTGACAGCGCCGAAGCGATGGAGGCGGGAACCGAGATCACCAGCGCACAGGGGCAGCCGATCAGCAGCAGCGCCAGCCCGCGGTAAACCCATGTGTCCCAATGCTGGCCAAAGGCCAGGGGCGGCACCAGCACGACCAGAGCCGCAACAGTGACGATAGCGGGCATATACCAGCGACTAAAGCGATCTATGAATCGTTCGGTCGGCGCGCGTGCCTCTTCAGCCTCTTCAACGAGGCGAATGATGCGCGAAATGGTGTTGTCTTCGGCGGTTTTAGTCACCGTGATCCGCAGCGCGGCTTCGGTGTTGATGGAGCCCGCAAAGACAGAATCACTAGGCCCCTTGTTCACCGGAACACTCTCGCCCGTCACCGGGCTGTCATCAACACCCGAGGTGCCTTCCTTAATCTCACCATCCGCCGGAATGCGATCACCGGGACGGACGAGCACGGTTTGCCCCACGGCAAGACTTGTCGCCGGCACTTCGCGCGTGGCGCCGTTCATCTCCAGAAGCGCTGTCTTCGGAACGAGATTGGCAAGAGCGCGAATACCGTCGCGCGCCTTCCCTGCGGCAACACCTTCCAGAACTTCACCCACAGCGAAGAGAAATACAACCAGAGCTGCTTCTTCTGCCGCATCAATGAACAATGCGCCGATTGCAGCTATCGTCATCAGGCTTTCAATAGTGAAGGGCTGTGCCATCAGCAAAGCTGCAAACGCTCTACGTGCGACGGGGGCAACTCCGATCAGGCAGGCTGCGACAAATGCCCAATTGCCGACCTCCGGTATGATCAATTCCACACCCCAGGCGGCAACCAGGAGGAGGGCGGTAAAGATCACCAGTTTACCCTTGGCAGTCTGATACCAGCGCTTGCCCAAATCGGCGGGATCGTCATGAACGTGGCCAGGGCTGCCGTGGTCGGAATCGTCCGTTGCTTTGCTGACTGCCTGCGAGCGATCGGTATCGTTTTGATCTTGATCATGCGCTTCGGCAGGTTCCTGCTTTGCTACGCGCGACACAATACCGTACCCAAGCGCACGAACGGTCTTCTCGACCTTGTCGCGGCCCGTCCTGCCTTCGTCCAGCGTCAGGCGCAGGCGTTCGGACATGATGCTGACCTCAACCCCGGTCACCCCTGGCAGCCGCGCCACTGCATCCTTGATCTTCGTCGCACAGGATCCGCAGTCCATGCCAGACACTGTCCAGTCGCAAGTGATTTCGTTATCTGAATCCATTTTCGTCATCGTCTTTCCTTCGCCCAATGGCGAGTAAGCGCCAGGCCCTTGTCTTCATCAGATGCCCACTCTAATATCTCTAGCTACTGTAGCTTCAAGAGAAATTTTATGTTGACCATTGGAAAACTTGGACGGGCGGCGGGGGTAAAGATTCCGACCATCCGTTACTATGAACAGATTGGTTTATTGCCGGAAGCCGAACGCAGCTCAGGCAATCAGCGGCTTTACAGTCGCACGGCGCTTGATCGACTGACTTTCATCCGACATGCGCGGGAACTTGGTTTCACGCTCGAGGCAATCCGTGATCTGCTCAGCCTCTCGGATAATCCGGACCAGCCGTGCGCGGCAGCGGACGCTATCGCCAAGTCTCAATTGGCGGAAATTGAAAAACGGCTCACACGTCTTGCCTCGCTGAAGGTCGAACTGAAGCGAATGGTGGCGCAATGCGCGGGTGGCAGGATAGCCGATTGCCGGGTGATTGAAGTTCTGGGTGATCATTCGCTTTGTGCGACTGACCACGATCACCCGCAGGGCGGAGAGAGCAAATGACATCTTTTGGAACGCTGTCCATCTATATGGGTGCAGCGTTGGCCGAAATAACCGGCAGCTTCGCTTTCTGGGCCTGGATGCGACAAGGGGCGAGCGCCCTGTGGCTTGTCCCCGGTCTTGTTAGCCTCGCGGTCTTTGCCTGGCTGTTGACGCTTGCCCCGTCTGATTTGGCCGGCCGCGCTTATGCTGCTTATGGTGGCGTCTACATTGGAGCGTCGCTGCTCTGGCTTTGGACCGTGGAAGGGCAGCGGCCCGACATCTGGGACCTGACTGGCGCCGTGATCTGTATTCTTGGAGCAGGGATCATTCTGTTTGCGCCGCGGACTCTAGTGAGTTGAGAACGTGTTGCCGGTTGACGGCACTTCGGAGAGAATTTTTTGACGAAACTGAAAAGCGGCAGATTGCTGGTCATTGATGCTGCAAGAGGAGCGGCAATCGCTGGCGTGGTTCTTTTCCACATTGTCTGGGATCTCGAGTTCACCGGCTTCATATCGGGCATGGCCTCTCATCCGCTTTGGCTCGTTTTCGGGCGTTCGCTGGCTGGAAGCTTTATGTTTCTTGCAGGACTTAGTCTGGTTCTGGCGCATGGCGTCCAATTCAGGACACAGACATTTTTCCGCCGGCTCGGCGTCATTGCTATCGCCGCCTTGGCCATAACAATTATCACACTGCTGGCATTTCCAAACGCGTTTGTGTATTTCGGTATCCTACACTCGATAGCGGTTGCAAGTCTTATCGGAGTTGTTTTTCTCAAGCTGCCGGCTTCAGCCAGTCTGTTGACCGGATTTGTGATGCTGGCGCTACCATGGATTATCTCTCTGCCAGCTTTTGATCCTCGCTGGATGGCCTGGATCGGCTTTTCAGCCAATCCGCCGCTCAGCAATGATTTCGTTCCGGTGTTTCCCTGGGCGGGTCTGACACTTCTTGGCATCGCATGCGCCAAAGCAGTAGATATTGACAAGAATCCGCTGATCAGTGCGGGGGTGGACAGCCCATTTTTATCCAAACTCGCTTGGTTGGGCCGCCATAGCCTGGCAATTTATTTGATTCATCAGCCCGTGATGTTGGCAATTATTGTTCCCTTATCACGCCTGTTTTGACGGGCCCACGGCCGGCGAGGAAGGGATCGGCGAGGGCTGCTTTTGGTCGGCTGACCGGAACTGATGTCGACGATGTTATTTCCGACAAATACTGCGGGCCTTTCCTTGCCAAAAGCTTGCGGAAAACAGAATTCATGCCGCCGTCCAAATAGGCCAGGCCAGGGCGCTGGACATCGTTGAGCAGGCTTTTCATTTTCTTGATGTCTCCCGTCGATCTCTCAGCCACTTGCTGAACCTCAGGCTCAAAGGCCGGGCATTTTCCGAGCGGATCGATAGGTGCCTCGCCGTTGATTGGGTCTCCGAACCGGTAGCGACCCTCACAGAACTGAAACCGAGGTGGTTGGCGCAGCACTTCAAAGCGATCATAACCCGCCTTGAGATCCATCCAGAAGTCGAAATTTGGATTGTTGTTGTGCGCCGCAAGGTTCTCCGGCGTCATCCGAAATGGAAAGGACTGGACCTGAAAAGCCTGTTGGCCACCACGCAAAGCCTCTCTGACAACGGCATAGACCTCCGCAACATAGTTGTCGGATATCGCAAAACAACCTGACGATGAACATGCCCCATGAACCATCAGGGCAGAACCGGTATAGCCCTTAGCGCGTTCCAGGCTATTCGGATATCCGAGATCGAAGGATAGATAGTACTGAGAATTTGGGTTCAACCTGCCAGAATTGACCGTGTAAAAACCTTCGGGTGCTTGGCGATCACCTTCAAATTTTTTCGGACCCAATCCTCCCGACCATCGGCACATCGGATAAGATTTCACTAGCGCATACTTGCCAGTTGAATCGCGTTTCCATACTTCCAGTTCGCTTTCCTGCTTGAATATGCGAACCAGTACCGGGTCTGCGGGCCTCATTCCCATGTCCCGCATTTTGGCGATTGTTTTTTGCGGGATAGGAACGTTGCCTCGACCATCAAGCTCCAGTGTACTCGTCACACATCCCGACAAGACCAAGCCCGCGATGATGATGCCGATCACGTTGGCTCGGAATCCCTGTCTCATACGGTGCTTCTTTTCAATCATCGGCATCATCATTTCCCGTTTCCTGCGTATGGCGTCAGACTACGATCAGCCTGGCTCCGCTGGTTACGCGCCCATAAAGATCCACAACATCCTGATTGATCATGCGCACACAACCGCTTGAGACAGATTTGCCGATCGTCCAGTATTCTGGTGATCCATGGATGCGATACAGCGTATCCTTGCCATTCTGGAAGATGTAGAGCGCGCGCGCGCCGAGTGGATTGCTGAGACCTGGCGGCATCCCGCCATTGTCGGCGCTCCATTTTTCCAACTCGGGTTGTCGTGCGATCATTTCGTTAGGCGGAGTCCATTTCGGCCAAGCCTGTTTCCACTGGATCACGCCTTCACCCGACCATTCGAAACCCTGCCGACCGAGCCCGACTCCATACCGCATCGCTTTTCCGTTTTCACGGATCAGATGAAGGAAATATGTCCGTGTATCGACGATAACGGTTCCAACTGGATACGGACTGGTGAAATTCACCAGACGCCTTCTGAATTTCGGTGGCACCTTGCTTATTTCTATTGCGGGAAGAGGGAACCGCTCCTCAGGCATTGGTCCGTACATTGCCACAATGCTGGACGAATTCTGACTGACCGGTAGTTTCTCAACCGGCCGCCCGATCTTGGTGGCGGTGGTGCATCCGGACAAGGCCAGCAATGAAGTGCCGGCTGCTCCACGGATGAATTGACGACGTTTCATATCACTTCGACTTTCGCAAATTTGTTCATGATGGCCCTGTACAGAAAATCTGAGATGGAAAACGGCCGTCAATTTCGGAAACGATTTTCGGCTCGCACGCGCTTGCATGTTGACAATGGGAATGCAGCTACTGCACCACTACCTGCGCGCCGACCGGTACCTGCTCAAAAAGGTCTTCGACGTGTTCATTGATCATGCGGATGCAGCCGTTGGACACTGAGCGCCCAATTGAAGATGGTTCCGTCGTGCCATGAATGCGGTAGAGCGTGTCGCGCCCATCCTTGTACAAGTAGAGCGCCCGCGACCCCAACGGATTTTTTGGTCCACCCGGTACACCCTTGGCAAAGCGCGCGTATTTTCCCGGATTCCGCCTTATCATATTGGCCGTGGGGGTCCATGATGGCCACACGGCTTTCCGCCCGACTTTCGCCTGCCCCCTGAAAGCCAGACCGGCACGCCCTACTCCAATCCCGTAGCGGCGCGCTTTGCCTGAAGGAAGTTGAAAATACAAGAAGTGGTTTTTCGGATCAATTATGATGGTACCGGGCTTGTAACCGCTGTAGCGAACGGTCTGCGGTGTAAATTTCTCGTCCAGTTTGAATTTTTCGGTATGGGCGTGCGCGGGTAGCCCAAACGACGCAGCGATGCCTGCACCGATGCCGAACAGAAGTCCTCTCTTTGAAATCATGCTTTACACTCACGTTGTTGAAAGATGCCGATGGGCGCATTTGCGCAATGGACATTCAACCGTAAGCGTTTGGCGGCCTGGGCACTACATATCCGACCTTTGAGGGGAGCACCGGCTTGAAAACGGTGTCATGCTCCCGTGTCTCAGATGTGATTGCTGAAACAGTCAATTCAGCGAAAATCGCACAGTGCATCTGACAGTGAACGGATTTCTTGCTTCCGGTTTCCTCGCTCTGCGGCACCGTGTCGGACCCAAGAGCGGCATCAGCGACATTCGAACTGCAATCGACCAAATCAATTTTGCTTTGGCAGTCATGAAAAACATCAGCCGCATCAAACGAGTGCGGCAACGGCGCAAACGCAAGGAACAATGCCACAGTAAAGGTTATAAAGTGATTCATGGCATCCTTTTTCGTTACAATTGTCCCATTTGTCTACATGATATGTGATTAACTTTTCGTGAGAAGGCTTTCAGCGGGTCACTCAATTATCCCATACCCCGTTCCGGCAACAAATGTTGACCTCCATGCCTTCTTTGAAAACTCCTGCCGATCATGCAGGTTGGGAACGTCTTTTTCCTGCATTCGTTGCAGAAAGAAAATAAGTAGACGGGTCTTTATCCGCTAGCCCGAATATCTCATAGAAGTCAGTGCATTGGCCCCAGAATTCTAAACAGATCGAATTTGAAGGCTTTGACGGCCACAAAGTTGTCGCCGGTTTTGATTGCGGAGCAATTACCTCGGATGCCGGCGCCTTGCTGCTGCGCCACGCCGACAAGGCGATTGGTCCGTTCGTGGAGGCGCACGACAAGCCACCAGGAGAAATCGTGCTCGATCTCGACGCCACCGATGATCCGCTTCACGGCCATCAGGAAGGCCGGTTCTTCCACGGCTACTATAGCTGCTACTG
>TARA_R110001599_G_scaffold261080_1_pt1 | contig 12625 bp, 11 predicted proteins | sample TARA_R110001599 | Tara Oceans TARA_R110001599 (sample SAMEA4398360) | marine metagenome | biome: Polar Biome; feature: [MES] marine water layer (ENVO:01000295) within the mesopelagic zone...; material: water (ENVO:00002006), including particulate matter (ENVO:01000060) such... | reverse complement strand
GGAACCGCACCTATTGATAGTGTGCAAAACTCAAGAAGGTATAATATTAATTCTGTTAGGCCAATCAGAAGCGAAGACGTAATGTTTAGCATTCGGGTATGGTCAAAAATGGACCTGAGAGAGAAATCTAATGAAGGCTGGAACTCTAGGTATTCTAAGATTGTAGAGATCATTTTTGATGGTATTGACCTTTGGTACAACTCTGCTGAAGGAGAAGGAATTGCCCCTTATGATCCTTTGACCCAAGGTTTTGGTGATTCAGATTTACTATCCGATAAGAACTCTTATACGGATAGAGTGATCATTGATGGAACCAAAGGTGAGGATGCGACTTTGGACGAAATTGATCGATGGAAAAATGAGGCCATTACTCGTGGTGTAGATGCAGATGCTTATGTTCAACAGAAAAGCCGAGAGAAATTGGCCCCAGATTCTATTCCAAAGAATAGAATTGCAATGTTGGAAATTGAAGAGGACTTGATCTTTGATAGAAACCGATCTGTGCCTATTTGGGACACTCAATCTGTTAAAATTGTTGCTCAGGCAGATATAGCAGGTGGTGTTGAAAAGGAGATGGTAAGGGTCAAATACAAGGATTTGGTAGCCTATTTGGATAAAGTATATCGTGAAAGCGTGGCGAATAAGGAGGAGAATGTTAGTGCCTTTTGGTTTAACCCACGAAACCCACGAAACTTTGATATTAGCTTAACCAATGCTTTTGATATGCGATTGTTCAGTTCTAATATTATTAAGTTTTCTAACCCAAGTGATGCGGCCATGGAGCAGTTCTTTGAGGCTCAAATTACAGCTGGAAAGAGAAACTTGATGGAGATATCAAGGGATTTCAGATACCAACTATTAGAGACTATGCATAACCTTTGGGAATACTAAAGAAGGTTGTCAGTTATTATAACAGGAAAGGAGGCTTAGGCCTCCTTTTTTTGTTGGAAGAAGTTCTGAATTCTCCTTGCCCTGGCCTCTCCGGCAATCGCAGATAATTCTTCGAAACTGGCACTTTCAATTTGGCTCATGGTGCGAAACTCTTTGAGTAACTTATCTACAGTAAACCTTCCAATCCCTTTTACATTTTCAAGCTCAAAGTTGAAACTGTTTTTGCTTCGTAAATCGCGATGAAAAGTGATGGCAAAGCGGTGGGCTTCGTCTCTCAGTTTTTGGATCAACCTCAATGACTCTGACTTTTTATCAATGTGAAGTGGGAATGAATCTTCTGGAAAATAGATTTCTTCCAACCTTTTGGCGATGCCAATAATGGGGATTTGTCCATAAATGCCTAGAGTTTTCAATGCATCACAGGAAGCACTTAATTGGCCCTTTCCTCCATCTATGACAATGAGCTTTGGCAACGGCTGATTTTCTTCCAGCAAACGCTTATATCGCCTGCCTACTACCTCTGTCATCGAAGCGAAATCATCTGGACCAATCACCGTTTTGATTTTGAAATGGCGGTAGTCTTTTTTTGATGGGCGTCCCATTTTGAAACACACCATTGAAGCCACGGGGTTTGTCCCTTGTATGTTTGAGTTATCAAAGCATTCAATATGCACTGGCAATTCTTTCAGTTGAAGGTCTTTTTGCAACTGCTTCAATACTCTGTTTCCTTTGTCCTTTACATTGTCGAGGGATTGATACTTTTCTTTTTTCGCGAACAGTGAATTCTTTAATGAGAGTTCTACCAGTTTACGCTTGTCGCCAATTTGAGGTACAACAGGCTGGAAGGTTTCGGAGCCTAAATCTATTGGCTTGTTGGTGAGGATTTCCTTTGTAATACTTTGGTAACGATCACGCATATCAACCAACATGAGCGATAGAATTTCTTCGTCTGTTTCGTTGAGCTTTTTCTTAATCTCACTGGTTTTGGAGAGATTAATCATTCCATTTTTAATGCGGATGTAGTTAACGAAGGCGTACTTTTCATCAGAAACGATAGAAAATACATCTACATCCGTAAGCTTTGGACTTACTATGATGGACTTGGAATGGAAGTCATCTACCAACTCCAGCTTTTCTTTAAACTCTTGTGCTTTTTCAAATTGTAATTGTTCAGCCGCTTCATGCATTCGCTCTTTGAAGTAGCTTTTAGGTAGCCCCAAATTTCCTTTCAAAATGTTCAATGCCTGATCAACATCTTTGAGGTAATCTTCTTCGCTTTGAAAAGCTTCACAGGGTCCCTGGCAATTGCCCAAGTGGTATTCTAGGCATACTTTGAATTTCCCTTTTGCGATATTTTCTTTTGATAAGTCATAGCGGCAAGTGCGCAAAGTGAACAAACTATTGATCAGTTTGAGCACATTGTTCATGGCCCTTACATTGGTGAAAGGCCCGAAATATCTACCGAGGGAGGGAATCAGTTTACGTGTACTGTAAACCCTAGGAAATCGCTCATTGGAAACACATAGGTAAGGATACGTCTTATCATCCTTCAGTAGAATGTTGTACTTGGGCTGGTTCTGCTTAATGAGGTTATTCTCTAGCAGCAGTGCATCAAACTCGGAATTAACGAGCACAATTTCGATGCTTACAATTTCGCTGACCATACGACTGGTCTTTTTACTGTGCTGTGCTGATTTATTGAAATAACTCGATACCCTCTTTTTTAGAGATTTTGCCTTCCCCACATAGATGAGTGTATCCTCAGCATTGTAATACCGATAGACGCCCGGGTTGTCGGGTAATTTTAAAATGTCTTTTGGTGAAAAGCGGGTCGCCTCCATTGACCTGTTTAGTAAATTTCGGGATCATATATTGTAGAGCCAGATGTGGTATCCTGTGGCACGAGTATGTCTTGAAACTTCTGACAATCTATCTCCATTTGAAGGTTAGTCGGACGCTCAAAAAGACCTTTCTGAAGATTTATAGAAGTGTCTTTATATACTTTTTCAAAAAATCGACCAACAATAGGGAGTGCAGTTCTTGCCCCTTGCCCATCAGGCCAATAGCTAAAGTGAATAGCACGATCATCTCCACCCACCCAAGCACCTGCCACTAAGTCTTTGGTTACAGTCATAAACCAACCATCAGAAGCATTTTGGGTAGTGCCTGTTTTGGAGCCAACTGAATTTTTGGTTTGGCTATAATCTGTAATTGCGTATTCAGACCTAAGTCTTTGTCCTGAGCCATTTATCGTGTTTTCTTGTAACATATTGAGCATTACATAGGCTACGTCTTCACTAATGGCTCTTTTCTTCTGAGGTACTTTGCTCCAGATAATATTGCCAAAACGATCTTCAATTTTGGTAACGTAATGAGCTTCAATGTGCGTTCCTTTGTTGGCAAATGTGCCAAAGGCCGAAACCATTTCTTTTACCGAAACATCTATGGTACCGAGTGCAATCGCATAGAAAGGAGGTATTTCAGATTCAACCCCTAGTCTATTGGCCATCTTAGCAACATTATCGGGTTTTACGATGTCCATTACTCTTGCAGATATGGAATTGACAGATTTTGCCATGGCAGTTTTCATCGTCATTGTTTCACCACTAAAAGAGTTCTCTGCATTCTGAGGTGCCCAAGGGTTTGATTGTCCAGGGATCTTAATTGTAATAGGTTGATCTACAAATTCATAACAAGGAGAGAACCCTTTTTCAACTGCTGTAGCATATAGGAATGGTTTGAATAGGGAGCCCGCTTGCCTTTTTCCCAACCTTACATGATCAAATTTGAAGTATTCATAATCAATTCCTCCCACCCAAGCTTTGATTTGGCCATTGTGAGGATCAGCCGCCATAAAGCCGGCCTGTAAAAAGTGTTTGTAATACTTGAGTGAGTCCATTGGGCTCATTACCGTATCGATCGCACCCTTCCAAGAAAACACCTTCATCGGGATTTTCTTGTTCAAATAGTAATCTATTGAGTCTGATCCAGCACCATATTCTTTTACTAAGCTTCTATATCTTTCGGTTCTAGGAAGCGCACTGTCCTTAATAAAGTCTTTAATCACTCGGCCTTCATCGTCAATCCATGGCTCTCGCATATTTCCGTTGGCATCCTTCAATTTGTTGAAGAAACTGGATTGAATTTGGCGCATGGTGCTGTCCATGGCTTCTTCGGCATAGCGCTGCATTCTGCTATCAATGGTGGTGTATATTTTTAGCCCATCGGCAAATAAATCGTAACCTAAATCTCTGGCAATTACAATAAGGTCTTTTTGTACCTCTGCTCTAAAATATTGGCCTGGGCCAAAATTTTGATCTTGGGCATTATAATCAAGTACAATGTCTTGTGGAGCCAAGGTATCATAGGCTGCTTTTTCAAGATATCCGTACCTCACCATTTGACTCATCACCACATTCCTTCTCGACTTTGAGTTTTCAGGGTTCCTTAAGGGGTTATAGCGAGTAACTGCTTTTTGAAGCCCCACCAGTACCGCGGCTTCTTCAACATTGAGTTGCTTTGGCTTTTTATTAAAGAAGCTCTCTGCGGCAGACTGAATTCCAAAAGTGTTGTTTCCAAAACTTACTTGATTGAAGTACATCGCCATCAACTCGTCTTTGGTATAAGATCTTTCTAATCTAACCGCTAAAATCCACTCCTTGGTTTTGTAAATAAGCTGGTCTAGCATACGATTAACACCTTCTAGCTTTCCTTTTTCATCCTCTTCAATGACACGTGTATCGAACAGATTTTTGGCCAATTGCTGGGTTACTGTACTTCCTCCTCCTTGTGGGTTGAAAGTAATCACCCCGAAAGCCGCCCTTAACATACTGCGCAGGTCAATTCCAGAATGGCCGTTGAAACGAATATCCTCGGTTGCTTTTAGCGCATTGATCAAGTTAGGCCCTAGTTGGTCATAGGTAACTGGCTTCCGGTTATCTCTGTAATAAGCACCAAGAATTTCATCATCGGCACTAAAGAGCAATGAACTTAAATTTTGTTCAGGGTTTTCTAATTGGCTATAGCTAGGGAGTTCGCCAAATAATTGGCCTGTATTGCTACTCACTGCCCAGATGTATACAGGGAAGCCCACAAAGACTAAAACGAAGCCTACCCAGAGGAGTATCGTTAATTTCTTGAGTATCTTTTTGTCACCTTTCTTCTCTTCCTTGGCCATGTCTATTGATAGAATGTATTATGAAATCTGAGGTAAGCTTCCAATTCTTTGGTTTTAAACAGCATTTGGAAGTTGTCTCTTGATATTGCAAAATTATTAAAATTTGAATCGACTTCTATAGTGAAGTCTGCTAAAGCTTTTTTGAAAGCCCTGTGATAAGCCTCGACCGATTTTTTGTCTTCAAAAGAATTGATGAATACAATGCCCAGCTTTTTACTTTCATCAAACTCTAATTGCCCCACACTTAGTTTTAAATGAGAGAATGAATTTTTATTGAAATTCTCAATTGCAGTTTTTAAGTCCGTAGTCTTCGTTACCTCACTGTTATATACAATCGCTAAAAGGTGAAGTTGTTTAAGATCTTCGCTGTATTCAAAATCTTCACTCCTTACGATGGTTTCCTTTATAGGGTTAACTGCTATCAACAGGTCCTTGGCGTAATTGGTCAAACGGCCTTCTGGGTATTTGGATACAAAAGCATTCAGGGCTTCTTCATAAGAAAACAAGTTTTCCGTTTTCGCTTTTAATATGGCCGAAAGCAATTCTACGGTAGGCAGAAAGTCTACATCTTCAAAGGATTGCAAAGCACCCCGTAAAATCTGATCGGCCTTCACATATTCTCCATTTTCATAGGCGCCATAAGCAGATGCATATACTTTTTGCAATGCCTTATTACGTGCTTCCTTTTCCGCCAAGTAATTCGGGTTGATAAGTGTTTTGGCAATCAAGGACTCAGGGAAAGCATCAATAATTTGCTGCTTATAACCTTGCGCTTGGTTTGCATCTGTTTCAAGGTAAAGTGTATACAAGGCAAAAAGGGCATCGAGCTTATACTTTGTATCAGGGTATTTTTGAACAAGCGTTTTGTAACTGCTTGCCGCCTTGGCGTCTTTTTCCAGCCCAAACCTATATACTGTGCCCAGCTTAAAGTAAGCCTCCTGAATTTCTAAGTGCAGCTTTTCTCTTGCTTCTGGCGTGGTTGGAATACTGGCCAGTAATTCTTTTTTCTTTGCAGACCTTCCTTCATCGGCTGGAGCGGTTTCTTCTGGTTTTTCGGCTGCGTCATCGGTAATGCCATCTTCAGTTGATGTTTCCGTAGTTGAAGAAGCTTCTTTCGAAGAGCGCCTCCAGTTGTCTTCTAGTTTTCTGTTGCCCCAGCGTCTTTGAAACTCTATGGTTCCAAGCTCTACTGCCGCATCGTTGTAATAATACCATTCGCTTGAAGGCGTAGTCGAAGTAAAGCCGCCCCCGCTGGAAGGAGAGATAACGGAGCCTGTTGAAGCTGCATTTTGTCTTTCTTCTCTCTCACGTGCTTTCGCCTCTTTTTCTTGTTGGCTCAAATAATTATCAAGGAAAGCATCTAATGATATTGCTGGCAGTTCTGCCAAGGAAAGCAGACTGTCATTCACCTGAATGGTTTTGAGCTGGGTTACAAAATCGCTGAGTACCTCTTTTCGTTTTACATGGATTGGGTAACCATCAATATCAGGCGGCATTATGGAAACTGCGCTGTCATAATAATTGCTGGACAGTTCGAATTTCTCATAGATGTCAAAATAGAGTTGGCCAATCCTTAAATAAGAAAGTGATTTCTGTCGGGGCGAAGGCTCTTCCACCGCTACTGCTTGCAAGTAGTTGCCAATGGCCAGGTCATAATGGGTTTGCTTCTTTTCGAATTCTCCCATTTCGTAATAGATCTTGCCTTGGTATTCTTTGTTTTTCCCATCCTTTAAAAGTTGAGCATAAAATTTTCTCACCCTTTCTATTTCTGCAGCACCATTTACCGCACTCACTTGTTGCATATTTAGCTTGGCATGGAATGTAAGATCATAGGGCGGAGTACCTGCCAACGAGGCTTTGTAGTATTTATAGGCTTCGGCATTCTGACCTTTTCCTTGTTCTATTTGGCCTAGAATAAAATTGATTCGAGACTTCGTGTCTTTCTTGGTAATGACTTCGGCCACCTCTTTGAGGTTGGTGGCCATGGCTTCATAATCTTCCTCGCGCTGATAATAATACGCCAACATCACTTTATAATTGGCCATGTTTTCATCATCAAGCTCTTCCGTTTCTAAATAATTAGAAACCTCTTTGGCCTTTTCTTTATCACCAGCATCCATGTAGGTTTGCATTAAGGCAATCAGCGAAGCATGCCTAGTTGGGTCGTCTTCGCTGGTTTGATTAATGTATTGAAGGGTTTCAATGGCAAATTGAAATTCGGCCCTGAGGTGACGAATTTTACCAATAATCAGATAATTATCATCCGTCCAGTCGCTTGTTCCGTACCACTCAATAACTTGTGAGGCTTTCTTAAAGGCATCATCTAGTTTGGCCTTGTTGCTTTTTATGGTACCTGAATCAATATCAGGATAGATTTTTAGTACTTGGTCGTAATTATATTGGTATGAATCTTCAATTTGTTGATTGACTTCATTTAAATACTGATCGGCATAGAAGTATCCATTGTACCGAGCGTTCATGTTCTGATACCCTTTGGAATTACAACCTATGATGAGTGAAGTAATGGCCAGCAGACCAAAAATTCTGGTGATATGTAAAAATCTAAATTTCAAAATCTCGTTTACCCGATTAAGGAACGAAATTAAATCTTAATTAATACAAATAAAGGAAGTGGATTATCTATTAATCTATATTTTTGTTTCCCTTAGAAAATAACCGTGGCAAAGAATAAAAAAACACTTTCTAACTGGTTGAACAACAGGCACATCCTGATTATTCAGAATGAGGAAGACTTTTCTCATAAGGCGACCTATAATTTTACTTATGCTAGGATCGTCTTTTTTAGTCTAATCGCCTTCATTCTAGTTTTTGTAATCAGCTTTTACTTGGTGAATACTGTTTTGGCGCAGTGGTTCGACCCTACGCATGCTGAAAGAGAAACCAGAAAGGATTTGGTAACCATGAGCCTTTCACTCGATTCACTGGCGACAGAGTTAGAAAACAGAGATCTCTTTATTCAAAGTATGAAGCGGGTGTTGGACGGAGATGAGGCAACCGAAGGTGAAGAACTTGCGGAGACTAATTCTGAAGCGGTACAGCTATCACGGGATCCTAATTCTCAAGAAATTGATTCACTCTTTAAGTCTGAATTTGAAACAGGAGGAGATTTCCTTTTGGGTCGAAATATGGATAATATGGAGTTAAAGCAGACGTATTTGTTTTCGCCCATCAGTGGTTACGTTTCTCAATCTTTCGACCCAAGAAATGAGCATTTTGGAATTGATGTGGTTTCAAAGAAAGACGAGCCTGTAAAATGCATAGCAGACGGCACCGTAATATTTGCCTCATGGACACAAGACGCTGGGAATGTAATAGCCGTTCAGCACAAAGAGAATTTAATTTCAGTTTACAAACATAATTCTGCACTGACCAAAGAAGTTGGTAATTTCATCAGTGCAGGCGAAATCTTGGCCATTATTGGAAATACTGGAGAGTTGACCAATGGGCCACATTTGCATTTCGAACTATGGTATAACGGAAGTGCTGTGAATCCTGAAGATTTCATCGTATTTTAGACGCACTCAACTCAACCGTATATAGTAATGTTCACATCTAAGGAAGAAAAAAAAGCTACCGAAGAACAAAGTAATACCAGTAATATCATTGGTAAAGACACCGTACTCGAAGGCAGTATAGAGTCGCTCGGTAACATAAGAATTGAAGGCAAAATATTTGGCCACGCCAAAGCCAAGGCCAAATTGGTGATGGGCGCAGACGCCAGAGTAGATGGTAATGTAATCGCCAGAACCGCAGAAATTGCTGGAACAATTAAAGGCAATATTGAAATCTCTGAATTGCTAATTTTAAAGCCAACCGCAGTAATCAATGGCGATATACTTACCAATAAATTGGTAGTAGAACCAGGCGCTACATTTAATGGAGGCTGCAAAATGGGGCACTTGGCCAAAGATATTGAAATTGGAAAACCTGTAAGCCAGATCAGAGAAGCGGCCATAAAAAGGGCATAGTCCCTGAATCTAATTTTCACTTTCTGAAGGGCTCTTTTTAACAAAGGGTATATTGTAAAATGGATTCCAAACATAAAAAACCTGAAGAGAAGCCCTTAAAGCGTGCTGGGAACGCTTACCTGAAATACTCGCAACTGGGCATTCAAATGTTTGTGACTATTGGCCTATGTGGCTGGCTAGGTTACAAAATGGATGAATGGTGGAACAATGGTAAATCACTTTACATTATTATAATGATCTTCATAGGTGCATTCGGAGCCTTTTATATGTTATTTAAATCTTTACCGAAAGACAACTAAGCCAATTCTTTGGCCTAAATTTGCAGCCATGCAAAAGTTGAGTAAACAAATTGCCCAAACTTTAATATTCTCTGGTGTGATTGCAGCCTTAGTTTTTGGGCTACAACAAATCGAAGGTTCTGAAAGCTTTATTCACTCTCAAATCTGGCCGATTCTTATTTTCTCGGCTGTACTGGGGTTGATTATTGTTGGAATGAGCCACTGGGGAGTTAAAAACTTAGACCCACAGAGTCGCACTAATCTTTTTTTAGGAACCACAGTTTTAAGGCTAATATTCAGTATGGTCTTTATAGGCATCGTTCTTTTTAGAGGAGTTGAAGATCAAATAATATGGGTGGCGAATTTTTTCGTGGTCTATTTATTCTATCTAGTGTTTGAAATATATACCATTCTGTCTAACTTGCGCCAAATTTCGGGATAGGGGTTAAAAACCATGATGAAACTACCAAAGATGAATACTTCCAAAATACTGATGATTAGTCTCTTAATGGCTGTTTTTAGTATTTCAGGTTTAAATAATTTGAAAGCCTCTAGCGATAGCGATGGAGAGGAGAAAGCGGCAGGGGGTACTGATTTTATCATGCACCACATTACTGACGCTCACGAATGGCATTTAATTACGTTAGGTCATACTCACGTTACCATTCCTCTACCAGTAATTATTTATGATTACGAAGAGGGTATCAAAGTTCACATGTCATCTGCATTTGTGGATGCAGAGCACAATCCAATTGAAGTAGATGGTTACATGCTAGAGCATGGTAAACTTCATTCTACTAATCATGCAGAATTCCTTGATTTATCGATTACCAAAAACGTAGCATCACTTATTATAAGTATTGTTGTTTTGTCGTTGGTTTTCATTGCCGTAGCAAAGCGCTACAAAAAAGGTGTTTCAGCTCCAAAAGGCATTCAGTCGTTTTTCGAACCAATCATTATTTTCATAAGAGACGATATAGCTAAAACTAATATTGGTCCTAAATATGAGCGCTTCATGCCTTATTTATTGACACTGTTTTTCTTTATCCTCTTCAATAACTTATTGGGCTTAACGCCTGGTGCAGCTAACCTTACAGGTAACATTGCTGTAACCATGACTTTGGCCTTGATTACATTCTTCATTACCAATGTGAATGGAAAGAAAGCTTACTGGATGCACATTTTGTGGACACCGGGAGTGCCACTTCCTGTTCGCCCAGTAATCTTGGTGGTAGAAATTATTGGAATTTTCACTAAGCCAATTTCATTGATGCTTCGTTTGTTTGCTAGTATTACAGCTGGTCACATCGTTGTATTGAGTATTGTAGGCTTAGGTTTTATACTTCAAAGTGTTGCAGTTGGTGTAGTGGGAACGCTATTCTCTGTAGTCATTTTGATCATTGAAATTGTAGTTGCCTTAATTCAGGCCTACGTGTTTACCTTGTTCTCATCTATGTACATCGGCCAAGCCGTTGATGATGGACATCATTAATTAGAATCTTTGTTTCATATATTAATAGACAAATTATGTTCGCTATTTTATTAACTGCTGGTTATGCCCTAATGGGTGCTGGTATTGGTGCTGGTCTTGTTGCAATAGGCGCAGGTCTTGGTATTGGAAAAATTGGTGCTTCTGCTATGGAAGGTATGGCTAGACAACCTGAAGCTGCTGGTAAATTGCAGTCAGGGATGTTGATCATCGCTGCCCTTATTGAAGTAATCGCCTTGTTTGGTGTAGTAGTGTGTTTCTTGTTGGCTAACAACTCGGCAATCACTGGTGCTCTTTAATTTAGGTAATTGAATTAATGAATTCAGGTCTGTGCATTAGGCACGGCCTGAGTTTAATATTTAAAAAAAAGCGAAATGGACTTATTAACACCAGACTCAGGATTAATAATCTACCAATTGGTAGGCTTTGTCATTCTATTATTTGTTTTGGGCAAATTTGCTTGGAAACCAATTTTAACTGGCTTAAAAGAAAGAGAACAAACTATCGAGAGCGCATTGCTTGCTGCTGAACAAGCAAAAAATGAAATGCAGGCGCTTCAGGCAGATAATGAGAAACTATTAAAAGAAGCAAGAGCTGAAAGAGATAGTATTTTAAAAGAAGCACTTACTGTGGCGTCTACTATTAAGGAAGAAGCCAAAACAGAAACTTCTAAGATCACTGCTAGAATGATTGAAGATGCTAAAGCAGTAATCGAAAATGAGAAAAAAGCAGCTTTAACCGATGTGAAGGTTCTAGTAGCTCGTCTTTCTCTAGATATAACAGAAAAGCTGTTAAGAAAAGAATTGGCCGATCAGAGTGCTCAAAAAGAGCTCATCGATGGCCTTGTAAAAGATTTGAACCTTAATTAGGTATAAATGTCTGTATACAGAATTGCTTCCCGTTATGCCAAATCACTGCTTGAACTAGCAGATGAGAAAGGTATGTTGGAAGACGTGAACAAAGACATGCTGCTATTTTCTCAAGTGATTGAGGAAAATAGGGACTTATTACTTTTGTTAAAAAGTCCGGTAGTGCCGCATGACAAGAAATTGATCATACTCAACCAAGTATTTGAAGGTAAAGTGAACAGCCTTACTTTGAGTATTTTTAAGATTCTTGCGAAGAAACACCGTGAACAATATCTTCCTGCAATTGCAAAGGAATTCCACCATCAGTACAACGTTAAAAAAGGAATAGCAGAGGCTACGGTCACTACTACTTTCCCTATTGACGCTGGTTTGAGAGCAGAATTTGAGGCAGTAGTAACGAAGATTTCTGGCAAAAAAGTAGAACTCACTGAAAAGGTAGAGAAAGACCTTATCGGTGGATTTATCTTGAAAGTTGGAGACCGTCAAATTGACGATTCAATCAATTCTAGATTGAAAGCATTGAAATTAGAATTTAGCAAAAACCCTTACGTAAAGGAGTTTTAAATAATTAACACATAACTGTATCATAACATGGCAGATGTAAGACCTGATGAGGTTTCAGCAATTTTAAGAGAGCAACTCTCTAACTTTAAATCAGAAGCTGAATTAGAAGAAGTAGGTACTGTATTGCAAGTAGGTGATGGTGTAGCCAGAATCTACGGCTTATCTAAAGCGCAAGCAGGAGAACTTCTTGAATTTGAAAACGGACTGAAGGCCCTAGTATTGAACCTTGAAGAGGACAATGTAGGAGCTGTATTACTTGGTGAATCAGCTGAAATCAAAGAAGGCGATACTGTTAAAAGAACAGGTAAGATCGCATCCATCAATGTAGGTGAAGGAATGGTTGGCCGTGTGGTTGACACGCTGGGTAC